>Ga0308416_1000018_pt1 | contig 50873 bp, 48 predicted proteins | sample HotsprSampleOS60_FD_203468 | JGI IMG/M metagenome (GOLD analysis project Ga0308416, IMG submission 203468) | Hot spring phototrophic mat microbial communities from Octopus Spring, Yellowstone National Park, Wyoming, United States - 20090730_OS60 ... | reverse complement strand
CGAAAGCGCGGCTGGGCGCTCACGATTGCTGGGGCGCTGAAGACGGTTGATGCCGCCCCGACGGTCGCCACCTTGGCGGCTGTTGAGAGAAACTGACGACGCTTCATTTTTTGATTAACCTCCTGGTCAGCTATGGGATTGTGTTTTAGCATTGCCAGGCCGACTCTGTCAAACCATTCTCTCATCTTATTCTCAGCTTGCCTCTATCGCTTCTCCACCGCGCCGGCTTACCTTGGGAGCATAGCCACAGCATTGTGGTCATCCAGAACAAGGAGGTTTTGAGAGATGAATAGACGAGAAGTGATTCGTATCGGGATAGCCGCCGGCTTGGCCACGTTGGCGGCAGTGATCGGGTTGGCCCCTGCATCACCAGCGATCGCCGCCGGCCGCGCTCACCACGGCGGCCCCGTGTGGTTCGGGACGTTTGGTTGGAAGGGGGGTGGCGCGTTTCGCGCCGGCGCTCCCCTTGCCACCATCGCCCAGGCCCTGAACATGCCGGTCGGTGACTTGCAGGCCGAGTTGCTGGCCGGTAAGTCGGTGGCCGAGGTCGCTGCGGCCAAGGGCGTCTCGCTCGATGCGATCGTCAACGCCGTCGTCGCCGAGCATAAGCGGGTCCTGGATCAGGCCGTCGCTGCCGGTCGCCTGACTCAGGCGCAAGCGGATACCCTGCTGACCAACTTGAAGGCGACGCTGCCCGGCCAGTTGCAGGTGAAGTATGTGCCTGGGTTTGGCAAATTTGGCCGATTCGACTACGAGCTGCCGAAGATGGACGCCATCGCCCAGGCCCTCGGCCTCACCGTCGCAGAATTGCGGACTGAGCTGAGCGCTGGCAAGTCGGTGGCCGACGTGGCCAAAGCAAAGGGCGTTGACCTCGACAAGGTGATCAACGCCGTGATGGAGCAACAGACCAGGTTGGTGAACGCCGCGGTGGCCGCTGGTCGCCTGACGCAAGCACAGGCCGATGCCTGGCTGAACAACCTGAGAGAGAACTTGCCTGCCTTGCTCTCGCTGAAGGGCGGGTTTGGCTTTGGCCGCGGCCGGCCAGGCAAGTGGTGGCTGCCGCCGTCCAACAAGGGCGTCCGCCCAACGACGATGTAATCTAGCTTAAAGAAGCGCGCTGTGGGCAGCCGGCGGTCTTGGCTGCCCACAGCGCACTTGTGGTTGTCCGGATGTCCGCACGGATTTTGGTCGTGGATGACGATCCGCAGATCGTCCGCCTGGTGCGGTCGTATCTGGAGCAGGCCGGCTTTCAGGTGCTGGTCGCCTACGATGGCGAGCAGGCGCTGCACGTCTTGCGCCGCGAGCGGCCGAATTGTCTGGTGCTCGACCTCATGCTGCCAAAGCGCGACGGCTGGAATCTCACCCGCTTAATCCGCGCTGATGAGCACCTGGCCACCACGCCGATCTTGATGCTGACGGCGCGCGTGGAGGACACGGATAAGCTGATCGGCCTGGAGCTGGGGGCCGACGATTACGTGACCAAGCCGTTTAACCCGCAGGAGGTGGTCGCGCGGGTGCGCGCGCTGCTGCGACGCGCCCAATGGAACGCCCAGCTGCCGGCGGGCGCGATCTATGACTATGGCGACCTTCGGTTGGATGACTATGCGCACGTCGTCGAGGTGAACGGTCAGCCCGTGGACCTGACGCCGACCGAATTCGCCCTGTTGCGGGCGTTCATGGCCAATCCAAACTATGCCTTTACGCGCGGCGAGCTTATCGAGCGCGCGCTTGGCTATGACTACGAGGGCTTGGAGCGCACCATTGATAGCCACATCAAAAACCTGCGCCGCAAGATCGAACCAGATCCGGCGAATCCCATATACATTGAGACCGTGATAGGCGTGGGCTACCGCTTTCGCCCCGCGCAAAGCAGACGCGAAGGAAGTGAACGATGAATCGCCTGTGGGTGCGTTTGACGTTGGCGTTTGTGCTCGTGGCGCTGTTGGTGGCCGGCGCCTCGGCGCTGGCCATTGCCTGGAACTCCAGCCGGCAATTTCGCGGTTATCTGGCGCAGCCCGGCGTGTTAACGCGCGGCTGGGTGCTGGAGACGCTCGAAGCGCACTACGAGATCTACGGTTCGTGGGCCAACGTCGGGCAAACGTTGAACGCCGTTCGCCTGCGCCCCCGCCGCCGGCCACGGGACCTGCGCCAACCTTTGCTGCTGATCGCGGATGCCCAAGGGCGGGTCGTGTATGACGAAATTGCCGATCAACGACGGGTGGGCCAGACGCTGGATGGCTTTGAGTTAGCCGCCGCGCAGCCCGTGCTGATGGATGGCGCAGTGGTCGGCTATGTGCTGGCCGGCTTGCCGGTTGCTGGCCTGATCGGCCCGTTGGAGCGCCGCTTTCTAGAAGACCTTCAGCAATCCGCCGGCGTCATCGCGTTTGGGTCAGCGGTGCTGGGAGCTGGCGCCGGGCTGCTGATCAGCCGCAGCCTGTCGCGGCCGTTGACGCTGCTGGCGCAGGCAGCGCGCGCCTTTGCGGCACGCGATTGGTCGCAGCGCGTCCCGCTCAAGGCAACCGCTCATGTGGCCGAGGTGCACGAGGTGGCCCAGGCGTTTAACCACATGGCCAATTCCCTGGAGCAAGCGGAGATCCAGCGTCGCAACTTGATGGCCGACGTCGCCCACGAGCTGCGCACGCCGCTGACGGTGATCCAAGGTTCGCTGCGCGCCATGCTGGACGGCGTACATCCGCTGAGCATGAAAGAGGTGGCCACGCTCTATGACCAGGCACGGCTGCTGAGCCGGCTGGTAGAGGATGTGCGCGAACTCGCCTTGGCTGAGGCGCACCAGTTGCCGTTAACGCTGCGGGCGGTGGACCTCGCCAGCTTGGTGCGCATCGCATACGAACGATTCTCGGTCGCTGCTGATCTGCAGGGCGTGACGTTGGTGCTGGACCTGCCGCCAGAGCCGTCGCACGCGATGGCCGATCCCGATCGCGTGATCCAGGTGTTGACCAACCTGTTAAGCAACGCCCTGCGTCACACGCCGGCGGGTGGTCAGGTGGTGCTGAGCGGGCAGCGCCAGGCTGGGGTGATTCGCCTGGCGGTGCAGGACACCGGCGAAGGGATCGCGCCAGAGGACTTGCCGCACGTATTTGATCGCTTCTACCGTGGCGATAAATCGCGCGCGCGCGGCAGCGGCGGTTCGGGCCTTGGCCTGGCCATCGCCAAGTCGCTGGTGGAAGCCATGGAGGGGCAGATAGGCGCCGATAGCCAACCCGGGCGCGGCAGCGTGTTTTGGTTTACCTTGCCGCGCAGCGATGTCTAGGTGGCGGCGCCGGCTTACGCCGCTTTGTAGGCCACGCCCTCGCGGCGTAACTGCTGCCATTCGCGCAGCGCGGTCTCCAGCCAGTGTTTGGTGATGCGCAACTGCACCAACCAGGGCACGGGCACAATCTGTTTGTTCAGATAACTGTCGAAGGTCAACCGCTGCACGTCGGGGTCGTCGCACATGGCGGCGAAGATCTCGCGTTGCAGGTCGGAGTTGTAGCTGATGCGCTGGAGGAATCGGAGGAAGAGATAAGTGGATCGGTAGGCGCGCCACCAGGGCGCATCGTAATCTCGGCGCAGGTTGGCGGCGGTGGGCGCGTCCAGGTGTTTGGCGATTGCGCGCGCGGCCATCTCACCGCTCTTCATCGCCCAGTAGATGCCCTCGCCGCTGGTCTGTTGCACCAGGCCGGCAGCGTCGCCCACCAGGGCGGCGCGGTCGTAGGAGAGATGCTTGCGCGGGTGCATGGGCAGGTGGTGCGCCTCAAACTTGACGCTCAGCCCCTCGCCCAACTGGTCGCGCAGCTTGTGCTTGAGGTTGGCCAGCAGTTGGCGCGCGGCTTTGGTCTTGCCGGCGCCGGCGCCGATGCCGGCTGCGACGTGGTCGCACTTGGGGAAGACCCACGCATAGAGGTCAGGCGAAACGTCATCGCCCAGGTAGAGCGCGGCGCGCTGCTCCCAGTATGCCATCGCCCGTTCCGGCAGGCGGATGCGCTCCTGGTATGCCACCGCCATCGGCAGACGCGCCAACCCCAACGCCTTGGCCACAGTCGAGTAGGCGCCGTCGGCGCCGATCACGGCGTCGGCTTCGATGACGTGGGTCTTGTTGCGCTTGTCCTCGTAGATGGCCTTGATGCCGCGCGGCCCAAAGTCAACGTGTTCGAGCTTGCCTTCGATGAGTTCCGCGCCCTTGCTCACCGCCCGCTCGCGGAGATAGCGGTCGAACCGTTCGCGGCGCACCATGGCGATGAAGTCGGTCTCTGGGTTAGGATGGCTGCTGCGGACGGGGAATTCGCTATGGTGGCGCGGCGAGTGCACGACGGCGATGGTCACTTTGCGGTCAATTAAATCGTGGGGGATGTTCCAGTCGCTGAACGCGCGGGGCGGCACAGCCCCGCCGCAGGGCTTCACGTAGTTGAGGTCGCGTTCCAACAGGATCGTCTCGATGCCGAGGTCGCGCAGCGTGTCTGCTGCGATGCTGCCGCCGACCGACGAACCAACAACCAACACTTTAGGCATGGCTTTCCTCGCTTTGTCCCCAGCTTAGCCCATGACAGAGGTTTTGCCAAGCCCAATCGCAGCGACCAACATGGCCCACGTGTAAGGCGGGATGCCGATCAGGTTGTAGCGGACGGCCATCGGCTGGGTGGGTTCGCGGATGAGCTGAAGCTGGCTGCGGAGCTGGGCCAGCAGCAGCAGGAAGCACACGCCGGCGGTGATGACACTGCCCCATGCCACCTGTAGGCCGATGGCGATGAGCTGGGCGGCGTTGATGATAACGACGGCCAGCCGCGCCGCGCGCGATTCGCCGTACATGGCCGGGATCGAGCGGATGCCCATCTTGCGGTCGCCGGCCACGCTCTTGAAGTCGTTGATGATCATCGTCCCCACCACGCCCAAGCCGTAGAGCAGCGCCAGCAGCAGGCTGCGCCCGGCGCCGGCTGACTGGAGTTGTGGGTCGAAGGTGAGATGGCCGGCAATCCAGGCGCACGTCTCGTAGGTCAGGCCGATAGCCAAATTGCCCAGCCAGCCGTTCTTCTTCAGGCGGACTGGCTCAGCGGAGTAGGCCAGCGCGATCACGATGCCGACGATGGCCACAGCGGCCACCGGCGGTCCGAGGAACCACGCCACGGCCATCGCCGAGACGCCCAACAGGGCGATGATGGCGAACACTTGGCCGCGCGTAGCCTGGCCAGAGGGGATGAGGCGCTCCGGCTGATTGATGGCGTCCACGTCGCGGTCGCACCAGTCGTTCCACACCTGGGAGAAGCCCACGAGCAACGGGCCGGCCATCAGCGTGCCGATGGCGATCTTGCCGATGCTCACGACGCTGGCCCACAGGTCGCCGGCTGGGTCAAAGTAGATGCTGTGGCTGGCCACGCAGCCCACGACAAATGCCCACGTGGGGGCGAACCAGGTGTATGGCTCCATCAAGGTGAACATCACCTTGAGGAACGGCAATGGCTTTGGCGTGTGGGTCATCTGTAGGTTGCTGTTCATCATCGCTAGGGCTGGTCTTGGCTGTGTGGGATGGCGCGCGCGCGGTGCGTGGCTGGCGGGCCGATCAGCCGGTCGCGCCAGCGCCGATAAGCGAGTCGGGACACGGTATACACCGCCCGTCCGATCTCAATGGATGAGATTTTGGATTGCCCGCGCGTCCGGTCCTCGAAGACGATGGGGACCTCGGCGATGCTGAAGCCGAACCCCTGAACCAGGTTCAACATCTCGATGAGGAAGGAGTAGCCGTTGGAGAACACCGTGTCTATCGGCACCGTGCTCAACACCACGGCGCGGTAGAGGCGGAAGCCGGCCGTGCAATCGTGTGGTTTTAAGTTGAGCGCTGTGCGGGCCACCAGGTTGGCCGTTTTGCTCAACCAGCGACGGTGAAACGGGTAGCGCACATCGCCGCCCGGCACGTAACGCGACCCGATCACCAAGTCGGCGCGCCGGGCAGCGTCCAGCATGGCTGGGATATAGCGCGGGTGATGGGAGAAGTCGGCGTCCATGGTCAGCGCGGCGTCGTAGCCGTGGGCCAAGGCGAAGCGGAAGCCGGCGACGTAGGCCGTGCCCAGCCCCAGTTTGCCCGCGCGGTGGATCACATGCACGCGCGAATCGCGGGCCGCCCATGCTTCGGCCAGCTGGCCCGTGCCATCGGGCGAGGCGTCGTCCACCACACAGATGTCCACGGGCAGGGCCAATAGCTCCGGCAAGAGCAGGGTGATGTTCTCGGCCTCGTTATAAGTGGGCAGGACGACCAGGACGCGCATGGGGGCGTCGTAGCGTGCTGATCCAGATGGCGCTTCGCTCATCTCAGCACATCCTTCACGGCGGCGATGATGTCGTGCTCATTCGGCAGGACAAACTGCTCCAGCGCCGGCGCGTATGGCAGCGGCACGTTTTTGGCGGCCACTCGGCGGATGGGCGCGTCGAGGTAATCCAGCGCTTCCTCGGCGATCAGGGCGGCGATCTCTGCGCCTGGGCCGGCGCGCTTGTGGGCTTCGTGGGCGATGACGACGCGGCCGGTCTTGCGCACGCTGGCTAATAAGGTATGCGCGTCCAGGGGCACGAGGGTGCGCGGGTCAATCACCTCGCAGCGTATGCCTTCGCCGGCCAGGGCATCGGCGGCCTGCACCGCTCGCGGCAACATGCCGCCGATGGCGATCAGCGTGACATCCGAGCCTTGGCGCACCACGTTGGCTTGTCCGAGGGGGACAGTGAAATCCCCGTCCGGCACTTCGCCTTTGGAAGCATAGAGCATTTTGTGCTCAAAGAACAGCACCGGGTCTTCGCCGCGAATGGCGCTTTTGAGCAGGCCCTTTGCATCGGCTGGGGTGGCCGGCGCGACGATCTTCAGGCCAGGGACGTTGAGAAACCACGACTCCGGGCTTTGTGAATGCTGGGCGGCGGCTGCGCCCGGCGCGCCGGTCGTGACCCGAATGGTCAGCGGGACGCGCGCCTTGCCGCCGCTCATGTAGCGGGCCTTGGCGACCTGATTGATGATCTGGTCACCGGCGCAGCCCAGGAAATCGCCGAACATGATCTCGACGACCGGGCGCATGCCCATCATCGCCGCGCCGAGCGCCGCACCGACGATGCCGGCCTCGCTGATCGGTGTGTCAATGACGCGCGCCTCGCCGAACTGCGCCAGCAAGCCGGCGGTGACGCCGAACACACCCCCCATCACCCCCACGTCTTCGCCGAGGATGAACACGCGCGGATCGCGCGCCATCTCCTCGCGCAACGCCTCGTTAATCGCTTCGCTGTAGGTCAGGATACGCACGGATGATCACAGATGATAGCGCAAGTGTTATGGGGGTGTGTTCACTGGGGAGTGGTCCAATAGAGAAGATATTTAATTTCCGGACGTGCGCGTGCCCGTTCACGAATCACCCACCGCGCCAGCCTGTCATGCTGAGCGGCAGCGAAGCATCTAAAATCCCGCCCAACCAGCCCCCATGGATTCACATGTCGCTGTGCCGCGAAACAAAGGCTGCGCAGCCTTGGTGACCCCGCAGCGGTTCGCCCAAGCGCGAGTTTAGATTCTTCGCTCTCGCTCAGAATGACAGGGTGAGGCAGGGTATTGGTGAACTTGGTGCGCTCAATACGCCAAGCATCACCGACCTGCGCGATGCTTGGATTGCTTCGCGGTGACGACGTGAGCGATGCGCGTGCGAATGACCGACACGTGTGCCCAACGACGCAGCCTTTCATTCCGAATTGGACCACTCCCGCTCATCGCCGTTGTGCTATCCTAGGATTTAAGACAACATGTCTCTCTCGACCGGCATCGTGGGGTTGCCAAACGTGGGCAAGTCCACGATTTTTAATGCGTTGACGGCGGCTGGCGCGCTGGCCGCAAACTACCCTTTTGCCACCATCGAGCCGAACACCGGCATCGTGCCCGTGCCCGACCCGCGGCTGGAGGAGATCGCGCAATACATCAAGACCGAGCGGATTGTGCCGGCCACGATTGAGGTGGTGGACATCGCCGGGCTGGTGAAAGGCGCGTCGCAAGGCGAGGGGTTGGGCAACCAATTCCTCAGCCACATCCGTGCCGTGGACGCCATTCTGCACGTTGTGCGCTGTTTTGAGAATCCCGACATCGTGCACGTCAGCGGCACGGTGGACCCGATCCGTGATGTAGAGATTATCGAACTCGAGCTGGTCTTGGCCGACCTGGAGAGCGCCGAGCGGCAGTTGGAGAAGCAGAAGCGCGCCGCCGCTCAGCGCGACCCCGAGGCGATCCAGCGCGTCGCAGTGTTGGAGCCGATGGTGGCGCTGTTGAAAGAGGGCAAGCCGGCGCGCTTAGCCTTGAAGGACATGGACGCTGCCATGCAAAAGCTGGCCCGTTCGCTCGGCTTCATCACGGCCAAGCCGGTGCTCTACGTGGCGAACGTGGACGAGCGCGACCCCAGCGGTGGGGCTAACCCGCATGTCGCTCGGCTGCGGGCGTGGGTCGCGGAGCATGACGCTGAGCTGGTGGTGATCTCCGGCGCCATCGAGGCCGAGATCGCCGCGCTGGAGAGCGAGGCCGAGCGACGCGAGTTCCTGGCTGGCCTGGGCTTGCAGGAATCCGGCCTGGCGCGCCTGGCGCGCGCCGCATACCGGTTGCTGGGCCTCCATTCCTTCTTTACTGCTGGCCCTAAAGAGGTGCGCGCATGGACGATCCCCGTGGGCGCGAAGGCGCCGCAGGCCGCCGGCGTGATTCATTCCGATTTCGAGCGCGGCTTCATCCGCGCCGAGGTTTACACGCTGGACGACCTGCGGACCTACAAAACCGAGGCCGCCATCCGCGCTGCCGGCAAGCTACGCTCAGAAGGCAAGGAGTATGTCGTGCGCGATGGCGACATCATGCACTTTCTGTTCAACGTATGAGCGCTACTCCGGTTTCGTTACGCCGATCGGGTCGCCATTGCGGGTCTGCCTGGGCATGCCTTCGTCGGGTTGCACCTCCTGGGCAGGCTGAATGCGCCGCGCGATCTCCTCGTTGAGCTTGCGCAGCGTGTCGGCCAGGCCGGCTTGTACTTCGTTCAGAATCTGCGGGCCGTGGGCCGTCTCCCAGGCTTCTTTAACGCTGCGCTGGACGCCGGCGACCACCTCGTTGGCGCGCACTTTCTCGACAACCTCGCACACGCGCTTGTTCAGCCGCTCCAGGTTAGCGCTCAGCTCGCGCTCAATCGCTTTGCGCTCCTCAGATTCCCATAGCGCGCGCACCAGGTTGCCCAGGTTCTCGCCCAGTTTGTTCAGCTCTTGCTCCAGGGCCGAACGCGCTGTGTTTTGCTCAGCCATGTGCTCACCTCCTGATGGGTATTATCATCTCATCGTTCTATTGGACGTTCATCAGCGCCCGATCGGCCAGCCAGCCGGCCAGCGCGCGCATCGCGTCGTCGCGCAGGGCGACGCTGACGTGGTTGGCCTGAGGTACCCAGAGAAGCGTGCGATCTGCCGGGGCGGCTTCGTAGATGAGGCAGGCGTCCATCGGCGGCACAGCCCCGTCGTGCGTCCCGTGCATGATGAGCATCGGTCGGTTGCCCATGGCGCGCACAGCGCCGAGCACGTCGAAGCGCGCGATCATCTCGTAAAGGCTCTCGCCGAACCAGGCGCCGGGAACGCTGCGCCACTCCGCCCATAACTCGATCAGCGAATGATGGCGCAACAAGGCCAGGTTGCGCGGCATGTAAAACAAGCTGAGCACCTCGCGGACCACCGTCCAGCGCGTGACGGGCGGCAGGTGCACCGGTGTGGAGACGAGGGCCAGGGCAGCGACGCGCGGGTCGCGCGCGGCTAAGTCGGCCACCTGGCAGCCGCCAAAGCTGATGCCAAGCGCGCCAACCCATCGTATATCAGCCTGCGCGCATAGCCAGTCCAGCGCCGCTTGCGCAGTGCGCCGCGCGTTCTCCACCGTGCAGGGAATAAACCTGAAGTCGCCGTGGCCGGGCGAGTCCAGCGTAAGAATGGCCAGCCGGCGCTCTAGCAGGCGCTGGAAGAGCAGCCACTTGAAGGCGTGGCGGTTGTCGCCCGCGCCGTGGATCAAGAGGATGGCTGTCCCGTCCCAGTCTCGTGGCCGCAGCCAGGTGGCTGGCGGGCGCGCATGCTGTGCGGCCTGCTGAAACTGCGCCCTGTGTTGCGCGGGGATGCTGGCCAGCAGCGCGGCTGGAATGTCCAGCGCCAGCGGTGGCAAATTGACCGTCTGCGCCGTGTAAGGCGCATCGGGCGGAGGGGTCAGCAGGCGCTGGGTGCGCGTGACGACCGGCATTGGCAACGCAAGAGGGCGAGCGTTGCTGCCTCCAGTTGGCCGCGACAGCTCGCCCTCAGAATCACTTAGACCCTACGCTACTAGAAAGTCATTAGGGTGAGGTGAGGTGCGTTGCGTTGGGTTGAGCGCGTAGCTGCCAACCGGTAATAGTAAGGTGGACAACAGCGGCGCCATCGCCTACGTTGGGTCAAGCAGGCGCGACTGTCACTATCGTGTTCTAGCATCCCTGGTTGAACATCCTTCCATTTCCGCTACACTTAAGCCTCAGTGAAAGCCAGCCTCCGCATACCGAGACAGGCGATGCGCCCCTCGCCGGCGCTCTCGCTCGTCCTGATCATCCTCGCGCTTCTCATCGCCTGGGAACTGATTAAGCTCATCTTCAATCTGGACAAGCGCATCCTGCCGCATCTCTGGGAGATTGCCGTCGCCTTCTCGCAGCCAGCTCGGCGCGGCGGCCCGCCGCTGTTCAGCGTTTTGTTTGAAGCAGCCCTATATACGCTCAGAGGCGCACTGCTGGGCTTTGCCATTGGCGCCCTGCTCGGATTCATCCTCGGCACGGTGTTCGCTCATGTTTCGCTGCTGGAGCGCAGCTTGGTGCCTTACGTGATTGCTTCGCAGACCGTGCCCATCCTGGCGATCGCGCCGATGGTGGTGATCTGGCTGCGCGGGTCGTGGCTCTCCGTGCCGGTGATCGCAGCCTATCTGACCTTCTTCCCGGTGACGATTAACACGCTGCGCGGGATGCGTTCGCCCGATCCGCGGGCAGTGGAGCTCATGCGCTCTTATGCAGCCTCGACCTGGCAGACGCTGTGGAAGCTGCGCTTCCCAGCGGCCTTGCCGGCTATCTTCACCGCGTTTAAAATAGCGGCGACATCCAGCGTTGTGGGTGCCATCATCGCCGAGCTGCCTGCGGGCATCCAACAAGGGCTGGGTGGCGCGATCCTGAACTTCAATCAGTATTACATTACCGGACCGGAACGGTTGTGGGCGGCCATCCTGATGGCTGCCTTGGTCGGTATCCTGCTCTTCGTAGCCGTGTCGCTCGTTGAGCGCGTCGCCCTGAGAAACATCGTCCGCGCCGCGTAGCGCAATATCTAACCTTCATTACAGGTATTGGCGCGTTGAAGGTCATGGCATCAGTCGTCTCTCTCAAGAACGTCAACAAGTTTTTCGGTCCGGCCGAGCGGCCAACGACCATCGCGCTGAAAGACATCAACCTGGAGATTCAGCCCCGCGAATTTATCTCGCTGATCGGACCTTCGGGCTGTGGCAAATCCACCCTGCTGCGCACGATCGGCGACCTGGTCGAGCCATCCAGCGGCGAGGTGCTGGTGAACGGCAAGCCGGCGCACCAGGCGCGGATCAACCGCGAGTATGGCATGGTCTTTCAAGCGCCGGTGCTGTTTGAATGGCGCACGGTGCTGAAGAACGTCGAGCTGCCGCTTGAGATCATGGGCGTGCCCAAGGCCGAACGAATCCGCCGCGGGCGCGAGATGCTGCGGCTGGTAGAACTCCAGCATTTTGAGCGCCACTATCCCTGGCAACTCTCCGGCGGCATGCAACAGCGCGTGGCCATCGCCCGCGCGCTGGCCTTTCGGCCTGAGTTACTCCTGATGGACGAGCCGTTCGGCGCGTTGGATGAGATCACCCGCGAGCGGATGAACGCCGAACTGCTGCGCATTTGGCACGAGACGCAGACGACCGTGGTGTTCGTCACCCACTCGATCCCCGAAGCCGTGTTCCTCTCGACCCGCGTGGTGGTGATGAGCGCGCGACCAGGGCGCATCACCGAGATCATCCCCATTGACCTGCCGTATCCGCGCAACGTCGAGACGCGCGAGTCGCCGCGCTTCTTTGAGCTGGTCACCCTGGTGCGCGAGGCCTTGCGCAAGAGCGAGGAGATGCGCGAGGAGTTGGAATTGAGATGAGTCGCACATCCCCACTTGAACGCTACGGCCCGCCGATCGCCGTCTTCTTCCTGGTGATCGCGCTCTGGGAGCTGCTGGTGAGGGCATTCAACGTCCAGCAGTTTCTGCTGCCAGCACCAACGGTCATCGCTGAGGCATTCTTCCGGACGACGACCAACATCTTCAACAGCGCAGCCTACACCATTCGCAGCGCTGTGTTCGGCTTTGGCCTGGGCGCGGGCGCCGGCATCCTGGTCGCGCTGATCACGGCGCGCTGGACGACGGTGCGCGAAGGGCTGATGCCGTTTGCGATCGCCCTTAATTCTGTGCCGATCATCGCCTTCGCCCCGATCATGAACAACTGGTTCGGCAGCACCAATCCGCTGTCGAAGATCGCCATCGTGGCGGTCATCACCTTCTTTCCAATGATGATCAACATGGTGCGCGGCCTGACGCTGGTCGAGCCGGCCAAGATCGAACTGATGCGCTCGTATGCCACGACGCCTCTCCAGGTGTTGATCAAAGTGCGCATCCCCAACGCGCTGCCCTACCTATTCAACGCACTCAAGGTCTGCAGCACGCTCTCGCTGATCGGCGCGATCGTTGGGGAGTACTTCGGCGGCCCGCGCGACTCGCTGGGGGTCTATATCCTTCAGGAAGCTCAGTTGTTCCGCTTTGACAACGCCTGGGCTGCCATTATCATCAGTGCATTGCTGGGCATCGCGTTCTATCTGGTCATCATCGGCCTGGAGCGGATCGCGATCCCGTGGCATGCGTCAATAGACAAGCAGTAAGAGGAGAGAAGAAGGAATGACAGCGCCAAAGAGACTCGCCCCCCTTTCGATAGCGACGTTGGCAAGTGTGGTATTGGCTGCCTGCGCGGCGCCTGCAGCCCCTCCCGCGGCGCCCCCCGCCCCAGCTGCGACCGAAGCGCCCGCACCAGCGACGAAGCTCACGCCCGTGCGCGTGGTGCTTCAGTGGGTGCCGCAGTCGCAGTTCGCCGGCTACTACGCGGCCAAGGATAAGGGCTTTTACGCCGAAGAGGGCCTGGATGTGACCATCATCCCCGGCGGGCCGGACATCGCGCCCGCTCAGGTCGTCGCCTCTGACGGCGCGGAGTTCGGCGTGGCCTGGCTGCCGGGCCGCATGCTCGCAGCCCGCGAGGGCGGCGCCGACCTGGTGAACATCGCCCAGATCTTCCAACGTAGCGGCACGCTGATGGTCTCCTTCAAGGAGAAGAACATCACCAAGGTGGAAGACTTCAAGGGCAAGAACGTCGGCTCCTGGCTGCTGGGCAACGAGGCTGAGCTCTTCGCCGCGATGCGCAAGGTCGGCCTGGACCCAGACAAGGACGCCAAGATCATCAAGCAGAACTTCGACATGAGCCAACTGCTGAACGGCGAGGTGGACGTGGCCCAGGCCATGATCTACAACGAATATGCCCAGGTGTTGGAGACGAAGAACCCGGCTACCGGAGAGCTGTATAAGCCTGAAGACCTCAATGTGATCGACTTTAACGAGGTCGGCACGGCCATGCTCCAGGATGGCATCATGGCGCGTGAGTCGTGGCTCAAGCAGCCGGGCAACGAAGACATCGCTGTCCGCTTCCTGCGCGCGACCTTCAAGGGATGGATGTTCTGCCGCGATAGCTTCGATGAGTGCGTGCAGATCGTGCTGAACAACGGCACGGCGCTCGGCGAAAGCCACATGCGCTGGCAGCTCAACGAGGTCAACGCGCTGATCTGGCCCTCGCCCAACGGCATTGGGATCATGGACGAGGTGCTCTACAAGCAAACGGTGGAGATCGCCAAGACCTACGGCATCCTCAAGGGCGACCCAGACGCCAACGCTTACCGCACCGACCTGGCCAAGAAAGCCCTGGAAGGGCTATCCGGCGACATCAAAGGCGAGAACTTCAAGAAGATCACCGTTGAGCTGAAGGAAGGCGGTAACTGAATCACACAGGGCGCGCCGGCCAAGAAGCCGCGCGCCTTTTCATTTCCTGGATGACTGCTATGGCTAAGATGGATTTTGGCATCACCTTCAAAAGCGACCTCGACGTGCGGCGCGAGGTTAAGCTGGCCATGCAGGCCGAAGCCGCCGGCTTTGGCTATGTGTGGACGTTCGACTCGCACGTGCTCTGGCAGGCGGTCTTCCCACGCATGGCCCTTTGGGCCTGGAACACCAAGAAAGTCCACATCGGCACGCTGGTGACCAACCCCGTTGTGCGCGATGTGACCGTATGCGCCAGCGACTTCGCCACGCTTCAGCGCATCAGCAAGGGGCGCATGGAGCTGGGGATTGGCCGCGGCGACAGCTCTCGCCGCCGGCTGGGCAAGAAGCCAACCACGATGGCGAATCTGGAGGAGTTTGTCGAGCAATTCCGTAAGCTGACCGCCGGCGAGCATATTGACTACGACGGCGTGGACACCTACCTGAGCTGGGCGGATGGCGGCGTGCCGCCGGTGTGGGTGGCCGGCTACGGCCCAATCGCGCTGCGCTCAGCCGGCCGCATTGCCGATGGCGTCGTCTTGCAATTCGCCGACCCTTACCTCATCAAGTGGTGCCTGCAATTCGTGAAAGAGGGCGCGGAAGAGGCCGGCCGCGACTTCTCGCAGATCAAGATCATGGCCTGCGCGCCGGTGTGGATCTCCAGCGACCTGACCGTGGCCCGCGAGCACGTGCGCTGGTTCCCCGCCCTCGTCTCCAACCACGTCGTGGACCTGCTCAAGCGTTACCCCAAGGAGGAGCTGCCGGTGGAACTCTACGCTTACGTCGAGAACCGCACCGGCTACGACTACCTCCACCACGCTGAGGTGGGCAGCAGCAACGCGCAGTTCGTCAGCGACGAGATCACCGATCGCTACTGCGTCGTCGGCAGCATCAAGGATCACATCGCCAAGATCGAAGAGCTCCAGTCGCTCGGCGTGCATCAGTTCAACATCTACCTGATGTGCGGCGACGAAGAGAAGCAGGTCGCTGCCTATGGGCGCTACGTTATCCCGCACTTCAACGGCAAGAAGCGCAGCGTCGTGGCGATGGCAGCCCGCAAGAACGGCAAGCAGAGCGCGAAGAAGTCGGCTGCCGCCGCCAAGCGCGCGCCCGCCAAATCGCGTGTAAAGTGAGCGAGCCATGTCACTGTTGATCAAAAACGGCACGATCGTCACCGCAGACGGACAAACCAAGGCGGACATTTACTGCGAAGGCGAGCAGATCACGCGCATCGGCAAAGACCTGGAGGCGCCACCGGACGCGACGGTGGTTGATGCCACCGGCAAATACGTCTTCCCTGGCTTCATTGACCCGCACGTGCATGTCTACCTGCCCTTTATGGGCACGTTCGCCAAGGACGACTACATCAGCGCCAGCAAGGCTGCGCTGGTGGGCGGCACCACCACGCTGATCGAGATGATCTGCCAAGGGCGAGACAGCCGCCCGCTGACCGACGGCTTTGAGTTCTGGATGAGCCAGGCAGTCGGCAAGAGCGCCTGCGACTTCACCTTCCATCAGTCCGTGACGCGCTACGACGCGCAGGTCGAGGCGGACCTGAAGGAGATCGTCAAGGCCGGCGTGGCCAGCTTCAAGGTCTTCCTGGCTTACAAGGGCGCCTTCGGCATCACCGACGAAGAGCTTTATCACACCATGCGCCTGGCTAAGCAGCTTGGCGTGATCGTCACCGCCCACTGCGAAAACGCCGACCTGGTGTTGGCGCTTCAAAAGCAATTGCTCAGCGAGGGCAAGACCGGCCCGGAGTATCACTACTGGAGCCGCCCGCCGCGCGTAGAAGCAGAAGGGGTGCACCATCTGCTCACCTTCGCCGAGATGACCGGCGCACACACCTACATCGTGCACACCAGTTGCGAGGAGGCGCTGAACGAAGCGCTGGCCGGCAAGGCGCGCGGCCTCAACGTGTGGGTCGAGACGCTCATCCAATATCTTTTGCTGGACAAGAGCTACGCCGAGCTGCCGAACTTCGAGGGCGCCAAGTACGTCATGTCGCCGCCCTTGCGCGATAAAAAGAACCAGGAGGTATTCTGGAATGCCCTGAAGCAGCGCTTCGTCGCAACCGTGGCCACCGATCACGCGCCGTTCGACTTCAAGGGCCAGAAGGACATGGGCCGCGACGACTTCACCAAAATCCCAAACGGCATCCCTTCGCTGGAAGACCGGGTGAACCTGCTCTACACGTATGGCGTGACGACCGGGCGGCTGGACCTACAGACCTTCGTGGACTGCGCCAGCACCCAGGCCGCCAAGATCTTCGGCCTCTTCCCGCGCAAGGGCACCATCGCTGTCGGCAGCGACGCCGACCTGGTCGTGTACGACCCGAACTATCGCGGCACGATCTCGGCGAAGACCCATCACCTCAACCTGGATTACAACGCGTTTGAGGGCTGGGAGATCAAAGGCCGGCCCAGCGTCGTCACTGTGCGCGGAGAGATCGCCGTGCGCGATGGCCAGTTTGTCGGCACCATCGGGCGCGGCCAATTTCTCAAGCGCGAACCCACCCACTTCTAATCAGCCGCAGCCGGACCAGATGGCGATCAACGGCCTGTTCCGGCTGCGGCACACGCTTGTTTACCCATGCAGCCCGTCAAGCTCCCCAAGGGCTTTCGCGCTGCCGGCGTCGCTGCCGGCATCAAGAAGGGCGGCGGGCTGGACCTGGCGCTGCTGGTCAGCGATCGCGACTGCGTCGCGGCGGCGGTCTTCACGCAAAATAAGGTGAAGGCAGCGCCGGTGATCTACGACCAACAGCTGCTTGCCGAAGGAAATGCGCTGCGCGCGGTGGTGATTAACTCCGGCTGCGCCAACGCTTGCACCGGCGAGCAGGGCCTGCGCGACTGCGCCGAGATGGCCGAACTGGTCGCCCAGCAGGTGGGATGTCCAACCAGGGCAGTGTTCGTCATGTCCACCGGCGTGATCGGCGTCCCGCTGCCGATGGACAAGCTGCGCGCCGGCATCCCAGCCGCGGCGCAGGCGCTCTCCGAAGATGGCTTGCTGGCCGCCGCACAGGCCATCATGACCACCGACACGTTGCCCAAACTGGCCGCGGGCGACCTCACTGTGATGGCCGATGAGCAACGCAGCGGGCCGCGCACCGCCCAGCTCGCTGGCATTGCCAAAGGCGCCGGGATGATCCATCCCAACATGGCCACCATGCTGGCCGTGGTGATGACCGATGCCATCGTCCGCCTAGAGGTGTTGAAGAGGGCGCTCAACAGCGCGGTGCGCAAGTCGTTCAACCGGATCAGCGTGGACGGCGACACCAGCACCAACGACACGCTGGTCGTGCTGGCCAACGGCGCAAGCGGGCTGGAACCTCTTGAGACGGAGTTCGAGATCCTGCTCACCAGCGTTTGCACCGACCTGGCCAAGCAGATCGTGAAGGATGGCGAGGGCGCGACAAAGTTCATCACCATTGAGGTCACCGGCGCGCGCGACGAGCGCATGGCCGAGCAGGTTGGCCGGACGATCGCGCGCTCGCCGTTGGTGAAGACGGCCTTCTACGGTGAAGACCCCAACTGGGGGCGGATCATCGCAGCAGCCGGCTATAGCGGTGAAGACGTGTTGACGGAGCGAATGGCGCTGTGGATCGGCGACGTGCAAGTCTGCGCCGGCGGCGCAGCCGTGGCTTACCCGGAAGAGGCGGTCATCGGCGCGATGCGCGCGAAGGAGATCGCCATCCGGCTAGACTTGGGCTTGGGCAACGCCAGCGCCACGGTGTGGACGTGCGATCTCTCCCACGACTATGTGACGATCAACGGCCGCTACCGCACCTAGGTCGCTGCGCGACGAATGGCCTCATCAAAGGCACGCATCACCACGGCGGTGGGCGCCATCATCAATCCCTCCCCCACATCCTGCGGCTCAACCACCTGCACGCCCCATTCACCGAGCCTCCTGATAGATGCGCGAACGATGGGATGGGCGAACAGTGGTTCGTTGAGCGAGAGTGCCACCGTCACCGGCTGACCAAAGCCGATCATCTCGGCAGTGATGGAGAGGGCCAGGTTGTCGGCGATGCCGCCGGCCAGTTTATTCAGCGAATTAAAGTTACATGGCGCAAACAGCACCGGCCCAGGCGTTGGGCGCGGCAGGATGCGCGCGTCGAAATACGACTCGACCAAGTGATTGTTGGGGATGCGGCGCAGGTCGTGCGGGCTGATTAGGCGCATCGCGTTAGGCGTTTGCACGGTGATAACGCGCGCGAAGCGTTGGCCAAGCGCCGCCACAAACTCACCTGCGCGGTAGGCGGTCACCGCGCCGCTGATCATCAGATAGGCTGTGTCGGACATGACGACGATTATCAGCAGATGCGCGGCAACTGCTCACCCAACGGCATTGGCAGGATGCGCGTCCCGCCGATGGCGGTCTGGACCGTCACCACGCCGGCCGGCTGTGCCAGCACCTGGCCGATGATCGCCGCTCTTTGGCCCAGCGGGTGGGCGCGCATCCGCGCCAGCACGTCGCCGGCCCGCTCGGCTGCGACGAAGGCGACCAGCTTGCCCTCGTTGGCGACGTAGAACGGGTCGAGGCCGAGCATCTCACACGCCGCCTGGACGGTGGCATCCACCGGCACAGCGCGCTCGTCCACGCGAATGCACACGCCCGCAGCAGCGGCCACCTCGTTCAGCACGGCCGCTAAGCCGCCGCGCGTGGGATCGCGCAGGGCGTGGAGCGCTTCGCCGCCGGCCTCGATCAACGCAGCAACCAGGTCGTATAGAGGCGCAGTATCGCTGAGGATGTCAGCCTCGAACTGCAACCCTTCGCGCACGCTCATGATCGCCATGCCGTGGTTGCCGATCGCGCCGCTGATCAGCACGACATCGCCTGGGCGCACGCGCTGTGGGCCAAGGTCAACCCCCAGCGGCACCACCCCTACGCCGGTGGTGTTGATGAAGACGCCGTCGCCATGTCCCCTCTCCACAACCTTGGTATCGCCGGCGATGACGCGCACGTTCGCTCGCTGAGCGGCCTGAGCCATGCGGCCCACCACCGCAGCGAGCGCGTCCATGGACAGCCCTTCCTCGATGATGAAGCTGGCGGTCAGATACACGGGTTTCGCCCCCATCATCGCCAGGTCGTTGGTCGTGCCGTTCACGGCCAGCTCGCCGATGGATCCGCCGGGGAAGAATAACGGCCGCACGACGAAGGAATCCGTCGCGATCGCCAGACGGCCGCCGGCCAGCTCGACGATGGCCGCGTCGCCTAGGGCATGGTCGGCCAGGCCGAAGGCCGGCGCGAATAGATGGGCGATCAACTCAGCCGTAAGTTTGCCCCCGCCGCCGTGGCCGATGACCACGCTTGGATAATCCCGCAGAGGCAGCGGACAGGCCCACGCGCCAGGGTCAGCAAAGCTGCTCATGCTCGTTGAGGCTGGGCGAGCAAGCGCGGGTCGTCGGCTGAATGCTCCGGCATGAGCCGGCCGTAGTTGTAGTATGCCGCACAGGCGCCTTCGCTGCTCACCATGGTCGCGCCCAGCGGGGTGCGGGGTGTGCATTGCTTGCCAAAGGCGGGACATTCGGTGGGCTTTAGCCGGCCCTGCAGCACGTCCCCGCTGCGGCAGAGGGGCGACTCTTGAGGCTGGATCTCGGCCAGGTCAAAGCGCACTTCAGCATCGAATTCACGATAGGCGGGGCGCAAGCGCCAGCCGCTGTTGGGGATCACGCCCATCCCGCGCCAGGCGCGATCGGTCAGCTCGAACACCTCATCCAGCAGGGCTTGGGCCGGCCGATTCCCCTCATAGGTCACAGCGCGGGGATAGGCGTTCTCCACCTCGGCGCGCCCTTCCTCGAGCTGCGCCACAGCGCGGCGGATGCCCTCCAGGATGTCGAGCGGCTCGAAGCCGGTCACCACGATCGGCACCCCATAGCGCTGCGCCAACGGCACATACTGCCAGTAGCCCATCACGCTGCACACATGGCCGGCGGCGAGAAACGCTTGCACACGGTTCGCGGGCGAACGAAGGATGGCCTCGATCGCCGGTGGGACCAGGACGTGCGAGATCAGCATGGAGAAGTTCTTCAGGCCCAGGCGCTTGGCTTGGACGACGGCCATTGCATTGGCCGGCGCGGTGGTCTCGAAGCCGATGCCGAAGAAGACCACTTGGCGATCCGGATGCTGGCGGGCGAGCGCGAGCGCGTCGAGCGGGGAATAGACCACGCGCACGTCGCCCCCCTCGCTTTTGACGCGGAACAGGTCCTTTTGGCTGCCGGGCACGCGCAGCATGTCGCCGAACGAACAGAAGATCACCTCTGGCCGCGCAGCGATGGCCAACGCCTTGTCAATCAGCGCCAGCGGCGTCACGCACACCGGACAGCCCGGACCGTGGATCAGCGTGACCTCGGGCGGCAACAGTTGATCGATCCCATTGCGGATGATCGAGTGCGTCTGGCCGCCGCAGACCTCCATCAGCACCCAACGTCGCGTGACCAGACGTCGAATCTCAGCAGCCAGGCGCTGCGCAAGCGCACTATCGCGGAACTCGGCGAGGTACTTCATCGCTTAAGGGGAGGATAGAACACACACTACGCAATGCGGAATACGCACTACGCAATACGGAATACGTATTTCGTATTGCGTATTGCGTATTGCGGATCGGATATACGCCGCACGTTAAGGGACAGGTGGCGGGTAGATCGGGCAGGCAGGTGGCTCGGTCGCGTCGGTTTGCGCTTCTGGATCGAGCTCTTCATCCAGCTTTCCCATTGCTTGGAAGAGGCGCAGCGTCTCCTGGGCCGATGCCTCGTCCACGCGGGTGATGGCAAATCCCACGTGGACGATGGTGTAATCGCCCACGTTGACCTCCGGCACAAATGCCAAGCAGACTTCCTTGACGATCCCGCCGAAGTTCACCTTGCCCATCCGCACGCCGTCAACGTCGTAGATAGATTGCACTTGACCGGGGATGCCCAGACACATGGTGTTTACGCAGTAGGCGGCACGCTCGTGCTTGCGAGCTTGGCAGCGCGCTGCTGAAGGATGAATTCGATCAGCACGGGAACGCCCGCGCCGGTCTTGGCCGAGGTCTCGAAGATGCGAATCGCTGGCTGAACGCTGAGGATGTTCTCGCGCATGGCCGTCAGGTCGCATTCACAGGCCTCCGCCAAGTCCATCTTGGTGATTACAGCGATGTCCGATGAGTGAAACATCACCGGGTATTTCAGCGGCTTATCCTCACCCTCGGCCACGGAGAGCAGCACGGCACGCACATCCTCGCCCAGGTCATACCAGGTCGGGCAGACCAAGTTGCCGACGTTCTCGATGAACAGGAAGTCCAGCGCATTTAGGTCCCAGCCAGCCAGTTTGTCGGTCACCAGGTCCACTTCCAGATGGCACATGCCATCGGTGGTGATCTGGCTGACCAGCGCGCCGCTGCGGGCCAGCCGGCGCGCGTCGTTGTCGGTCTGCAGGTCTCCCACCACTGCAGCGACGCGCCACCCCGCCGCGCGCAGCTCGCGCAACACGCGCTCCAGCAGCGCAGTCTTGCCTGCGCCGGGGCTGGAGACCACGTTCATAACGAATACGCCTGCCTGCGCGAAGCGCGCGCGCAGATCGGCGGCCAGGCGGTCGTTTTTGCTCAACACGCCCTGGCGAATTTCCAAATATCGCGTCGTCATCGCTCACCCTCTGCCTCTTCTATCACGTCTATCTCAATGCCGGCGATCTCCAACTCCTTGCCGTGCAACAGGCGCGAACTCAACTCGCCACAGCGCGGGCAACGCAGGCCCTGAATGCCCGACAGGATCGCTTCTGCACAGCAGCGCTCGCAGTAAATCATCACCGGCACATCCTCGATCACGAGCTGCGATCCCTCTAGCAATGTGTCGCGCGTCGCCACGTCGTAGCAGAACAGCAGTGCCTCTTTGGAGACGCCCGACAGCGCCCCCAACTTCAGAAACACTCGTGTGACGCGCGCCGCGCCGGCTGCTTGCGCAGATGCAGCGACCGACTCGACCAGCGCGGCAGCGATCGCTAACTCGTGCATTCACTTGATTGTATGCAATGTGCTCAAGCAGGGTGAGCATCCTCTCTCAATGTTATTGGAACAGAGGCTGCTTGCTCGCCGCGACAGTCTTTCTGTAGTGCGCGCTGCGCGGCCTTGGCAGCCGCGGATGCCTCGCTCCGCTAGATGACACGCAAAGGCTGGGGCGACTTCGCCTCACTTTGGTTAGGCGAGCGTTTGTATCCTCCGCTTCGGATGACAGTCCTGTAGGCAGAGCTGCGTTTTGCTGACTACGCTGCTCGTCGTCGCCGTCGGGGCATCTTGAATCAGGCTGCCTTGCGCAGCGCGCGATAGTAGTCGCACTCGCGCTGCAGAGGACAACGAGAGCAATCGGGCGTGCGGGCGCGACAGACCTCCCGACCAAGCCGGATTAGATTGAGGTGCATGGCGAAGTGTGCGCCTGGCGGGCAAATCTGCTCCATCAGCGTGTGGGTCTGGTCGGCGTTCATTTTTGGATCGCGCAAACCAAGCCGACCGGTGACGCGGTGGACGTGGGTATCCACCGGGAAGGCCGGCTTGTCGTAGCAGAACAGTAACACAATAGATGCCGTCTTTGGGCCGATCCCGTTGATGTTCAGCAGCCACTGGCGAGCTTCATCCAAGGGCAGGTCGGCCAGGAAGTCTATGTTGAGCTGGCCGCGCTCCTCGGTGATGCGGCGTAGGGCATGTTGGATGCGTGGGCCTTTCTGATTGGCCAGGCCGGCGGGGCGAATGGCGTCAATCACCGCCTCTGCGGGGGCGTCGCGCACCGCTTCCCAGGTGGGAAAGCGCGCCCGCAAGCGGGCGTAGGCGAGGTCGCGGTTGCCGTCGTTCGTGTTCTGCGAGAGGATGGTGGCTACCAGCTCGCTGATGCCGTCCAGCCGCGTCCAGGTCGGCTCGCCATAAGCTTTTAACAGCTTCTCGTGAACGGCTTTGGCTTTGCGTTTTAACTCGCTCGTGGTCATGCCAGGCGGCATAGCTCTTCTGCGTCGTCTCCGGCCACAACCCAAAACTGAGGTGAGGCCAAGCTGGCCCCTGTGCCGAGCAGCCATCCCTCCGTCCGATAGCGGGCGGTGAACCGCTCGAAGCGCTCGCCGGTGGCCTCCAACTGAATCTCAACGCGGCCTGAGCCGGGTGGCGCATCCAGGTCGAGAGCGCGGATCATCAGCGCCGGCGGATGGGTGCGATTGGAGACTGTGGGCTGGACGATGAAGCATCGTTGGCGGACAAAGCCCCCGGACATCGCCGGCGACCATGATTCCCAGCGCGGAGGGGACGTCGAGGGGCCACTTGGCGAAGAAGCTTCCGCCCCTGGCAGCGCAGGTCTGAGGTCTTCTTCAACTCGAACTCGCCATAGCCCTGGTGGCGCGCCCAAGTTGAACAACCCGCCGGCAGCATAGTCCAAGCGGATCACTTCGAGCGCGTCCAGAAAGACGTCATCTTCGCCTTGATTGGTCACAGCCAGTTGGGCTGTCCAGCCCGGCTGCCGCGCCTGCCAGATCCAGGCCACCCGCAGCGCGTCCTCCAGCGCCATGAACGAGAGCGGCTCGTCGCTATAGCGGTGAGAGGCGTTGATGCGAAGCGTCCTCAGCATCGCCGATTCGGCAGTGTGATAGCGCACTTGTGCGGCAATGCGGTGCAGGGTTGGACCATCATCCCAGTTGATGGTCACATGGTGATCCATGACCGCCAGCGCGCCGCCGGTATTCAGCATAGGCGTTTATCCCGTTTATATGCGTGGTAGGCGCGGATTGTACGATCTCCACACGACGTGGTTTCATGATGCATTCACCGGTAGATCCCAATCAAAGCAGGGCTTCCAATGTGCGGCGCGCCGCGAGCGAGTCATGCGGTGCACCGGTCTGAGCTGCGCGCATCACCATCTCCGTTAGCGCCGCGTTGATCGGCGTCGGCACGCTGAGGCGTTGGCCGGCGTCGGCCACTGCCCCGTTGAGCGCCATCACCTCTGAGCGGCCGGTTCGCTTTGCCACATCGTAATACAGCGAGGGCCACTTGTCGCCGCGCCCGCGGGCCACCAGGCGCGCCAGGATTGGTTGGAGCAAGGGAGCAGGCAGGTAATTGACGGCCAGCGCAAGCGCGCGCACGGGATAACCTGGCAGGTTCACGACCCGAATGGGCGGCGCGTGCGCCGCCATCACCGCCAGCGCCTCGCGCAGGGCGCGCATCTCTATGGCGAACAGCCGGCGGTCGCGGTATATCGCCGCCGGCGGCAAGCCCAACAGTGCGCTTGTCGCGTTGCCCATCAAGTTGAGCAGCAGCTTGGACCACTTCATCGCCTGCCAATCGTCGTAGGTCCGCAAGCGCAGCAGCGGCGCGCCGACCATCGCCCGGGCAATGGCCAGCCAGTCTTGTGACGACGACAGAGCGGCCAGGCCGACACCGCCGCCGAATCGCTCTAGGCGAACTGCTGCCGGCCCGTCGAGCGAGACCGGGCTGGTCAGCGTGGCCGCCACCAGGCGCGACGTGCCAAACGCCTCGGCCAGCGCTGCTTCGCTGCCGATGCCGTTCTGAAAGGTGACCAGGCGTGCCCGGCCGATCAGCGTCTCGCACGCGCGCAGCTCGGCGATCGCTTGGGGGAGGTCAAAGGATTTCATGCACAGGATGACGGCGTCGAACGGCGCGCTCGCGCGGCCCAGCACCTCGGCCAGCGCCGTCCCCGCCTCCAGGTCGCACAGCCGCCAGGTCTCGCCGCTCGGCAAGACGACGCGCAATCCCTGCTCGCGCAAGGCCGCGACGAAGTCTGGCCGGCCGACGAACGTGACGGACTGGCGCGCCATGACCAGGTTGGCCCCAATCCAGCCCCCGACTGCCCCGGCGCCGAACACCAGAAAACGCATTATTCGACCACCAACGCAGTGTAGTCTCCCTCTGGCTGCCCTGCCGGGTTCAGCAAGCGCACCCGCTCTACTTGTGGGTAGAGGTATGCACCCAGGTGCAATTCATAGGGCCGCGCCGGGGGCCTTTCGGGCAAGGGGATGACGAAGCGGTGGAAGAGGATGTCGCCGATGCGCCAATTGGCAGTGCGAATCCCGCTCCCGTCGAGAGCAGCGAACTTTTGGCCGTCCTTAAACACGTGGTGAAACCAGTGGTAGTTTGCGCCGGGCGGTGGCTGGCGAAAGACGCGCAGATAGTAATCCAGGGTCAACGCATGGTTGAGCGTGAGGCGATACCCCAGCATGCCGACGCCGATCTCCCACTGGGCCGGCCAGGGGCGGAGCGCACCCAGCGCGGCGCGCGAGAGCCAGACATGATGGTAAGCGTCTGCGCGCCCATTTCGCAGCGGGATCGCTTGGACGCGCAGGTCGCCGCCGCTGTGGACGTTCAGCGCGTCGAGCGCTGCGCTCGCCTCCGGCGTGATCACGTATTGCGCGCCGTCCTCGCGCAGGATCAAGCCGGCGCGAGGGTCGGCGAAGCGCCGTGGCAGGTCGGCCAGCACAACGTCCATCACCGCTGACGCTTCGTGGAAAGTTGGATCGCCCCCCATGGTCAGCACGATGACATCGCTCGCCCGACCGCTGCGGATGGTCTCGCGCGCGAGGCGTGCGACCTCCAGCGCGCCGCGAGCCGGCGGGCCATAGCCGCCGGCGCCGGTGTCGTGGCGCTCAATGAACGCAGTGAACTGCAACGTGGTGTGGACCTGCCAGGCCGCGACCAGGGCCAGCGCGCCTCCGGTGGCCGCGCTGACTGCTCTGCGCATGGCCAGGCTGCGAAAGCCCTGGACAATAGCTGTCAGCCCCAGCCCTGTCACGACGAAGGGAACGGGATAGAGGGCGAGAAAGTAGTGCATCTGCAAAGGGCGGCTTGGGCGGGACTGGAGCAGCACCGGCAAGATCAGCCAGGCGAGCAGGATGACGATTGCCGAGGCATCGTTGGGTGCGCGACGCGAGACAAGTTGAGCGAGGAGCGCGCCGGCGCTCACCACCAGCAGCGCCATCTGTAGCGTGTCAACCCACTCCAGCACCAACCATGGCTGCTGACGCCAGAGCAGATACGCGCCGCCGGTCAGGTCGCTGAGGTGCGTCCCGCCGCTGATCCACAGCGCGAAGCGAATGGCGTGGGGTGACCAGGCGGATGGTTCGCCCGCCCAGCCAAGCAGCGCGCGCAGGTTGCGAAAGTCCTGGCCGGCATCGAAGCTCAGGTAAGCCATCGCCAGCACAACCAACGGCACACCCCCAACCAGGAGCGGCGGCAAGCGCAGCGTCTGGCGACCAAGCGCGACGGCGATCAAAGTGACCGGCAGCAAGTAGATGGCCGAGAGGTGCGCGCCTGCGCTCAGCGCCAACCCCCAGCCGGCAATGGCCCAGCCCCAGGGATTGCGCCGGGCGAGCGCCTCCAACAGGCCAAACAGCAAGATCACCTGAAACAGCGGCAGGGCAGCCAGCCAGGTGCGGCGGGCGAACTGGATTGCCCAAGGTGCCGTCGCAAAGAGCAGACACGCGATGAGGGCAACGCCGAGCGAGCCGCCGAAGAACCGCCGGCACAGCCCCCAGCACAGCGCGATCGCAACCACGTCCAGCAGGACGCGATAGGCAGCCACCGTGAGAAAGTCGCGGGTGAACAGGTAGGGCAGCGCCATGATGTAGAGATATGTCGGCGGATGATTGGCCACGCTGCCGCTGAACGGCGCAACCGGCAGCCATTCGCCGCGCGCGATCTGCATGGCTTGGCGCAGCGCAGTGGCTTCGTCGAAGCGCAGGTCCAACAGATCGAGGCGGTAGAGGCGGAGCGCCGTTGCCAGGATCAGCACGCTGGCGAGCGCGAGCCAGTCAAGCGGGATGCGCCGGCAGGTCATGGCAGCACGGTGAACTGAACCGGCGCGCTGTGCAGCGTGCGACCGTCGCGCAGGTGCGCACGGGCGACCAACGTGTGTTGGCCGGCCCGCAACGGCCAGAACAGGCGGTAGGGCGGCTGGGCGAAGCGGGCCAGCACCTCGCCATCTCTGGTTACTATCTCCAAGTGGGCAAGCTGATCAACCTCGGCGCGCACCTCGATCGGGACGCGCTGCATGGCGTTCGGCAGCGCTTGAGACAGGCGGAAGATGCTGCCAGCGTCGGGCTGAACGATCGCCAACGCCGGTGCGTCCTCTCGAGCGGTTGCCGAGGAGGTCAGCAGCGGCCAGCCTTGGGCGCGCGCCCAATCGCGCAGCTCAGCAGGCAGATCGAGCACGGTGCGCCAGACCACGCGCGAGGGCGGGGTGCTTGGGCCGGCGGGTTGGCCGGTGAGGGCGTCAATGGCCATGCGGCGGTGCCAGGTGTCGCGCTGGGTTGGCTCACTGCCGGCGATGAACCACTCAAAGCGGCGGAGCGGACAGTCGGGCGTCGGCAGTAAGCCGGACAGGGCGCAGATCTCGAGGCGCACCAAGCCGGCGGGCCGCTCGAACGAGCGCACCGGCAGACCGCGATGGGCCACTTCCATGAAGTCATGCCAGATCGGCCCGGCGCCGCTGACGCCGCTCACGCCCTGCATTGGGCGGCCATCGGCATTGCCCACCCAGACGCCGGCCACGATCTGCGGCGTATAGCCAACCGTCCAGTTGTCGCGGAAGTCGGTCGTGGTGCCGGTCTTCACAGCGGCGGGGCGCGAGAGGCGCAGCACGCTGAATTCGCCGAAGGCCGGCGCGCGGGCTTTGTGATCGGCCAGGATGTCGCTGATCAGCCAGGCGACTCTGGGATCGAGGACGCGCTCACCAAGCAGCGAATGGTCAGGTCTGCGATAGCGCACATTGCCGTGTCTATCGCTCACGGCGACCACGGCGTGAGGAATCACGCGGTGGCCGCCGTTGGCAAATGCGCCGTAGGCTGCGGTCAGCTCCAGCAGCCTGACCTCGCCGCCGCCGAGCGCGAGCGCCAGGCCATAGCGCTCCTTGTCCTTGAGCGAGGCCAGGCCCAGCGCGTGGGCCTGTTCCAGCATGGCATCCAACCCGATCTGGTGGAGCACGCGCACGGCTGCGGTGTTGTTTGAAGTGGCCAATGCCTGGCGCGCGCTGATCGGGCCGTGGTGCCGGCGGTCATAGTTCACTGGCACGTAGGGCAGGCCCTCGCGGGTGGGGAAGGCCGTGCGCACGTCGTAGATCGGCGTGGCTGCCGTCAGCGCGCCGCGGGCGAACGCTGCCGCATAGGCGATCGGTTTGATCGCGCTGCCCGGCTGGCGCAAGGCGAGCGCGGCGTTCACCGCGCCGCTGATCCGCGCATCAAAGTAATTCGGGCTGCCCACCATCGCCAAGATCTCGCCGGTGTTTGGGTCAAGCGCGACCAGCGCAGCATTGTTCGCATTGTGCGTGAATCCAGGCCGGTCGAAGGGGTGAGCCAGCCGGCCAAGATGCGTCCGCACGATGGTCAAGGCAGCATCGTTAAGAGGCAGGTCGAGCGTGGTGGTGACGACCAGGCCGTCGCGGATGACTGCTTCGACGCCGAACTGCCGTTCCAGCCAATTGCGCACATAGGCCACGAAGTGAGGCGCGCGGATGCTGAAGGGTGTGGAGGCAAAGGTGAGGCGAGTGTTCTTCGCAGCGAGCGCTTCCTCAAGGCTGATCATGCCCTGTTTCGCCATCAGGTCGAGCACAACCGCCTGTCGCCGACGCGCCGCTTCGGGGTAGTTAAGCGGGTCGTAGAGGGCTGGCGCTTGCGGCAAGCCGGCGAGCAAGGCGCACTCAGCTAAATCCAGCTCGCTCACCGACTTGCCGAAATAGGCGCGCGCAGCGGCCTCGACGCCATAAGCCAGGTTGCCGTAGTAAGCGTGATTCAAGTAGAGCGCCAACACCTCGTCTTTCGTGTAGCGCTGGGCGATCTGCCAGGCCAGCAGCGACTCGCGCAGCTTGCGCAGCAGCGTGCGCTGGGCGCGCTCCTCGGGGTCGAGCAGCAGCAAGCGGGCGACCTGTTGGGTGATTGTGCTCCCGCCGGCCAGCGCCTCGCCGCCGCGCAGGTTGATCCAGAGCGCCCGCGCGATGCCCACGATGTCCACGCCAGGATTGGCGTAGAAGTTGGCATCTTCCACAGCGATCGTCGCCTGGCGCAGGAAGGGCGGGATGCGCTCCAGGGGCACCGGCGTATGATGTCCGCCACGGGGGTCCATGATCTCGTAGAGCAAACGGCCGTGGCGGTCCAGGATGCGCGTGGTGGGAGATTGGCCGCGTTGATGCAGTTGCGAGACGTCGGGCAGGCTGAGCCAGATGGCCGCCAAGGCCAAGATCGGCGCGATCGCGAGCAGCGCCGCGCCGATCAGGCATCCATGCTTTAGGTGAGGCCGACGCACCCCGAGGGGCATAATAGCACCGTACTGCTTATTCCGTATTGCGTATTGCGTATTCCGTATTCCGTGTTCCGTGTTAGCGATGCGCATCGTCTACCTGGCCCCTTTTGCCTTTGCGCCCAAAGCGACCGTGAGCGCGCGCATGTTGCCGATGGCGGCTGCGCTCGTCCGGCGCGGCCATCAGGTGACCATCCTCCTGCCGCCCTACGACCATCCCACGCACAGCGGGCAGGTCTGGGAGCGCCACGGCGTGCGCTTGGAGAATGCGCACGTTCCGGCGGGGATGTCGGGCTGGCGGCTGTATTGGCATCTGGCCCATCAACTCGCGGCGCGCGCCGGCCAGTTGCGACCGGATGCCATCCATGTCTTTAAGCCGGTTGGCGTGGCCGCGCTGGCGCTCTGGCGTCTGCGGCGCGCACCATACAGGCTTGTGCTCGACAACGACGACTGGGAAGGGCGCGGGGGATGGGTGGACGCCAACCCATATCCGCCAGCCCAGAAGCTCTTTATGATCTGGCAGGAATGGTGGGCCTTGCGCTTTGCGCCCCAAGTGACCTGCGCCAGCCAGATCCTGCTGGCGCGCACGCAGCGCTTGCGGGCCGGCAAACCCGCCGATTCGGTCCACCTGTTCCCGAACGGCCCTGGTGAGTGGTTGCGCGCGAGCGTTGCCCAAGCCGAGGCCAACCGCGCGGCGTTGCGCCGGCAGCTCGGTTGGGATCAGCCGATGGTGATCTACGCCGGCAACGTGCCGCTCAACCATGACCTGGACATCGCCGTCCACGCGCTGCGCGCGTTGCCGCGTGCGCGCTGGGCGATCGTCGCCGCTGGCGAGGGGCTGCCTGCGCTGCGTCGGGCTGTGGCGCAGGCCGGCATTGGCGAGCGGGTGATCTGGCAGGGCTTCATGCCGCACGATCAGCTCATCGCGTGGCTGGTGGCCGCCGATGTCGCCATCTACCCCTACCGCGACACCCTGATCAACCGCGCCAAGTGCTCTGGCAAGGTGATTGACTACATGGTTTGTGGCAAGCCGATGGTGGTGAGCGATGTGGGGATGAACCGGATGTACCTCGAGCACGAGCGCAGCGCGCTGCTCACCCCGCCCGGCGACGGCGAAGCCTTTCGGGCGGGGCTGGCCCGCCTGCTGGCTGAGCCGGCCTTCGCTGCCGAGCTAGGTCGCGCTGCCCAGCAGCGGGTCTGGGCGCATTTCGGCTGGGAGGGGCGCATCGCTGCGCTGGAGCAGATTTACGCTGCGCGCTAGCGCACGCTGGCCGTCTCCAGCATCTTTTAGCTCACCGATTGCGTGGACCGGGAGGGGGCGACGACCAGGGACGTCATGCGCTGCCTTCTCTGCGTCTCCGCGCGAGATCAGACTCGCCTCTTAATGCGCTCCTCGCAGGTGCATTCACAGCTAACTCTAGAGATTCGAGAGATTCGCCTCTGCTGGCAGCGTCGCTTCGTGGAAGGTTGCCCCCATGCGTGAATGCGCCCACCCCGCCCGTAAGGGGTGTGTTAAAGTTGCCGTCCGGACGACCATGCGCGTGCTGATCACTGGCATGTCGGGGTTTGCCGGCCGCCACCTCACCGACTTGTTGCTCGCTGCGACCCATTGGACCCTCATCGGCGTCTCGCGCACGACCCAGGGCGACCGCCCCAGCCCGCGCGTGTTTTGGTGGAAGATAGACCTGCGCGACGCAGACGCGGTCACGCGCCTGCTGCGCTACGAAAGGCCGGACATCATCATTCATCTGGCCGCTCAGTCTCACGTGCCCACGGCCTGGAAACAGCCATGGGAGACCTACGAGGCCAACGTGCGCGCCCAGCTTAACCTGTTCGAGGGCGCAATTGCGGCCAATCTCAGCCCGCGCTTCCTCATCGTCTCCAGCAACGAAGTCTATGGTCAGCCGGCCGAGGATCACCCGCTGCCCTTCCGCGAGACCCATTCGATGCGCCCGACGAACCCCTACGCGGTCAGCAAGGCGACGCAGGAGCTGATGGCCCTCCAGTATCACCGCAGCCACGGTTACGATGTCGTCATCGCCCGGCCGTTCAACCACTTCGGGCCGGGGCAGGAGGCGCGCTTCGTCGCCGCTGACTTCGCCCGGCAGATCGCCGAGATCGAGCTTGGCCGGCGCGAGCCGGTGATGTACCTGGGGAACATGCAAGCCCAGCGCGATTTCACCGACGTGCGCGACATCGCCCAGGCTTATCTCGCCCTGATCCGCCTGGCTGACGGGGGACAGGTCTACAACGTGTGCAGCGGCCGGCCGCGCTCGATACAATCGCTGCTTGACACGATGCTCAGCATGACGCACGTGCGCGTGGAACAGCGCAGCGACCCCGCGCGCTTTCGGGTGGCGGATACGCCGGTGAGCTGTGGCGACCCGACGCGCATCCAGCAGGCCACCGGCTGGCAACCGCGCATCCCGTTTGAACAAACTATCGCCGACTTGTTGGAGTATTGGCGCGCCCGCTTGCGCGCAGAATCCCCGCTTTCCCAGAACGCAGCATGACCCAGAAGACCGCACTCATCACCGGTGTGACCGGACAAGACGGCTCTTATCTGGCGGAGTTCCTGCTGGAGAAGGGCTATCGTGTGGTCGGCATGGTCCGCCGCACCAGCACGGTGAACTTCGACCGCATTAAGCACATCCAGGACCAAATCGAGATCGTCCAGGGCGATTTGCTGGACCAATCCTCGCTGATGGAGATCATCCGCGCCTATCAGCCGGACGAGGTCTATAACCTCGCTGCGCAGTCATTCGTGCCCACGTCATTCAGCCAGCCGGTGCTCACCGGCGAGTTCACCGCGCTGGGCGTGACGCGCCTGCTGGAGGCCATCCGGCATGTCAAGCCAGATGCGCGCTTCTACCAGGCGTCGTCCTCTGAGATGTTCGGCAAGGTCGTCGAGGTGCCTCAGCGCGAGACCACCCCCTTCTATCCGCGCAGCCCCTACGGGGTGGCCAAGGTGTATGGCCACTGGATCACGGTCAACTACCGCGAAAGCTACGGGATGTTCGCCTGCAGCGGCATCCTGTTCAACCACGAAAGCCCGCGCCGTGGCCTGGAGTTCGTCACCCACAAGGTGACCCACGCCGCGGCGCGCATCAAGCTGGGTTTACAGCGCGAGCTGCGCTTGGGCAATTTGGAAGCGCGCCGCGACTGGGGCTACGCTGGCGACTACGTGCGCGGCATGTGGCTGATGCTCCAGCAAGACCAACCGGATGACTACGTGCTGGCCACCGGCGAGACGCACTCGGTGCGCGAGCTGTGCGAAGTGGCCTTCGGCCACGTGGGCCTGGATTGGCGCGATTACGTGGTCGTTGACCCCAAACACTACCGCCCTGCTGAGGTGGATTTGCTGATCGGCGACGCCAGCAAAGCCCGGCGCGTCCTGGGCTGGGAACCCAGCGTCAACTTTGAGCAACTGGTGCGCATGATGGTGGATGCCGACCTGCAGGCATTGCAAAATCAACACGTCCCCCTTTCGGAGAAGAACGCATGAGCGAGATCAAATTCGGCACAGATGGTTGGCGTGGGCGCATCGCGGACGACTACACGTTTGCCAACGTGCGGCGCTGCGCCGAGGGCTACGCCCGCTACATTCGAGCGACGTCAAAAGCGACGCAGCCGGCAGTGGTGATCGGCTACGACAAGCGCTTTCAATCCGAGGATTTCGCAGCGGCGGCCGCGGAGGTGCTGGCCGGCCATGGCATCAAGGTGTGGCTGACCGCCGGTCCCACCCCCACACCCGTCATCGCCTTCGCCGTCGGCGCCCAGAAAGCGGATGGCGCCATCAACATCACCGCCAGCCATAACCCGCCGCAGGACAACGGCTTCAAAGTGCGCGACCATACCGGCGGCGCGATCGCGCCCGCCGGCCTGGCCCAGATCGAGGCGGCCATCCCGCGATCCGAGGCCGAGGTCGCGCGCATGGACTACGACAAGGCCATCGCCCAAGGCCTGATCACGCTGTTTGACCCGTCGGACGCTTACATCGCCAACCTGGAGCGCCTGGTGGATCTAAAGGCGCTGGCCGAGGCCGGCCTCAAGATCGTGGCCGACCCGATGTGGGGCAATGGGGCTGGTTGGCTGCCGCGCTTGATCGGAGGCCGCAAGACCGAGATCATCGAGATACACAACCAGCGCAACCCGATCTTCCCGGAGATGTCCAGGCCGGAGCCGATCCCGCCCAACGTCAACGTCGGCCTGGCCAAGACCAAAGAGGTCGGCGCACATTGCTGTTGTATCACCGATGGCGATGCCGACCGCTGTGGCTTCGGCGACGAGCACGGCGGTTTCATCAACCAACTGCGCGCCTACGCATTGCTGGCGCTCTATCTGCTCGACGTGCGCGGCGAGCGCGGCGCGATCGTGAAGACGCTCAGCACCACCTCCATGCTTGAGAAGCTGGGCGCGCTCTATCACGTGCCGGTCTATGAGACCGGCGTGGGCTTTAAATACGTCGCCCCTAAGATGTTGGAGACCAACGCCATGATCGGCGGGGAGGAGAGCGGCGGCTATGCCTTTCGCGGCAACGCCCCAGAGCGCGACGGCATCCTAGCCAACCTCTACTTCCTCGACCTGCAGGTGCGCACCGGCAAGACCCCTTCGCAGTTGATCGATTGGCTGTTCGGCAAGGTCGGCCCGCACTACTACGACCGGATTGACGCGCGCATTGACCCAGCGCAGCGCGAGGCGATCAAAGCCCGCCTGAACGCCGCCCAGCCGGATCAACTCGCCAGCCTGCGCGTCGTCCGCAAAGACACCACCGACGGCTACAAGTTCATCCTAGAAGACGGCAGCTGGATGCTCATCCGCATGTCCGGCACCGAGCCGCTGATGCGTGTGTACTGCGAGACCGGCCGCGAGGCGTTGGTTCAGCGGTTGCTGGACGCTGGCGTGAAGCTGGCTAACGGAACGTGAAAGAAGACGCCAGGCCGAGGACGCTCTTCGACACCCACTGCCACCTGGACGTGCCGGCCTTCGACGCCGACAGAGCGGCAGCGCTTGCCCGCGCCCGCGCTGCCGGCGTCCAATACATCATGAACCCAGCCTACGACCTGGTCAGCAGCCGGCGCGCTGTTGACCTGGCGCGCGTTGAGCGCGGGGTGGTCGCCGCGGTCGGCGTTCATCCTAACGACGCAGCCGGCTTCGGCGAACCGCACCTGGCCGAGCTGCGCGCGCTGGCCAGCGCGCCGGGCGTCGCCGCAATCGGCGAGATCGGCCTGGATTACTACTGGGACACCGTCCCGCGCGACGCGCAGGCCCAGGCGTTCCTCGCCCAGCTTGCGCTGGCGCGCGAGATGAACCTGCCGGTGATCATCCACTGCCGCGAGGCTTATGGCGATTTGCTGGCGCTCCTGCGCGCGCATGGCGGCGGGCTGGCTGGGCTTCTGCTTCATGCCTTCGCCGGCAGCCGGGAAGACCTGGACGCGGCGCTGGCGCTGGGGGCTTATATCGGGATCGGCGGACCGATCACCTATCCAAAAGCCCATGCGTTGCGCGAGGTTGTGCGGGTCATCCCCCTCGATCGCTTGGTGCTGGAGACCGACGCGCCTTACCTGGCACCACAGGCCCACCGTGGCCGGCGCAACGAGCCGGCGTATTTGGTGGAGATCGCTCACCACGTGGCTGCGCTGCGCGGCTTATCCGTTGATGAGATTGCTCAAATAACGCTGGATAATGGGCGGCGATTGTTTAGACTGGGTTGAGTAAGGGATGGTTGAACGTGAAATGATGATAAGGGATGTTTATGATGTGTCGTCAGGGGGCAAGAACGGCCACCCGTCCACCTCCGAACAAGCCATGCAGCGCGCACAGGCGTTGGTCAAACGACAACTGGCCGAAGTGGAGCGCACGCTTCGGCACCTGCCCGATTTGCAGCCGCCCGCCCTGCGCCAGGCAGTGGAACAAATCGTCGCCAGCGGGGGCAAACGCATCCGGCCGGTGATCGCGCTGTTGATCGCCGGCATGTTCGACCGCTTGGACGATCCGCGCGCCATGCACCTGGCCAGCGCCGTCGAGATGCTCCACACGGCCACGCTTGTCCACGACGACTTGATTGACGGCTCGCTGATTCGGCGCGGCACCGCCACGCTGAACGCGATATGGACGCCGGCGGCGACGGTGCTGACCGGTGATTATCTATTCGCGGTTGCTGCTAACCTGGCCGCCCGCGCCGACAACGTGCGCGTGATGAGCATCTTCGCCGACACGCTGGGGGTGATCGTCGCCGGCGAGCTACAGCAGCAGTTCACCGATTTCGGCCTGCGCGCCACGCGCGAGGACTACTATCGTCGCATCTACAGCAAGACCGCCTCGATGTTCGTCTTGGCCACAACAGCCAGCGGCGAACTCTGCGGCGCAGACCAGGCCCAAAGCGCGGCCCTCGAGCGCTACGGGCGCAACCTGGGGATGGCCTTTCAGGTGATGGACGACGTGCTGGACTTCACCGGCGAACAGGAAAGCGTGGGCAAGCCGGTCGGCAGCGACCTGCGCCGCGGCCTGATCACGCTGCCGACGATCTGCTATATCGAGGCTTACGGGGCGGACGGTCTGGAGTGCGCCCTGCGTGGTGAATGCGACCCGCAAACTTACGACCGTATTGTGGCCCAAATCCGCGCCTCGGCGGCCATCCCTTGCGCCATCCGCGAGGCCGAGGCGATGGTGCAAGAGGCGAAAGAAGCTTTGTCCATCTTCGCAGATAGCCCCTACCGCGCTGCGCTGATGGCGCTGGCGGATTACTCTCTGGAGCGCACGCACTGAATCTGCCGGCGTCGGCGCGCTATGTTGGTCACCCTCGTCGTCAACTGGAACGTGCGGGACCAACTCCGCGCCTGCCTGCGCTCGCTTCAGCGCCACCCACCAACCCGCCACGATCATCAGATCGTGGTCGTGGACAACGCCTCTGTAGATGACAGCGCCGAGATGGTGCGGCGCGAGTTTCCCACCGTCCACCTGCTGGTCAACGCCGCTAACCGTGGTTTCAGCGGCGGCAACAACGATGGCCTGCGCTACATTGGGCAGGTGTTGTTCAACGCGCCGCCGGCCTCGGCGGATGAGCGCTTTGTGTTGCTGCTCAACCCCGATGCCGAGGTGACGGCTGGGGCGCTGGATGCCCTGCTCGGCTACGCCGAGGCGCACCCAGGCGCGGGGATCATCGGCCCGCAACTGCGCTACCCGGATGGGAGCATCCAGCCCTCGCGCCGGCGCTTTCCCACCCTGTGGACGGCGCTGTTCGAGAGCACATGGCTCCAGCGCTATGCGCCGCGCGCCGTCTTGGATCGTTACTACGTCCGCGACCACAGCGATGGCGAGACATGTGAAGTGGATTGGGTGGTGGGCGCGGCGATGCTAGCCCGCTGGGCGGTGTATGAACAGATCGGCGGCCTGGACGAGGCGCGCTTCTTCATGTATTCCGAGGAGGTGGATTGGTGCCGGCGCGCCAAGCAAGCCGGCTGGCAGGTGATCTATCACCCCAGCGCGGTGGTTATTCATCACGAGGCCAAAAGCAGCGATCAGGCGGTCGCCCAGCGCATGATCCACTTCAACACCAGCAAGGTGCGTTACTTCGCCAAGCATCACGGGCACGCGCAGGCGACCATCCTGCGGCTGGCCTTGTTGGGGATGTTCGCCTGGCAATCGGCGCTGGAAGGGGGCAAGTGGATGTTGGGCCATCGGCGCGCGCTGCGCGCTGCGCGCGTGCGCGCCTATCGCCAGGTACTGCGGTCGGGGTTGCGATAGCTCGCAGGGGCGCATTCATACACACAGGCCGCTTGTAGGGGGTGCATTCACCAATCTTCTACCAAGCTATGCTGCCAGCAAAGGCGAATCTAGGGCGCTGCCCCTAGCTGTGAATGCGCCCGAGCGCTCCCCGGTTCGCGCCTGTCGGTAGAATCGTGCCCATGCAAGTACTCGACGGACTCAAGGCAGAATGCCCTCAGTGCGGTGCGATGATTCACTTCAAGAGCGCGCCACTGCTCCACGAGCTGGTGCGTTGCTCTGAATGCGGCGCAGAACTTGAGGTGGTCTCGCTAGAGCCGCTGACGCTGGACCTGGCGCCAATTGAAGAAGAAGACTGGGGCGAGTGAGCTGATGCGCGTGTGCATCGTCTGTAGCCTGGTGCGCCCCGAAGAGAAGATGCTGGTCGAGGCCTTCCAGAAGCGGGGCGTTGAGGTCGAGATAGTGGACGACCGTCAAGTGGTCTTCGATCTGAACGACCTGGGGGGCTGGCGACGCTACGATGTGGTGTTAGAACGCTGCGTCTCGCAAAGCCGCGCCGTCTATATCCAGCGCATCATGAAGCTGGCCGGCGTCAAAGCGGTCAACACCCACGAAGTGATCGAGAACTGCGGCGACAAGTTCATCACCACCCAACTTCTGCTCCAACACGGCGTGCCCACCACGCGGGTGATGATGGCCTTCACGCCGGCCAGCGCCTTGCAGGCGATCGAGCGCCTGGGCTACCCTTGCGTGCTCAAGCCGGTGATCGGCTCGTGGGGGCGCGGCGTGGTGCGCGTCAACGACCGCGACGCGGCCGAGGCCGTGGTGACGCTGCGCGATGAGCTGGGCGGCTATGCCCAGCATATCTACTACATCCAGGAGCTGGTGAAGAAACCCGGCCGCGACATCCGCTCCTTCGTCGTCGGCGGGCGCACCATCGCTGCCATCTACCGCACCTCCGACCACTGGATCACCAACACCCACCTGGGCGGCAAGGCCAGCAACTGCCCGGTGACGCCGGAGATTGACGCGATCAGCGCTGCTGCGGCGCGCGCCGTCGGCGGCGGGATCGTGGCCGTGGACTTGTTTGAAGATCCAGAGCGCGGCTTGCTGGTGAACGAGGTCAACCATACGATGGAGTTTCGCAACAGCGTGCCGGCCACCGGCGTGGACATCCCCGGCGCGATGGCCGACTACGTGCTGGAGGTGGCGCGGCGCTAGTCTCTCAGCTTTGCCCTTTCTAATAGAACTTAGAACTATGGCGAGTGTGCGATTGGAAGAAGCCATCCCGATGGACGCGCAGATGAGCGACGATGCAGACGAGCCGCTGCGCTCACGGCTGGCCCGCGCCGGCATGTACGTCGCGCTGCTCGCTGCCTGGGTGGCGACCGCTGGCAGCCTCTACATGAGCGAGGTGCTCGGCTGGATCCCTTGCCTGTGGTGCTGGTATCAGCGGATCGCCATGTATCCGCTGGCTGTGCTGCTGGCCGCTGGCCTGATCTGGCGCGACCTCAACACGCCCAAATACGCGCTCTGCCTGGCCATCCCCGGCGCGCTGGCCTCGACTTATCACATCCTGCTCCAGAAGGTGCCGGCCATCGCTGCGCTGGAAGCCTGCGTGATCGGCGTGCCGTGCTCCACGGACTACCTCAACCTGTTCGGCTTCATCACCGTCCCGATGCTGGCGCTGGCGGCGTTCGCCATCGTCATCGTGGCCTCGGTGTTTGCCCTGCGCACCCAACCGGCGCTGGCGCGCAGCCCGCTGCCCTTCTTCCCGCCGGCCGTCGTGGTCAGCCTCGTCGTGGCCGCGACGGTGGGGCTATTCGCCCTGAGCGGGATGATGGTGCGCGGCAGCCGCCAACCGACAGCTGCCTTGCCGGCAGCCTTGCCGACCAGCAGCGCAGACCAATCCGCCGCCGAGCTGTACAACCGCGCCTGCGCCGGCTGCCACGGCCCGGCCAACGCCGGCTTGCAGCTCATTCGCGCTGAATATCTGGATAGCCACAGCGACCTGGAAGTGATGCGGCTGATCCGCGCTGGCCGCAGCGTCAACGACCCGCAGAACTTCAGCGGCAGCGCCATGCCGGCCAACGGCGGGCAGATCAGCCTCTCGGACGAGCAATTGCTCGCCCTGGTGCGCTATCTGCGCGCGGCGCGATAGCGCTCATCTCCTGTCAAAAAACGCCGATCTCGCCGGCCGTCGCAGGCGCCAAAGGATCGCTTCCTGGCCTCGCCTGCTTTCAGTTGCTGCGCATCAAAGCGCGAGAATCTCACCAGGCCCAGTCCGCGATCTGCATCACCAGCGCGGCCAGCCACGCCGTCTGCGCCGCCCAGCGCAGCGCGCGAGCGACATCCGCTTCATCCGGCAGCGGGAACTCTGACCCCAGCGAATACAGCCCGCGCTTGGTTAAATTGACGCGCAACGCGCCGGCGGCCACGCTCATCGGCTGGCCGGCGTTGGGCGAAGGGGTGGCCAGGCCGTCGCGCTGCCACACGCGCCAGGCAGTGGCCGCGTCCAGCCCGCCCAACCATGCTGTGACCAGGAGCAGGAGCGCGGTCAACCGCGCCGGGATGAAGTTCAGCAGGTCATCGGCGCGGGCGGCCCACTTGCCGAATTGCGCGAAGGCTGGCGTGCGATAGCCCCACATCGCATCGGCGGTGTTGGCGTAGCGATACAGCGCCGCCAGCGGCAGGCCGCCGACGACGAACCAGAACAACGGCGCGACCAGGCTATCGCTGAGGTTCTCGGTCAGCGATTCAATCGTCGCGCCGTTCACCTCGCCGGCGCTCAAGGTCGCTGTGTCGCGGCTGACCAGATGCCAGCGCAACAGGCGACGCCGCTCGTCCAACGTCGGCGCGTCGAGCACGGCTTCCACCGCTTGGCGCAGGGCGCGCCAGGCGAACAGTGGCTTGAGCAGCAGGGCAACCCCCAGGCCGGCCAACAGGGGCGGCAGCAGGGCGTTCAAGATGAGCTGAGCCAGCCAGCCCGCGCCGGTGAACAGCAGCGCGCCGATCAACCAAGCGACCGCTCCGCCGGCGAAGGTCGGCGGGGCGTAGCTGCGCAGCGCGTTCAGGCAGCGCCCCATCCAGACCACGGGATGGTGGCGCGCCGGCGGCTCGCCGAAGAGCACGTCGATGAGAAACGCGACCAGGATCACCGCGCCTCACTTTATACCGATGCCAGGCCGCCTCAGGCCTTGGGGAATGCGCAACTTTTAGGGTGACTTGGCCCAAAACCGCCGAGTCGCAGAGCAAGCACCTCTGCGTCCTCGGTGTCTCTCGGTTCTTGCATCACCTCCGAGTGGCGCACCCCTGAGCCTTGAAAATCCGCGCCCCGACCGCGGATTTTCAAGGATAATGACTGGCGTGTTGATTCCCAGGACGGCTGCAGTTCAGCAGGTTGAGCGTTTGCTGGCGATCCATCCTGTGGTCGCTCTATTGGGGCCGCGACAATGCGGTAAGACCACCCTGGCGCGCATGATCGGCGCACAGCGCGGCGCAACCTATTTTGACCTGGAGGACCCTGTAGATATGCGCCGGCTCTCCGCACCGCTCACCGTATTGGAAGCGCTCAGCGGGCTGGTCATCATTGACGAGATTCAACGTCAGCCCAGCCTGTTTGCGCTGTTGCGCGTGCTCGTGGACCGCCCGGAGCCGCCCGCGCGCTTTCTCGTGCTCGGCAGTGCCTCGCCTGACCTCACGCGGGGCGCGTCAGAGTCGCTGGCGGGTCGGATCGGTTTCGTGGACCTGGCCGGCTTCAACCTGGCCGAGGTGGGGAGCGACCATCGCGATCGGTTGTGGGTGCGCGGCGGCTTTCCCCGCTCATTTTTAGCTGCGGACGATGCAACCAGCCTGATGTGGCGCGAGGCATTTATCCGGACCTTCCTTGAGCGCGACATCCCTCAGCTAGGGATCAACATTCCTGCTCTGGCCTTGCGGCGCTTTTGGACAATGGTCGCGCACTATCATGGCCAGCGCTGGAACGCAGCGGAGTTCGCCCGCTCACTCGGCAGCAGCGAAGCATCGGCGCGACGTTACCTGGACATCCTGGCCGGCGCGTATATGGTGCGCCTGCTGCCGCCCTGGTTCGAGAACATCGGCAAACGACAAGTGAAGGTGCCGAAGCTCTACGTCCGCGACACGGGCCTCCTACACAGCTTGCTGGGGTTGGAGACGCTCGAAGATGTGCAGTCTCATCCCAAGCTGGGCGCTTCCTGGGAGGGCTTCGTTATCGAACAAATCCTCGTCCTATCCGGCGCGCGCGAGGCCTATTTCTGGGCCACGCACAGCGGCGCAGAACTCGATCTCATGATCACACTGCGTGGCCGGCGCTACGGCTTTGAGGTCAAATATGCCGATGCACCTGGGATCAGCCGTTCCATGCGCATCGCGCTCAATGACCTGGGGCTGGCTCATCTTTGGGTCGTGTATCCCGGTAAGCGGAGCTATGACCTAGACAACCAGATCACCGCGCTGGCGCTGGCTGATCTGCCCGGACAAATAGATAGGGTTTGCTCGGCCTAAGCGCGCGAATTGCCAACGACATCGGTGTGGGCGTGCCGATGGGGTTGCCGACCTCGCGCGGCCTCGCCAAGCGCGACCGCGCAGATGCCCCGCTTGCGCTCAGCGCGATACTCGGACAGCGATTTACTCTCGCCGCGCTGCGCGCTGTTAAACTAGAAGAGAGACATCATGGCCGCCGAGCATTGCTTTCGCCAATATCGCCCGCGCGCCCTGGAGATCATTGACACCACACTGCGCGAAGGGCAGCAATCTTCCCTGCTCCACGACCACCACAAATACTTCTTCACCGCCGGCGACAAGGAAGAGATCACGCGCAGCCTGATCCTCTACGGCGTCAAGTTCATTGAGCTCTTCGCGCCGAACGTGAGCGCGCACGAAGCAGAGGACTGGAAGACCGTGCGGGCCATCCGCGACGAGCTGATCACTCAGAAGGGCTACACCTTTCTGCTGGCCCACGTGCGTTGCCACCCCGCCGATGTCGAGGCCGCGATTCAGGCCGGCGCGGACGGCCTGAACATGTACATCGGCACCTCGGAGCAGGCGCGCGCCTACAACCACGGCCAAGGGCTGGACGAGATCGCGCGCCGCGCGCGCGCGCTGATCGAGGACGTGCGCCGCAACCACCCCCAGCTCATCCTGCGCTTCAGCGGCGAAGACGCCTTTCGCACCCGCGAAGCCGACCTGTTCCGCGTGTACGACCAGGTGGCCGAGCACGTGGATCGCCTGGGCACGCCCGACACGGTGGGCGTGGCCACGCCGGCAGCGGTGGTCCGCCGCGTGCACGCCCTGCGCCAGCGCTACCCCAAGGTCGCCCTGGAGGGCCACTTTCACGACGACCGCGGCTTCGCCCTGATCAACGCGCTGGAGGCGGTGAAGGCCGGCATGCAATACGTGCAGACCACCCTCCTGGGGATCGGCGAGCGCAGCGGCATCACCAGCATGACCGCGCTGCTCTTCAACTTATTCATAGACCGCGAATACGACCGGCTGGAGGGCTATCACCTGCGCGCCTCCTATCCGATCAACGTGATGATGGCCGACAAGCTGCGCACGCTGGTGCCATCCAAGGAGCCGGTCAGCCTGACCAACCGCACCCACGCCGCCGGCGTGCATCAGAAAGGCGTGCTCAACAGCAGCTACACATACGAAGCCCACCCGCTCGACCAGTTCGGCGTCACCGAGTCGGAGATCCTGCTCGGCCCGCTGAGCGGCTGGAACATCGTTCATTACTTCCTCAAGGAGATCTGCGGCTTCGAGCTGGACGAGGCGACCGCCAGGGCGATCGCAACGTGCTTCAAGGAGCGCATCTACGCGATCGCGCCCGGTGATTCGCCGGCTGACCTGCTCATCCAGATCGCGCAACAGGAGTTCGGCCTGCGCACGATCCAGGTGCCGGAGCAATTCCGCCAGGCGGTGGCCCAGAACCTCACCGATGGGGCCACCCGCGAGGTCGGCGAGGTGCGCCACGCCAGCGGGATCATCCTGCGCACGCGGCAATAGCCGAATTGCGCTTTTCGGCGCTTTGGATAAGCTTGGCCTGATGACATCATGCAATTCACGCGCGCATTGTTCCACGTCGTCGCCATCGCTGCGCTGCTGACCGGCACAGGTCAGGCGGGCGCACAAGCAACGGCGCCGACGCCCGGCAGCCTGATCCAGCCTGCCGGCGAGACGCCGGTTCAGCTCACCCGCGCCCAGGTGCGCATCCAGGTGCTGCGCGTCAAGGGCGCTGAGGAGGACTCGCCACCGATCGCTCACGTTCGCTCGACGTTTGCCTTGCGCAATCCGGGCAGCGCTTTGGTCACGCAGACCGTCCAACTGCTGCTGGCCGAGGTCGAGGGCGCGCCGGAGCTGGAGGGTGTGCTGATGACTTTGCGAGGGCGGTCGCTGCCGCTGCTCATTGACCTCGTCCCTCGTCCCGATGGCGCGCCGGCCAGGCTGGCCAGCGCGGAGGTGGCCCTGCCGGCGGGCCGGGATGCCTTGCTGGCCACCGAATACTTCGCCCAGCCGGTCGCCCAATTGCCCTATGCGCGCTTCCGCTACCTGCTCTCGACCGGCGCAGGATGGGCCGGCGCGATTGCCTCGGTCGAGTTCACCCTGGCCCTGCCTTACGCCGCCAACGCGGAGAACGTCTTGCTGGCGCATTCTTCGCCCGGCGGCCAGTTCATCGGCGGGCAGGCCCGCTGGCGCTTTGAGGCGCTCGAGCCGGCAGCCGGCGACGCCTTCTTCGTCACCGTGCTCTCGCCGGTCGTCTGGGAGCGCATCCTGGCCGCCCGCCGCGCCGCGCAGCTCCGCCCGCGCAGCGCCGCGGCCTGGCGCGCCCTGGCCCAGGCCTACCTGAGCGCCATCTACGTCGAGGGCGACGGCCCGCAGCTCGGCGTGGACTTCATCCCGCTGATGGAGGAGGCCTACCGGCGCGCCCAAGCCTACGCCCCGGACTCGGCGAGCTTATATGCTGAGTTCGCCCAGGCCCTGCTCAGGCTCTACCCGCGCAATCTGCCGGCGGATGTCTTCGAGAAGGTCCTGGCTGCCCTGCGCGCCGCGCTTGCGCGCGACCCGCAGGACGCGCTGACCCAGCAGGTCATCGCCGACCTGCGCGCGCGGCTGATCCAGCTCGGGCAGGGGAGCGGACCGGAGGCCGAGACGGCCCGCCAGCAACTGGCCCAGCTCGAGCAACTGATCGGCGGCCAGGTGACGCCGACGCCCGCACCGACCGCGCTGCCCACCGCAGCCCCGCCCCCGACGCCAACCGAAGCCCCACCGCAGCCGGAGGCGACGCCGGCCGCGCTGCCGCCGACGCCCATGCCAGAGATAGACAGCGCAACGCCGACAGCGACACCGCCCACAGATGGCGCCCTGGCCACGCCGACCGCCGAGCCGCTCGCCGCGACCACGCCCGTGGCCGAGGATGCCACGCCCAACGGCGCGCTGGCGGTGACCGAAGTCGCCGTCCCGACGGCTGTGGTCACCCTGCCGGGCGCGCGTGAGCCGTCTGATGCGCCGGCCGGCTTCGCGCCGAGAGGAACCACCGGCCTGTTGGTGCTGGCGCTGGCCTATCTCCTCGGCGGACTAGCCGTCCTGCTCGTTCATAGCATCCTGGCGCAGCGCGACCGCGCCAAGGCCGAGGCGATGATCCTGACCGCCAACAAAGACGAGGAGGACGGCGACTAGCACAGGGCCAAGCTGGCCCGACAAGCGTGTCACGTGAAGCTCTAACCGCACAGCGCCCGCAGATGGTGCGCGCCGCGCAACACCTGACCATGCCCAGGTGCGATGATCTGCGCGCCTAGCGCTGCTTGCGCACAGAGGCTCTCGTGGTTGCGCTGCGCGTCCCAGGTCACCATCGCCGGCGCCGGCTTCGCCACGCTGTTCGGCGCTTGGAGCGAATCGCCGACGAACAGCAGGCCCAAGGCTGGCGCGTAAAACGAGCAGTGGCCCGGCGTATGGCCAGGGGTGGCAACCACCCGCAGGCCGCCCAGGATGGGCAATGTCTGGTCGTGGGCGATCACTTCGTCGGTTGCGGTCGGCTCGGTCGGCATGAGCAGGCGGAGCAGCAAGCCGAACAGCCCGCGCGATAGGCGATTGCCGCGGATGGGCCGGGACATCACGCCGCGCGCCATCGCTGCGGCCTCTGGCGCGCTGGCGTAGACGCGCGCGCCGCTCCGCCGGCGCAGTTCATTGGCGCTGCCGTAGTGGTCGGGGTCGGCGTGGGTGATCAGGATGTGCGCTAGCTCGGTGGGCTGCCGGCCCAGGCGGGCGATGGCCTGCCAGGCGCGCCGCGCGCCATCGCCGATGACGCCGGTGTCCACCAGCGTCAGGCCGTCCGGCTCGGCGATGAGATAGAAATTGACGAAGCGGGCGGGGATTTGATAGACGTTTGGGGCGATCTCGTGCATTAGCCGGCCAAAGGTTGGGCCTGAGACGCGGCCACCTGCTGGACGAAGCGCACCTCCAGGTCCAGCGTCTGGGCAATGATCCAGGCGAAGACCTCGGCGATCAAGCCGGCGTCTAAGCCGTAGCGCTCGGCGGCGGCGCGCGCCTGGGCGATCACGTCAGCCTCGCGCTGCGGGTCGCGCAGGGCGGCGCGCAGCGCGTCGGGCTGGGCGGCCAGCGCGGCGATCTCCGGCCGGCGCGCCAGCTTGGAATGGGCGACGAACGCGCCCAGGTAGATGCGCTCGTTGATCCGCGCCAGCAGGTCGGCATCGGCGTAGGCCGTCTCGCCGTAATAGTGGGGGTCGTCCCCGGGTCTGCACAGGCGCGGCAAGATCGAGATGTAATAGCGGATGAGCTGGTCGCGCGGGGGTGGGGCGATCGCCGGCAGGCGCGGCAGGGTGAACCTGCGCTGCACGGGCGAGGGGCCGACCACCTCCGGCAGGAGCGGATGCTGGTCGGGCACGTCGAAGCGGCCGAGCGAGGCATGATAGCGCTCCAGCCCCTCCAGCGCCCATTCCATGAACGAGAGATCGGGCCGGCCGGTGATGGGGATCGCGCCGGGAGTATAGACCGCCGGGTTGAGCGCAAACCACGCGCGGTCCTTCAAGCGGCCAACGATCTGCTCACTCAGTCGGTTGAGCTTGGCGCGCAGCTCGGCCAGTTCCATCGCCTGGTCGGTCACTCCTCCAGCTTCAGCATGGCCATGAAAGCTTCCTGGGGGATCTCCACGCTGCCGAACATTTTCATGCGCTTCTTGCCTTCCTTCTGCTTCTCCAGCAGCTTGCGTTTGCGCGTGACGTCGCCGCCGTAGCACTTGGCCAGCACGTCCTTGCGCAGGGCCGGCTTGGTCTCGCGGGCGACGATCCGCCCGCCGACCGCGGCCTGGATCGGCACCTCGAACATCTGGCGCGGGATTGCCTCTTTGATCTTCTTGGCCAGCGCGCTGCCGCGCGCGTAGGCCTGATCACGGTGCACGATCATCGCCAGGCTATCGAGCGGATCGCCGTTGATCAAGATGTTGAGCTTCACCAGCTCGCCGGCGCGGTAGCTGTCGAACTGATAGTCGAGCGAGGCATAGCCGCGCGTGACGCTCTTGAGTTTGTCGTAAAAGTCCACGATCATCTCGGCCAGTGGCATGCGATATTTCAGCACCACGCGGTTGGCGTCGAGATACTCCATGCTCTCGCTCACCCCGCGCCGGCGGGTGACCAGCTCCATGATCGGGCCGATGTACTCCTTGGGCGTGAAGATCTCGATCTTCATCCATGGCTCGCGCATCTCGACCAGGCGCGAGGGATCGGGCATGTCCGCCGGGCGATCCACCTTGATCACCTGGCCGTTGGTCAACACGGCCTCGTATTCCACGCTCGGCGCGGTGATCACCACGTCCAGGTCGTATTCGCGCTCCAGGCGCTCCTGGATGATCTCCATGTGGAAGAGGCCGAGGAAGCCAACGCGGAAGCCAAAGCCCAACGCCGCGCTGTTCTCCGGCGTGAAGGTGAGCGAGGCGTCGTTGAGCTGGAGCTTCTCCAGCGCGTCGCGCAGGAGCGGATAATCTTCGGCGTAGGTGGGGAAGATGCTGGCGAAGACCATCGGCTTGGCCGGCTGGTAGCCCTTGAGCGGCTCAGCGGGCTGCGCGGCGTCCAGCATGGTGTCGCCCACGCGACATTCGCGCACGCTCTTCAGGCCGGTGGCCACGTAGCCCACCTCGCCGGCGTGCAGCTCGCCCACCGCCGTCATGCGCGGCGAGAACATGCCGATCTCCAGCGGCTCGCAGGTCGCGCCCGTGGCGGCCATCCGCAGGCGCGTCTTTATGTTCACCCGGCCGTTCACGACGCGCACGTAGGCGATCACGCCTTTGTAGGCGTCGTAGTGCGAGTCGAAGATCAGCGCTTGCAGCGGCGCAGTGGGGTCGCCTTTCGGCGGCGGCACCTCGCGCACGATGCACTCTAAGACGTCTTTGATCCCGATGCCCTCTTTGGCCGAGATGCGCAGGATGTTGGCCGGGTCGTCGCCCAGCAGGTTGCCCACTTCTTGCGCCACTTCATCCGGCCTGGCGTGGGGCAGGTCAATCTTGTTGATCACGGGGATGACGTGCAGGTTGGCTTCCAGGGCCAGGTAGAGGTTGGCCAATGTCTGTGCCTCGATCCCCTGCGACGCATCCACGACCAGCAACGCCCCCTCACAGGCGTTCAGGGCACGGCTCACCTCGTAGGCGAAATCCACATGGCCGGGCGTGTCAATCAAGTTCATCTCATAGGTCTGCCCGTCGTCGGCGCGGTAGGTCATGCGCACGGCCGAGGCCTTGATCGTCACGCCCTTCTCGCGCTCGATGTCCATCGAGTCCAACACCTGCTCTTGCATCTCGCGTTTGCTGAGCGTGCCGGTGAACTCCAGCAGGCGATCGGCCAGCGTGCTCTTGCCGTGATCGACGTGGGCGATGATGCAGAAGTTGCGGATGTAGGCCAGGGTGTCCGTTTCGCCCGCCACAGAAGGGGTCGTTAGAATGTCTGCCATCCCGGTTGCGTGAGCGGTGCAGATTATAGGTCGGTGGATTATGAGCGCGCCTAATGAACTGACGATGGCGCCGGCGGCGCAACTTGCGCCCTACGCCAAGACGATTGCCCTTCCCGACCTTGACCTCAACGTGTTCTACTTCGAGGCCGGCGCTCAGCATCGCCGGCCCTTGATCCTCATCCACGGCTTGCAGGACGAAGCCGACACGTGGCGACACGTCTTCGAGCCGCTCGCGCAGCGCTATCGGGTCATTGCGCCCGACCTGCCCGGCTTTGGGCGCAGCGACAAGCCGCGCCGGCCTTACGATGTGTTCTTCTACGTCCGCGCGCTGCTGGCGTTGATGGACGCGCTGAACGTAAGCTACGCCGACCTGGTGGGCAGCTCGCTGGGGGCGATCATCGCCGAGGTCCTGGCGCTCACCCATCCCGCGCGCGCCTCGCGGTTAATCTTGTTGGACGGCACGCTAAACATCGTGGAGCAGCCGGCCGTAAATCCGCTTCAGCTCCTGCTGTTGCCGATCGCCGACCGGCGCTACTTTGAGGCGCTGCGGCGCGCGCCGCAGGCTGCCTACGACTCGCTGCGGCCGTATTACGCCGACCTCGACGCTTTGCCCCAGGCCGACCGCGATTTCCTCTCCCAAAGGGTCAACGCGCGGGTGTGGGACGAGCCGCAGCGGCTGGCCGCGCTGAGCATCCGGCTGCGCCTGCCGTGGTTTTTGGCCTTCTCGGCCCGCCGGCTCGTCCAGCGCATCCCAACCATGCCTGTGCCGACGCTGGTGATCTGGGGCGAGCAGGATCGCATCCTGCCGATCGGCAACGGCATCACCCGCGCGGCGTTACAGCCGAGGACACGCCTGGTCCGCGTCCCGCGCGCGGGACACCTGCCACATCAGGAGCAGCCGGCGGTTGTGCTGGAGGCGCTTCTAGAGCAGGGGCACAAGCCCGCCGCCTGAGCCGGCCGGCGGTTTGGGTTGATCGTCGTCGTCGCTCTGGCTACCGCCGGAGAACCAAGCGTCAATCTGAGCCTGTTCGCGCCCGGCGTCGTAGCCGACGGCGAACATCGTCTTGCACAGCGCGCGGATGGTCATCTCGAACATGTCGCGTGCGTCTTCCTTGGCGAATCGCCACGCCCGCTCCTCGCCCTCCAGGTGCAAGCGGTTGACGTGTTCGAGGATCTCCGGCGCCACCAACTCCTCAATCGGTGTATCGCCCAGCACGCGCTCTAGCCACTTTGCAAACTCGGATTGGGTCATGTCGTTGGTCAGACGGGGTCTATGCTTAGCGAGCTTAATTGTAATAAGTTTGGGGCGCATGCGCTCGGTATGGCCGGCATTGAGCCGCGCGAGGGTCACCGCCAAATCCCGTCCACCCGAGCAAAGGGTCTAAAGTCGCAGTTGGCCGAAGGCGCTGCGGGGTCGCCAAGGCCCGCAGCTCAGGCGGTCGGCGAGCCGAGCGCCAGCGCCGCGCACAGGCCGACGTGATCCGAAGGGTACAGCGTCGGATCGTCCTCCGCCGGCGCGTTCAAGACCAGGTCGCAGGACATGACCTGAAAGTGGTGGTCAACAAAGATGTAGTCCAGCGTGCCGCGCCACGGCTTGGGCTGGCGATTGGCGATCAGGTTCCCCAGCGTGCTCAGGCCTTTGCGCACGGCGTTGAAGCGATAGACCAGCGGCGTGGGACAGGTGTACTCCGGCTCGTGGCCATGGACCAGCTCATACGCGGAACGAAAGGTCCGCTTCATCATCTGGATCGTGCGCATCTCCGGCGTCGCGTTAAAGTCGCCACAGGCGACCACCGGATAGCCGGCCACCGACGTGCGCAGCCAGCTCAGGACGCGCAACACCTGCTGGGTGCGCTTGATGTGGTCATAGACGTGAAACAGGAAGTGGCCGTTGACGAGGACCAGCGGCTGGTCGCCGAGGCGCACCTGCAACACCTGGGCAACGCGCGATTGCGCCTGTAGGTTGATCGTCCAGCGCGCCTCCACCGGCAGCCGGCTGAGCACGGCCAGGCCCTCGCGCGCACCCAGCGGGCCGGCCTTCGGCGAGGTGTACACCTTATAGCCGCCCAGTTGGTCCGCCAGCCACTGGGCGTTGTTGTGCGGCAGGCTCACTTCCTGGAGCGCGATCAGGTCAGGCTGGAGCGCGCGCAGCTCGCGCACGATCAGCTTGCGGCGCTCGTGCCAGCGCGAGGGCTTATTCAGCAGGTTGAAGGTCACGAGCTTGAACGCAGCCACGATCAGCGCGTCAACGGGATGACCTTTGCGGCCAGGTCATGGCGAAAGGCCGGCGCGCGCAGGCGCAGGCGGCCTGCTTCGGGCCAGGCGTCATCGGCTGCGATCGGCTCGCCAGCGCGCGTGTCGAACCACGTGACGCGATGCCGGCCCGCGCCCAGCGCTTGCATCTCGAGCACGACGTCGGTCAGCGCCGGCAGGGTAAAACGAAACGTGGCCTCGCTGGCCTGGCCGGTGGCGATCTGGACGCTGTATTGGTAGGCCGCCTCGTCCATGCGGTAGCGGCGGTCGCGCAGCCAGATCAGGGCGCGATCGGGCGCGCGCAGCCCCAGCGCGATCGCCGCCTCCGCCGGCGCGACCGAGACCGGCAGCGGCGCGAAGCGGGCCAGGTCTTCGTCGCGCAGGAAGCGCGCGAGGCCGCGATAGCGCGGCCAGAGGTTCGCCGGCGCGACCAGCGTGTCCCACCACCAGTACATCGCCGTGCTGGCGAAGCCGTTGAACGCCGCCGCCCACAGGCCGTTGTGGAAGTGCACGCCCT
>Ga0308416_1000012_pt1 | contig 54466 bp, 41 predicted proteins | sample HotsprSampleOS60_FD_203468 | JGI IMG/M metagenome (GOLD analysis project Ga0308416, IMG submission 203468) | Hot spring phototrophic mat microbial communities from Octopus Spring, Yellowstone National Park, Wyoming, United States - 20090730_OS60 ... | reverse complement strand
GAGCTGGTCAAACTGAGCGATCCTTCAGCAGACGAAAAAGGGTTTGTGATGGACATCCTGAAGCATGCACGCGGCTCATTCGCACGCAGTCTGACCGTCTTCCGGCGCGCGCTGGCACATCACCTGGCGGTATACCTCGATCAGAACGACCCGGCGTATCGTTTTCTCAACGAAAACGACTTCAGATGATAGAACACGAGGATCACCACAACCCGCTCATTGCCGCCGAAGCGCTCGACACCCTGGCAGCGGAGCGCGAACCGTACCTCCAACCACTTGTGTTCGTCGAGCCGACCCGTTATGCAGCGTATACCGGCATGCGCTCACTGGTGATCGTTGGCGACAGCGGTTCGGGAAAGACGGCGCTGCGTCTGGCGTTGACCCGCCAGGTTGCGCCGGAAAACGCACCGCCAACGCACCTGGTGGCGACCTGGCAGCCGGAACTGATCGAAGACGTTCGCGGCAGCCCGGCAGTGCGCATCTTCGTGCGCCAGGCGCTGCACGCCTGTGCGACCACGCTGCTCACCACCCTCATCCGCCATCCGAATCTGTTTCACCGCGCGCCGCCGACCGTCCAGATGTCGCTCCACTGGTTTCTTCAGGCGCATATCGGCGAGGACCGGCAGCATCTGCTGGCAGTCATCGAGGAGCAATCTGCTGCCGAAGAAGGCAAAGCGCTCTGTCGGCGCCTGCTGTCCGACCCGGCAGCGCCGATTCTGCACCCCGATGCCACCGAACAACGCATCATCGCCCACCTGACCGGCGCCCTCCGGCGGATCGGTATGCATGGCGTGTGGGTGATGATCGATGGGTTCGAGCCGTGGCTTAGGGGATCAACCGCGCCGTTGTCGGACCTGGTGATTGCGATGCTCTCAACACTTGAACTCCTCGATTTGAACGGTTTTGCGATTAAGATGTTCGCGCCGCGCTCGCTGGCGCCGGATATTGCCCGCAGTTGGGGCGTTGTCAAAGGGCGCATTGAGATAGATACCCTCACCTGGACGCCGGAACAGTTGATGGTGATCACCGAACGTCACATCGCAGCCAAGATCGGCAGACCATCGCTGCACCTGAGCGATCTCTGCGTTGCGGATCAGGACATACGCAACTGGCTGCAACGCTACGGTGGCGGCACACCGCGCGGATGGCTCAGGCTCATCCGTCCTCTGGTCGATGCCTTTGCAACATCTGGTGCATCGCATCCACTTTCAGAGAACGACTGGCATACGCTTAAACGCACCCACCCGCCCCTTCTCTCCATCGACCTCACAACCGATCGCGTCTTCATCGGTGATGCCGAGGTCAGCGGGTTGCAGCCGCGCCCCTACCGTCTGCTCCGCTACCTTTACGAGAATCGCTCACGGCGCGTGCCGCGCAGTGAACTCTACTACCGCGCCTATTTGGGTCGAACCGAAGAGCCGCGCACCCACGATGACCACGGCTGGGAAGACCCCAATGCTTGGAGCAACGTGCTCGATAACGCCATCCTGCGCCTGCGCCGGATCATCGAACCCGATCCCCGCCGTCCGATCTACATTCTTACCGATCGCGGGTGGGGCGTCAAACTGGAACATGCTATCTGAAACGATCTACTCCTGCTCTCGTCCTGCAGATTGTAAAACATTTGTTTGACTCCGGCGCCCGTCGGAAACCGGTTGGTGAGGGTGCGGTGAGATAATTCTGAGCATTCTGTAACCGGCTTGAAGGACAGGTGCAAACGTACAGATGGTATGCTAGCCTAGTCTCCTATGACTAGCTCTGGTGAACACACGTTCTACGTCATTCTGATGCGAAAAAGCCATTTCTCGATAGCGCAGCGTCACACGCCACAGCGCCGCTACAAACAGTTGACATGTGTGGACAATAGTATGACTACTGCGAACGAGAACGATGATCCTGACAAGCGTACTCCCTCACCTGCTGACTGGTTTAGGCGTATCGGTCTGCGGTTCGACCCGTATGTTCATCTGGAAGCATCGAGTGATCCTCATCTATCCGAATACACTGTTCACCTCGACGTATTCCGTGTAGCACTGGACAATAAACCGACCATCATCGTCGCTCCACCGGGCGGCGGCAAAACCGCCATGCGCGTTGCCGTCACCCGGACGTGCTGGTTCGACATCGGCGGAACGTATCCGTTCCCGCTGCCCTACAACCTGGGCATGGCGCCGTTGACGGGTAAACCGCCGACCGCCACACAGCATCTGCATCTGCTGCTCGAAGCCGGAACCTGCGCGCTGCTCACCGGGCTGGCATTTCGTCCGGAGCGGTTGCTCAGATCATCAGACGCGACCATCCGGGCGACCGCCGCCATTCTGCGCGCCGGTTTGCCCGGACCACTTGATTACTACCTGACCGTGCTGCGCGAAACCGGCACTCCTGCAGGATTAACCCCACTGCTGGAACGAACGTATGCCCTCACCGCACCGCCGCCGCCTGATGTCTTACACCTGTTCTGCGACGCTTTGGCAGATCCCGGCGTCAATGCCATGCGCGGGCAGGTGGAGGATATATTTCAAGCGTTTGTCGAGATAGTGACCGGTGCGCTTGGGTTCAGCCATATTCTCCTCCTGATCGATGGCATTGACGCAATGTACGAGAACCAGGCAGATGCGCAATTTGCGGCAAGGTGGGTCTTTGACCTGTTTGATCGTGCTGAAGCATGGGCCCGGTCAAACACCTTCATCAAACTGTTCATCCCCGATCTCATGGAACCGGCTGTGACCGGCTATCTTCATCACCATACCATTGCTGCGCGTGTGACTCATATTGTCTGGAATCACGATTTGCTGGTCAGTATGCTGCGGAAGCGCATTTCTGCCGCATCTGAAGAACGCTTCGAGTCGCTTGACGCCATCAGCACGCCAGCGCTGACCGATGTCGAACGCCAGATTGTGGCGAACCTGCCGCCCCTGCCGCGCGTTGCGCTCCAGGTGACCCGGCAGGCATTGCTGCGCTATGCAGCGCGACTGGAAAACGGAGGGCAACTCGATGAAGATGACATTCATCACGCCATCGCATGGTATCGACATCACGCGGCGCAGCAACCGCTCGCATCGCGTGTCTAAGGATCGTCGTCGTCGATCCTGGAGGGACGCAGGCGCGCATCGCGCCCGGCGCCCTCCATTGAGTAAAAGGGAGGATGATATGGCACTGACCGATCCGCCGGTCTACCGTCTGAATCTTTTTGTCAACCGTGAGAACGAGATCAAGACGGTGACCAATGCGCTTCAGAACATTGCACGTGGGGACTCCGAACAGATGCGAACGATCGTGTTCCGTGGTGAACGCGGGTTGGGCAAAAGCTGGCTGGCATTGCATCTCCATCGATTTGTTTTGCGAGAAGCGGCGCCCCACCTGCTGCCAGACTATCGCATTGTATCGCTGCTGGTCAGCCTTACACCGCCGCCTGAGGGGTTGACGGTTGATGAACGAGAGTGGCATATCACCCACGATGATGTGCACAGGATCGCCGGGGAGGATGAGACGTACTACGAAGCGCTGCTCCAGAAATTGGTCGCCTGGGTTGCAGAACAACTCGATGTCGTTCGCGCTCCTTACGCGCCAGTGCGCGATCTCTCCGCATGGCTGGCGCAAGATGTCAAGAAGAAGCTGGAATCAGAACCACACTTGGTGATCTGTCTGATTCTGGACTCTGTTTTTGAAACGAACTGGAGTTTTCTAGATCATCTGGAACGATACCTGCTCGCCGCGTTTGCAGCGCTGCCGCGTGTCCTGATTGTCATGACGGGCCGTGGGCGCCCGTACCTCTGGAAGTCGCCCTATCTGCGCACCGAACGTGAAGAACAATCGCTCACCCCCTTCTCCACCGAACAGGTTGCCGAGCAGATACGACGATCACTCAGCAACGCACCCGATCTCCCGCCTGCGGTCGCCGGTCTGTCCAATGAGGCGCTTACACGGTTTGCACAGCAGGTGATCGATCTGGGTGGCGGGTATCCGCTGACGAATGAGTTGCTTGCCAGCGCATTCGTGCGTCAGGCACTCGACAGAATGCCGGGGGATGAGAGTCTCGCACAGGCGCTCGACAGTGAGCCCATCGATGCCAAGGTTCTGGAAGAGGTCGCGCGCCGCCTGCTGGAGGTCGTGCCAGGAGACCAGCGTCACAGTCTGGGTGACATTTTCAATGCGCTGTGCGTGCTCAAAGATGGGTTCCGCGAAAACGAGATGCCCTATCTGCTGGCAGCGCTGCGTAACACAAAACCGGAAGGTTCAGAATACTCAATGTCGGCTATGCGTGAGTTGCGCGATCGCCTCATCGAAACCAACCTGGTGCGCTGGCAGGATAAACGGTACGTTCTCGACGAAGCGGTTCGCATCGTGCTCGAACAGTACCTGAAATTACAACGCAAGGACGTCTGGAGATGTCTACACAAGCGTGCGGCAGACCTGTACGCAGAATGGGCACAGAAGTATCCGGGCAGCCGTGGGTACTTCGATCAGCGCGCCGCATACCATCGCGGCGTCCTGGGGGAAGACGCTGGTTATTCCGATGAATAAGGGGGAGGTCCCTATGAACGAGGAGGAACGCTACACCGGCGCGTGGGCGACGCCTGACCTGATCGGGCGCAGGGCAATCCTCGAACAGATCGATACAGCGCTCTCTGACGCTTCAGGACCGTCCGTTATTGCGCTGTACGGTCCCGGCGGCATCGGCAAAACGCGCATCCTGAACGATACGCTCAAGCGGAGCAAACCCGGTGTTCTCCTGGCGCAGCAGTCGGTCGATCTGTACGACATCCGGTATCACAGCAGTCTCGCGCTTGCCAGTGCAATCTACATCTCACTGGGTGTTGCCGACGGCGGTCCCTTCCGCACCTTTGAGAAGGAACGTGAGCAGCAGTCCAAAGCGCAGACATCGGGGGATGTGCGTCAGATCGCCGCAGCAACACAGGATGCATTGCAGGCATTCATCAACGACTTCAACCGCTTCTCGCAGTCGCAGCGTGTCGTTCTTGCGCTCGACACGCTCGAGCGTATCGCCTACGGCGCTACCGGGCAACGTCCGCCGTTTCAGGTGGCCACAGCCTGGCAGTGGCTGGTCGAGACATTGCCCGACTGGGGGAACGTCACCGTTCTGGTCGCCGGTCGCAACCAGATTCGCCATCTCTTCCCAGACCTCGAGCAACGTCCGGCAATTCGTCTGACACCCATCGAAGTGGGACCGTTCACGCTGGAGGAAACAAACGACTACCTAGATGCGGTAGCGCGAGCGGCTGAACAGGCGGGTGAGCAGGCAGTTGCGGACACGCTGCGCAGTCTGACACCACAGCGCAGGGAGCGGGTGTACCGCTGCTCCGGCGGCGCGCCGATTATGCTGGCGCTGCTGGCGGATTACATCAGCATCGCCGGGTTTGGGCAACTGCCCGACACCCTCGACATCGAAACCGATCCTGTGCGCGCGCGTGATGAGCTTGAACGGCAGATCGTCGAGCGTATGATGGGCGCTGAAGGCATCCGGGATACCCTCCCTATGCTGGGGCGTGCGCCAAAAGGCGTTGATGACGAGCTGCTGGCGCATCTGCTTGACATTCCGGTTGATGACGCGCGCCAACGTCTCGAGAATATTGGGCGTCTGTCGTTCATCAAGGTGCGCGGCGGTCGCTACTTCCTGCACGACGAGATGTACACTATCCTGTCGCGGCAGATCTACAGCGCGCCGGACGATGCACCCGAAGCGGAGCGTATCAACAAGGTGATTATTAAGTGGTACCAGGAACAGATCGACAAGTACAACAAACAACTCGATGACCTGTACGCCCCGATTGAGCAGACACGTCGCTTCGCCCAGGTGACGCCGCACCTCGATCACGCGCGCATTGGCGGTGTGCAGCAAAAGATTCAGCACCTGCTGGTTGAACGCATGTACTACGCCCTGCGGCTCGATCCGCTCGACGGATTTCGGGAGTATGTCCGCCTGAGTTTCTACACGACATTCACTGGTAACACCATGCTCGACATTCAGATCCAGGCGGAGCTGCTGGTCTTCCTCGACGAGCGCGACCCATCAGGACAGCAATCGTTCATTGATGGTCTGGAACGAGATGTAGTCCTGGGTGTTGCGACAATTCGCCCGGTTGTGCGCCTGTATGGGGAGAATGATTACGCTGGCGCCATTCAGTGTGCGCAGCGCCTGCGCCAGGAAGAGCCGCATACGCTGCAAACCGCCGGTGGATCGACCGAAGCGGCGCTCAATATCTGGGAAGCGCTGGCGCGGCTTGGACGCGCCAGCAAAGAGGATCAGGACCTTGAGCGCGCCGATTGCCTGCTGGATACAGCCGAACAGATCCTGAGCCCAATCATTTCTGATAAATCAGAGGTGCGACGCTGGCACGCCAGAAATCTGCTGGCGCTGGCGCACCATGCCCGCGGATTCGGGTTACGGGTGCGCGGGCAGGTACGTCCGGCAATCGACGCCTACCGTCGTGCCGCTGCTCGCTGGAGACAGGTCGATGTGCCGATCTGTCTGGCATGGACGCTGAACAATCTCGGATTTGTCGAGAGCGAGGAAGGAAGCTTTGCCGATGGCCAGAGGCTGGTCGAGGAAAGTCTTGCGATCCGCAAGAAACTGGGTGCACCTGCATTGATCGGCTTAAGTTACGCCACCCTCTCACTCGTCCTTGTCTATGCTGGCAATTACACGCTTGCACAGGTCAATGCCGAGCGTGCGCTGCGATTATTCCAGGCGGTCGAGTACCGCCTGGGACAGGGGCTGGCGCTGCGGAACCTTGCCGAGGTGCTGCGCCGGTCGGTGAGGCGCGACGATGATCCCGCCGAACGGATACAGATTCTGCGCGAGGCGCACGACTATGCGCATGCTGCCTATGAACGCTTCGCAGCGATAGGTGATCGTTCGCGCCAGATCGAATCGCTGATCGAAAAAGGACATGCGCTGCGCGATCTCATCAGGATAAAGCGCGATCATCCGTTGTCGCTAAAAGACGATCTCGACACGCTGCTGCAGCAGAGTGTGCAGGCGCTGGAACGCGCCGCCGACCTTGCACGCCAGACCAACAATGTCTTCCGTCAGGTGGACGCCTGGGTCAATATCGCCTACGCCGGTTCTAACGGAGAACGGCTGGAGATCATCGAGAAGGGTCTGGTCGCAGCACGTGAAGCGATCCCCGATCACTATCTGATCACCCGTCATAGGATACCAGTTTCCAGAGACCGGAGCATCCAGAATCCCCAGGTGTTCAACCAGCTTGCGCGCATCCATATGTTGATCGGCCACCGCCTCTTCGCCCATTATCAGCGTCCCGACCGGTCAGCGGGAAACGCGAAAGATGTCGCACAGGAGTATGCCAGGATCGCTGCGTCGTTCGTCGATGAAAGATCTGCGGATTTTCGGACGGTCGATGATTGTTTGCGCTATGCAGTCCGTCACTACGCGCTGGCATTCGAGTATGATCGGGTGTACATGACCAGTGATCCCCATTATCACACTCTCAGCGATCCAGGCGGGTTGCGGGGACAGGATAGCGTGTATAACCGGCTGAAGGATTTGAGCGCCGAAGAACTAGACATCGTCGCGCAGGCGGTACGCACTTTTGAGCATGACTATCCGGTAGGCAGGTCGGCGATGCGCGATCTCCTCGAACGTCGTGCGTTGCTGATTGAATAACATCCGTCGGACGCGATGTGGGGCTGATGGAGTATACTGCGCTAGCCGTCGGGCTAATGGAGATCGAGAAATAAATCCGCTATAGATTGAGGAATAAATCCGCTATACCGCGCTAGCCGTCGGGCTGAAGCCCTCGGCTAGGCAAGGCGAAGCCCGCCTGCGCGGGCTATACTGGATTATGACCATATGCCCTCGGCTAGGCAAGGCAACGCCCGCCTACGCGGGCTCTTTCAGACCAACCTTCATCCGTGCTTATCTCTCATATCCGTGCCAATCCGTGTTCGCTTCCGGCGCTTCGAGGCAACTCCCGCCTGCGTACTGCAGCAAACGCAACCCCTCCAGCCGCAGCACTTCGGGAAAGAGCGCCTGGTAGATGCGACAGTTCGGTGACCGGACATCGAAGCGCCCCGTTACGCGATACGTCAACGCCGGACAGCCACCAGCACACCAGGAGCGCCATGTGCATGTCCGGCACCCCTCCTTTGCGTCAACCGGAATGTATTGAATGCCGGTGGCGTCTTCGCGGATCAGGCGTAGTGGATCAGGCGCATCAACGTCGGTCACCGTGCGCTCGATCTCCATGTGACACTTCGCCACCCTGCCGCGCTGGTCGATGACCATATACGAGCTGCCGACACCACAGGAATGGTCGTGCGGTGCATCGAACCGCACCAGATCGAGCAGGGCGTCGAAGAGACGGTACGGCGGCAGGCGCTGTTCGATCACGGCAAATGCCGCTTTCATCGCCGCAATGATCTCCTCCTCGCCGAATGCAAGGTCGGCATAGGCGGCGGCATAGTCATTCGCGCGGTAAAAATTCAGCGAGAACGGCAACTTCCGATCTAGCGCATACGCGACTGTTTCAGCAAGTCCGGCGAGATTGCGGCGCGACAGGGTGATCGAGAGTGACGGTACCACGCCATGCTGCGCCAGCCGGTCGAGCGTCCGCGCCACGTGGGCAAACGAGCCGCGTCCATTGACGAACCGCCGTTGCGCATCGTGCAGATCACCGATGCCGTCGAGCGAGATCATCAAGCGCAACCCGCTGTCGCGGATCTGACGGATCTGGCGGTCGCCGAGTGCCACACCATTGCTGAGCACCACTCCATCGAGGGCAAGATTATGCTGCGCTACGCAATCGCGCGCATACTGATGCAGCACAATGACAAGAGGCAGGTTAAGGGTTGCCTCGCCGCCGGCATACTTCAGTTTTACCCGCCGAAACCGGTGCGCCACAGCAGAGCGGATCACCGCATCAATCGCCTGCCGTCCACGCGCCTCATCCATTGAGTCAGGCGTCTTGTTGATGTAGCAGTAGTCGCAGCGCAGGTTGCATGCATTCGTTATGTGCAGCCAGGCGGTCAGCGTCTCGGATGCTCTGCGCCGGACGCCTGACGGTCGATCAACGCGCTGGATCAATCCCAACCCGGCAAGGCGCAGCACTCCGCGATGAACCATCCAGAAGTCATCGCCCTCACTCGCGGCATCAACCAGCCGTCGGGGCTGGCGGAACCGACTGAGCAGCATCCACGCCGCCCGATCGAGCACGACCACGCCCGCAGCGCCTTGCGGGTTGAACGCCAGCACCCATCCCCCTGGGAGGGCATCGGTGTGGAGCATCGGCAGGGCATACGCAATCGTCGGATCGATGTCGGCGGTGAGCGGTGGAGAAGCGCAGTCGGTCGGGCATGCGCAATCGGTCTCCGGCAGCGCGAAACAGTCGGTCTCGACCGCATTCGCCATGTGCGACTCCAAATCCATCGCGCACAGGATCACCGGCGTTGAGCGGATCGGTGCAACGACAGCATTGTTCATTGTGCGTCTCCCTCATTCATTTCCGCCCGAAGCAACTCCTGCCGACGTACCTGTTCACACCTGAGATACTACACGCGCCAGGTAGCGAGAGTATCCCACCCTGGTGCATCTACAAGGGCAAGATGCCTTTGCTCCCAGGAGAAATGTGAACACATACCTGTCGATGTCAGACCTGCGGCATAGCTGCGAAGACGCTCCTGAGCGGTTTGCAGATTGCGCATATGCCTACTATACACCATTTTTAGCGCCTGTCTACCCGTCTACAAACAGAGGGCGCCATCCGACGACGAGCGGTGAGCCTCTGGTGAGCCGCGTGCTTCCTTTCCCTGAACAACACGATGCCAGAACGCAGGCAACTCCTCATCCAGGTCGCAGGTTGCACGGGGCGCAGACGCGGTATGCTGCAAGCGAGGGAATAATCCCTCAGGCGTCACGGAAGGGAGGAGAACCATGGATCTCGACATCCTGCTGACGATCATCCTCGCCGTCATTCTGATCGGAGCGGCGCGCTGGATGATCGGCGTGCTCATCCAGGCGCTCATCAACCTGATTGGCGCACTCGTGAGCGCCGGTGGCGCGATCATCCTGATCGTTGCACTGGTCTGGCTGCTGAACAATACGAGATAAACGCAGATCGACGGATCGGCGCGACCACTGCACGGTTGCGCCCGACTACCAGATATAGTGCGGGAGATGGCGTCTTTCAGAAAAGAAAAAACCTCGCCGGAGGAGCGACGAGGTTTACCGGTGTACCGCCCTTGTGGAGCGGGAGACGGGATTCGAACCCGCAGCCCTCTGCTTGGGAAGCAGATGCGCTACCGTTGCGCCACTCCCGCGTGCATTGATACTGTAACAGTTTCGGCGTTTTCTGTCAAGATCGATTCGCCTGCCTTGACAAATCCTGCGTCTGCCGCTATAGTTATTGTTGCAATGACACTAATTGAGGTGCGGCGATGGCAGACACAACTGACGAAACCGCCGAAACCTACGACCCCGCGCGCTACGAACGCCCCTCCGTCACCGTTGATGTGGTGATCTTCACCCTGATCGACCGCGAACTCCATGTTCTGCTGGTGCGGCGCAAACGCTGGCCCTACGAAGGGTTCTGGGCGATCCCCGGCGGCTTTGTGCAGATGCATGAGTCGCTTGAGGACGCTGCGCGTCGTGAACTCGAAGAAGAAACCGGGGTGCGCGACATCTATATCGAGCAGTTGTATACCTTTGGCGATCCGGATCGCGATCCGCGCACGCGGGTGATCAGTGTCGCCTATTTTGCCCTGGTTCGCGCCGACCGGCAGCGTCTGCGGGTGTCGGATGAAAGCCTTGATGTGCGCTGGTTCCCGGTGCGTGAGATTCCGTCGCCGCTTGCCTTCGACCACGACCGCATTCTGGCGACAGCGCTGGCGCGGTTGCGCTCAAAACTGGAGTATACTACCCTGGCGTTTGAACTGCTGCCGGAAGTCTTTTCGATCCTGGAATTGAAACACATCTACGAACAAATTTTCGGTGAAAAACTGGACAAAGGCAATTTCTATCGTAAAATTAAAGACGCCGGCGTGCTGGAGGAGACCGGTCTGCTACGTGAGGGGCGCGGTCGCCCGACGCGGCTCTATCGCTTCCGCCGTGATCGCGGCGACGGGCAGTTCGTTTTCCGCTGGCGCGAGGCGCGCATCGACGCAGATGATTCGCAGGAACATCATCCGTCGTCGTGAGATGGAACCGGTTTGCGCCGGGTGCACTCCGCAGCCCGGCAAACGTGCATCGTCCTGAGGAGGAACCTATGACTGCCCGGATGAACCTGGCTGACCACGCACGTCCATTCCTGGCGTATCTCGATGAGTGGTTCGGCGCGTTACAGGATATACCGCTGGCGGACGTTGTCGCCGGTGAACCCGAACGTGTCGCCGTGCTGTCGATCGATGTCATTAACGGCTTCTGCAAGAGCGGTCCGCTGGCGAGCGAGCGCGTGGGTCAGATTGTGCGCCCGGTCGCCGATCTGCTCAGGCATGCCTATGCGCTGGGGGTGCGCAACTTTGCGTTGACGCAGGACGCCCACGATCCGCAGACGCCGGAGTTCGAAGCATATCCGCCGCACTGCATCGCTGGCAGCGCCGAGAGCGATACCGTCGAAGAGTTGAAGGCGCTGCCGTTCTTTGGCGATATTGCTGTTTTTCCCAAGAACTCGATTAGTTCGATGATCGGCACCGGTCTGGGCGCCTGGATCGCCGCCCGCCCGCAGATTGATCGGTTCATCGTTGTTGGCGATTGCACCGATCTCTGTACCTATCAGGGCGCGATGCATCTGCGCCTGGAGGCGAATGCGCACGGCATCCGGCGACGTGTCATTGTACCTGCCAATGCGGTGGATACGTTCGACACACCGGTATCGACGGCGCGCGAACTGCATATCAAGGCGCACGATGGCGATCTGCACCACGTGCTGTTCCTGCACCATATGGCAATGAACGGGATCGAAGTGGTGCGGGCGCTGGTATAATGGTGGAACGCCACGTTTGCATCTACAACGCCGGAAAGGAAGACAGGTATGGCGGTGGATCTGATCAGATAAGTATGGTGCGCGCGTGGAATATGGTTCGGAAAATGCGCAAGCTCGGTACAGCGCGTACGGGCGACTCATGACTGATCCTGCCGTAATCCTGAGCGCGTTGAACCCGGCGCAGCAGCAGGCGGTGACGGCTGATCCTGGTCCGACACTAGTGCTTGCCGGTCCGGGAAGCGGGAAGACGCGCGTGCTGACCCATCGTGTTGCGTATCTGATCGGTATTCAGGGTGTCGATCCGCATGCGGTTCTGGCAGTGACGTTCACCAACAAGGCAGCGCGTGAGATGCGCGACCGCCTTGTTGCTTTGATCGGCGCGGGACAGTCGGCAGCGTTGACAGTCGGCACCTTTCACAGTATCTGCGCGCGCTTTCTGCGCCGCGACATTGTTCACCTGGGGCGGGAGCGCGATTTTGCGATCTACGATACTGATGATCAACTGCGGGTGATGAAGCGCGTCCTGCGTGATTTGAACCTCGATGAGAAGAAACATCCACCGCGCTCTATCCATGCCGCCATTTCGCGCGCCAAGAATGAATTGATCACTCCGTCCGACTATAGCCGCCATGCGCGTTCGTACTTCGATGAGGTGACAGCACGTTGTTTTGCGCGGTATCAGGAACTGTTGCATGACTCGAATGCGCTCGATTTCGACGATCTGCTGGTGGAAACCGTGCGTCTCTTCGATCAGCACCCGACTGTGCTCGAACGTTATCAGGAACGCTACCGTTTCCTCCTGGCGGATGAGTACCAGGATACGAACCGGGCGCAGTATGTTCTGCTGAAGCAACTGGCAGCGCGGCATCGCAATATCTTTGTCGTTGGCGACGAGGATCAGTCGGTCTATGCGTTTCGCGGCGCCGACATCCGGAATATTCTCTCGTTCGAGCAAGATTACCCCGATGCGCGGGTCATTCTGCTGGAGCAGAATTATCGCAGCACCCAGGCAATCCTCGATGTCGCCCAGGCAGTCATCAACCGAAGCGCACAGCGGCGCCGCGAAAAACGCCTCTGGACGCATAATGGCGCGGGCGCGAAAGTCCAGGTAATTGAAGGGTACGACCAGGACGAAGAGGCGCAACTGGTTGCTGCGGAAATCGCCCGTTTGCTTGCCAGCGGTGCGTATCAGCCAGGCGATATTGCCATCATGTATCGCACAAACGCGCAGTCGCGCGCTATTGAGGAAGCGTTGCTTGCGCGTCAGTTGCGCTATGTAATCGTTGGCGGTACGCGCTTCTATGAGCGGAAGGAGATCAAAGACGCGCTTGCCTATCTGCGTCTGGCGCTTAACCCGTTCGATGACATCAGCCTGAGTCGGGTGTTGAACTGGCCTGCCCGCGGCATTGGTCAGCGCACGCAGGAGGACCTAGAGCAGCGCGCAAGCGCGGCTTCTGTGCCGTTGTACGTGGCGCTGCAGGTGCTAACTGCCGAAACCGATCCAGCGCCTTCTACTGGTGGAGGGGCGGGATCGCGCGTGCGACATGCCCTGATCGGGTTTCTTTCCCTGATCGATGAGATGATAAGCCAGCGTCAGCGCCTGGCGCTTGGCGCATTGATGGAATGGCTGTTCGTGCGGGTGGGTTTCCGTGAAGCGTTGCAGCGTGAGTATGGTGAAGAGGAAGGGGAGGATCGCTGGAACAATGTGCAGGAATTGCGTAACGTTGCCGAAAACTATGCCACGCTGCCGATTGAGAGTCAGTTGCCGACATTCCTCGAAGAGGTTGCGCTGGTCTCCGATATTGATACTCTTCAGGAAGAGCGCGACGCCATCACCTGCATTACGCTGCATCAGGCGAAAGGGTTGGAGTTTCCAGTCGTCTTCCTGGTCGGTCTTGAAGAAGGGTTGCTCCCGCACGCCCGCTCGACTGATGACCGCGATGCGCTCGATGAGGAGCGCCGGTTGTTCTACGTCGGCGCAACTCGTGCAAAAGAGCGCCTCTACCTGCTTCACGCCTTCCGGCGTACCACCTATGGGCGTGCTGACATCGCCACACCGTCGCGCTTTCTCCACGACATCCCGCCTGACCTGCTGCAACGCATGCCGAAACGTGGGTACACCGCACAGCAGTCGTCGCTGTTCACCAATCGCGCGGCAATTGCGCGCGAGCAACGCCAGGAACGCACACAGTCGTCTCGCCGTTCCGCGCCCGAACCGCGCGACGTCACCTTCTTTGCCGGGCAGAAAGTGCGCCACGCGCAGTTCGGCGAGGGGATCGTCGTCAGTTCAAAACTGGTCGAAGGCGACGAAGAAGTGACAGTCGCTTTTGTGGGCAAAGGGGTCAAACGTCTGCTGGCGAGTTTTGCCAATCTCCAGCGCGCTGATGATTGACCCTATCTCTGTGGCTATCCAACCGGCTCCGTAATCGTCTTGAGGACGCGGTGCGCCTTGAGCGCCAGCCACAGCGCCAGTCGGTCTTCGGCAACATCCGGGTCGCGCCCACTGATCTCTTTGATCCGTGTCAGGCGGTAGAGGAGTGTATTGCGGTGAATGTGCAGCGCATCGGCGGTGCGCGCCAGGTTGCCGTTGTGCTCGAAGAACGCTTCGAGCGTCTTCAGCAACTCACCGTGCTGGTCACGGTCATACTCGACGAGCGTGGCAAGCGTGCTGCGGTAGAACTCCCACAGTTCGGGCGACTCGCGCAGCAGCAGGAGCAGGCGGTACACCCCCAGATCGCTGAAGTCGAGCACGCGCCCATTGCCCACCAGTTCCCGCCCGATCAGGAGCGCCTGTTCGGCTTCGCGCAGTGAACGCGACCAGGCGGTGAGCGTCGGTGCTTCGCGCCCGATTGCGACCAGTACATCGGGGACATCATTCACCAAACGTTGGCGCAGCAGATCTGCCACTTCTTGGAACCGTCGCCCACGACTGACCGCCGGAAGGTAGCAGAGTACATCATCAATTCGACGCATCATCGGTGCGGCGACTCCAAGAGCGTTGAGCGCGGCACTGAGCGCATCGGCAATACGTGCGATTGTGCGATCATCCCCATCGACGATGCCGCAGAGCATAGCAACGTGCGGTTGCCGTAAGTCGTAGCCCAACTCGCGCCCGCGCTGCACTAGCGTTTTGTCGTCAGTTGCAGCGCCGACGAGCACTGCCTGCACGAAATCGCCGCGCAGACGCTCTTCAGCAGCCAGCACTGCCTGTTCTTTTGCCAGTTCCAGCGCTAGCGCCGATGCGCCTTGCTGTGCCGCCAGTCGATCCCAGTCGTCGAGTGTATCACCGCAGAGTGCCAGGTAGCCAAAGTTGCGCCCTGCCGCGTCGCCGGGTGACATCTGCCCGATCTGTTGCACCCAGATATGCTGCCCCAAATGCGAGACTGAGCCAGTCGTGCGCGGTTGCAGCGTCTGTAACGCGACGCGCGCTGGTCCACGCGCCCGCAACGCGCGCACCTCTCCGGCTGGACTGTAGTACGCAAGGCTGCGTCCGGTGCGCTCGACGAGCGTTTCCAGCAACCCATTGACGCCGACGCCTGCTAGCGAACGCTGCGTCAGCACCGAGCCGAGTTGAGCGGCGCGGCGCTCGATCTGTGCATCATAGTCGCTGATCAGACGCTGAATCTCGCGCTCGACTTCTCGAATGTCGCAGGAGTCGGGAAGCCGAATGAGCGGCAGACGCAGACTCTCAGCAGTCGTGCGCGCCTGATCAGGGATGTCGCCCTGCACCGCAATGGCTGCTACAGGCACCTGCACCAGACGCTCAATCAGATTGGCGAGCGTTAGACGTTCATCGAGCGCCCGCAGCACGCTGGTCGCCACCACCACACATTCGCCGCCGCGCAGATTGGTAAAGGCTGGCGGCGTGGCGCGTGGCGTCGTCACCCAGCTCACCTGGTGGTTGAGACCAGCATTGCCAGCAACGACTTCCGAACCGTCTGGCAATGCCAGGCGCAAGACATCCTGAACGGTCACAGGGGGCATGGATCAACCTCAGCCGGTCGTGTGCCAGACCTCGAACATCGGGTCTGCGCGTCTATTCTACAACGATCCGGTACAGGATGCCATTATTATACCCGGCGACGTACAATTCGCCGGCTTCGTCTTCGCCGAATGAAGCGATCTGTAAACCGGATCGTAAGAGTTCGACGCGCTCCCACCTCGCGCCAGACGGACGCAACCCCCAGATGCGCCCGCTGCAAAAGTCGCCGAAGATATAGACTCCTTGCAAGGCAGGGAAAGCCACGCCGCGGTAGACATGTCCGCCTGTAACAGAGCACCCCAGGCTATGCGGATAGACGTCGATCGGCAGATCGAAAGCGCTACGGTCACAGTCGTTGCGGCGGAAGCACTCATTTCCTTCCATCACATTCCAGCCCAGGTTCGCGCCCGCAATCCGCCCGGCGCGCAGCAGGTGCACCTCTTCGAGCCGGTTCTGCCCAACATCGGCAACAAACAGGTCGCCAGTTGCACGGTCGAACGAGAAACGCCACGGATTGCGCACGCCGATCACCCAGTTCTCCTGCCGACCATCAACACCATCTGCCCAGGGATTGTCGGGGGGAATGGTGTACGGAAGCTCTTCAACGTTGATACGCAGTATCTTTCCAAGCAGCGTTGAACGATCCTGCCCTGCACCAAGCGGATCGCCAGCGCTGCCGCCGTCGCCCATCCCGATATAGAGCATTCCGTCGGGACCAAAAATAATCAATCCACCATTGTGATTGGGAAAGGGTTGTTCAATCGTCAACACGACCTGTTCACTGAACGGGTCGGCGCGGTCGCCAGTTGCGTTGAATCGCGAGACGACAGTGTCGCCATTGTTATCGGTGTAATTGACGAAGATCCAGCCGTTCTCGCGGTAGCGAGGATGAAATGCGACGCTCAGCAATCCCTGTTCATTAGCGCGCGATCCTACCCGATCAGTAATATCCAGGAATGGTTCGGGCAACACCTGTCGGTTGCGCACAATCTTAATGCGCCCCACCTTCTCCACTACAAAGAGTCGTCCGCTACCGTCACCAGCGTGCGTTATGTGCAGTGGACGATCAAACCCGTCGGCTATCTGTTGCAGCACAATCGTGGGGAGCGATGCCCCAGCCAGTTGCGGCGCAGACGAGACGGTGGCAACCGGCGCCGATGGTGCGGCATCAGGCGTCGGCGGAATGGATGTTGGTCGACCAGGCGGCATGGGCATGGTTGCTGCTGTCGGTTGACCAGGCGGCACAGGTGTGGTGACTACCGTCGGTTGACCAGGCGGCACAGGCGTGGTTGCTGCTGTCGGTTGACTGGGCAGCACAGGTGTGGAGACTACTGTCGGTTGACCAGGTGGCATAGGCGTGGTTGCTGCTGTTGGGATCAACGTCCCTGTCGGTTGGTCGGCAAGCGGCGTGTGGGCAGGGACGGAATTGCAACTAGCAAGCGCCGCAATCAGGAAAAGGAACAGGATCGAAAGACGACGCATCACATACTCTCCTTATGGTTTGCTCAAAGGCAAGGTTTCACGTCGCATCGCTGCGCCAGTTCATCAGGAGGATCAGCATCTTCCCAAATCGCCATCTGCGGCGAAGCAATCGACCAATAACTGTCATAATCCATTATGCCTGATCCTGCCCCAATGCTCCTCACCTCGGCATATGAGAAACTGCTAAGAAATCGTTCGTTTGTTTGACAGCAGAATGCGTTCGGGGTATGCTTCTGAAGATGCATAACCAGGTCTCATAAAAACCTATGACGCATGCAACGTCTCTCTCGCTGCCGGATGACATTGCCAGGGATATCGCGGAAGTAGAACAGATCATTACTGCGCGGATGAATGCCCGCCCGATCGTCGCTCAGACTGCGAACGCAGCCATGCGCGACGCAGATAAACTGTGCCTGCGCGCTGCGCTTGTGATACTGGCAGCACGTCTTGGTCGCTATGACGCGCGCCGGGTTGTTCACGCCGCCGCTGCCGCCGAACTTATCCACAGCGCCACAACTGTTCACGACAGCCTGATCAACGAAGCAGCCCGCCGCCGTGGGAAGCCGGTTGGTGATCAGCATTGGAATGGTGATGTGGCATTGATGTCGGGCGACTATCTGCTGGCACTGGCCGCTGCTGAGATGGCGCTGGCGCCGGATGCGCGAATCATCGGGATGTATTCGCGGGTGGTTATGACGTTCTGTGAAGGAAAACTGGCGCCAGTTACCGTGATCGATCCGCTCGATCAGGCGCTGGCGCAGCACGAGTTTGTTGCAGAAAGCCGGACTGCCGCGCTGCTCGAAGCCGCTGCGCGTGTCGGCGTTGTGTGCGGTAGCGGCGATGATGCACTGGGCGATCTCCTGGGACAGTTTGGTCGAACGCTTGGTATGGCACTCCATATTGCTATCGAAGTGCGTGATTATGAGATAGAGGGCAGTAAGGCGGGCCACGACCTGCGTGCTGGACGAATCACGCTGCCGTTGATCTATGCCGTGCACGCAGAGGGTGGCGCCGGACTGGCGACGGTGATCGATCAGCACCCGCTCGATGCACGCCGCGCAGCAGAAGTTATTGCACAGGTGCGACGTGACGGCGTTCCGCCTGCCCGCACCAGAATGCAGCATTATGTGCGACGGGCGATTGAGACGTTGACAGCGCTGCCGCCAGGTGACACTCGTGACGCACTTGCGGCGCTTGCGGATCAGGTTGCCGCTATGTGATACTAAATTAGGTTAATCGAGACGCTCTCCTATGGCTACTTTCACCCTGCGTTCTACCCGCCATGCACTAATTGTGACCCTGGCGGAACTCGAACTTGAGTTCTCTCTCGACGATGGCGGGTTACGAGCGCTGCGCCGACCGGGCGGACCGGATGTGGTCGGGCGTGGTGCACCGCGTACAGGCGTTGATGTCTCGCTCGCAGAAACCGGCTGGTTGACCCAACGTTCGTTTGCTCGCTACCTCAACCATTTCCTCTACGACATTCCTGGCGGCGTTGAAATCGTAATCGTCGTCGGTCTTGGTCCGCTGAAGATCTACGACCGCTACCGTGTAGTCGGTTCGTTCATAACACGCCGTATCAGTATCGAAAATACCGGCGACGATGAACTGGCGTTGTGTGGAGTGCGCTTGGCGATCAGCAGCGCGTGCGTTGGTATGCCAGAACGCTGTCGCTTCGAAGCGCCAGCAAATGTTATCCGTCCCCGTCTGCCGATTGCCCGCCTGCGCGGCGACCCGCACCACCGTCACTGGTCGGATACATCAGCGCTGGAGATTCCAGCATTTGCGCTGGCGCCCGCCGATGCACCCGGTTTGCTCGCTCTGCATAACGACATGGTCGGAGAAACGCTGGCATGCTGGTACGAAGACCCATCTAACCCGGCGCGTCCGCGAGTGGAAAGTGATGGCAACTCTGTCACGCTGTTTCACGACATTCGCATTGCGGAGCGCCTGCGGGTCGAAGTAGCGCTATCCGTTGGGGTACAGGCGCTGCTACTGGAGCGCGCGCCCTGGCACGACGCCCTGCCACGGATCTATCAGGTGATGACGCGCAGCCAGGCAAACCCTGCAACACCGCCCGAATGGGTGGCAGACGCAGCTGTGTTTGTAACGCATCCGGCGCATTTCGGGGGTGCCTGTGGATTAGTCGACGCGCTTGACGCAATTCAGTGCCTGGGTTGCACGGCGCTCTGCCTCCTGCCAGTTCATGATATTGCTGCACCGCATCAGTACACAGAAGAATGGTCTCCAGCGCAACCAGAGGACCTCTATGCACTGCGTTCGTTTGCGATGCTGGCGCCGGAGATCGGAGGGATCGAAGGATTGCGCGATATTGTGGCTGCCGCTCATGCGCGCGGCATGCGGGTGATCCTTGATCTGCCCCTCTCCGGGTGCGCTGCCGACTCGCCCTACGTCGCAGAACATCCGGACTGGTTCTGTCTTGATCAGAGCGGACAGTTTATTCGCTTCGCGGGGGAAGTCGATACCTTCTATTTCGACTGGCGAAATAATGCCCTGCGCACCCATGCTGTCAGTGAACTAATGACGCTAATGGAACAGACTGGCATCGACGGTTTTCGGGTGCTGGTCGCACGCGATGTGCCGCCAGGATGGCCTCTCGGCGCGGCAATCGGCGGCAGCACCAGTATGGGCGTGGTGCGTCTAATCGAGATGTTATACACCGCAATGCGCCAGATTCGACCCGACGCGGCGCTGGTTACCGACCTAGCAGGACCGTTGCCTGCGCCCTTTCGGAATCTGATCATCGACAAATCGGCGCACCATATGTTTACCTATCTGGCGATCGGGATGCTTGGCGCGGCTGAAATGCAGGAGTGGCTGATTGACAATCTGGCAATCGGCAATTTGGGAGGGCTACGCGCATGCTTCACGGAAAGCCATCATTCATGCGTGAGCAATCCGCTGGCTGATGCACTTCGAGGCTCGCGCCCGGCACGCATGATCCTTGCTGGCATGGTAGGGTGTGGCTATGTACCGTTGATCCGCGCTGGTCAGGAACAGGAACCGGGCGACCGTGACAGCATCACCCGCCTGCTCCACGCGCGGGCGCGCAGCATCGCGTTGCGCCGCGGTGTGATCGATCCAAACGGCGTGCGTTGCGACGACCCGGCAGTCTTTGCAGTCCTGCGACGACATCCAGAAGAGTGTGTCGTCACACTTCTGAACGTCAGTCCCATACGTCGTCGAGTGACGCTTGCATTGCTGCTTGCAGACCTGCCGGATGGCGACTACCTTATCAGTGATCTGCTCGGTGACGATCCGACGCAGAACTCAACTGGTGCGCTTCGGCGCGATGATCTGGCGGCATTGTCGATAACGCTAGCACCATTTGCGTATCGTCTGCTAGCGTTGCGTCTCTTGCCGCTGCATCCCGACAATAGTGTTGTCGATCATGCCGTTCATTCGGATAACGTACCACGGGAGTCATAGGGAGCAAAGCAATCTCCTACCGCAGTTCTCGTAGAGTTTGGACCTGTTAGACAGTGTTGAAATTTCCACTGGAAGCGGGCGCCTTGTACGACACGACAAAACCGGACGGTGGTCAACGTATCTGAGAAATGCTACAAATGAAAGCTCAATCTTCATTAGCCCCATGGCCGGTTCAGTATACTGGATGAGCCGCCAGACGCTAGGCTCTCAGAGGTAGAGTTCTTGGGAGAGATGAGCGGTTTTCTGCGTTCTCGTGCACTTTTGCCCTTCATCCTTACAACCTCTCTTCTGCCACAAGGGGAGGAGATGGAGTTGGGGTGTCTTTAGTCCCAAAACGCGAGAAGGAACGCAGAGGCCTCCAAGAAACCTACCCTTGTAAGCAGGTGCCAGGACGAGTACCGGTTTATCTTCGATGCCCCCGTGCCCGTAATGGGTTACATCGCAGCACGCGGGCGAGACGCCCGCGTTCCCAGGTTGTATGAGGACCTCAGTGCACATGGGCGAGACGTGCGCTCCCAGGCTGTGCGAGACGCGCGCTCCAAGGTTGTGCGAGAACCCCGATGCACATGGGCGAGACGTTGTATGACAACGCCAACAACGCTTAGTCGGCGAAAACCTCTGGCGCGCGCAGGCAAGATGTGCAGCGGTAATCTCTCACGCGATATAGGGGCGAAAACCTCCGGCGTATGTGGGCAAGACGCCTGTGCTCCCAGGTTGCGCCAGGAACATCCAGGAACGACCATAGGTTGCCCTGGCAGGAAGGGTATCCTATCGAACAAGATCTAGCATCATATCGCTCTACCAGCCCGCTCCTGGGTTCTTCCCGGTTTATGCCCGCTGGTCTTCCATCACTGCAGCCGCACATTTTTCACCACTAATCATCGCAGCATTCAGGCTGCTCGCCTCGGTAAACTCACCCGCGAAGTACAGTCCCGGTCGCCCGCTCCGATTGTCCGGCAGGAGGGGATGAATGCCCGGCGCCTGGGGAAACTGTGCATAAGAAATACGATAGATGCGTAGCAGTTGATACCCTTCGAGCGCTGCCAGCGCAGCGGCATCACCGGCAAACATGCGCCGCAGATCGGCAAGCGCCGCGTGGGAGAGATCCTCATCGCTCAGCGAACTCGCGCCAAGCACTGAAACGCTGAGCAGGTGACGACCGGGCGGGGCGTACTCCGGCGCGACATTGCTGAGCATCTGCGCATTGTTGACCAGCGCATCAGAAGCGGCGTTGAGGGCGATCTTGCGTCCCTGATAGACAGGTTGATTGCCGCCGAAGTAGAGCGTGATCGTCTGCAACGCGCCTTGCGGCATCGGCAAACCGCTCAACCGCGCCGCTTCCGGCGCTGGCGTGGCGACCACCACCGCATCGGCAGACAGTTCCTCCCCTGATGCCAGTCGCACGCCAGTCACCCGCCCGTTGGCGTCGATGAGTGCGGCGACCGGAGCGTGCAATCGGATCAGACCACGTTCGCGCAGCGGGGCGCCCAGTTGTTCTGCAATCGCACCCATGCCATGCGCTGGCAGCGCCGCCGATCCCTCGCTGAGCATCTTGAAGTCGAACCGAAAGCATTTGGCACTGGTGCGCAGGCTGCGGTCGAGAAAAATGCCGCCGTAGAACGGTCGAAAGAAAACGTTGATCGTCTGTTCGCTCAAACCGCAGCGCCGGAGATACGCCAGCGTTGTTTCGTCATCGCCTGCCAGCACTGCATCGATCGACTGACGACGCAGGCGCTGTGCGAGCAGCAGGACGCGCAGTTTATCGAACGGCGGGATAATTGGAGCAAGCGCCGCATCAATGGCTGCCGTCAGATCACGCAATGGATCGGTCAGAACAAAACGTCTGCCGTGGAGACAAATGATCGCGCCCGGATCAAAACGCCGCAGATGCAACGCTTCCATATCAAGATGGCGGCGCGCTGCCGGATACGCTTCGAACAAGACCTGAAACCCCCGGTCGAACGTAAAACCGTCGGCGTAGTCGGAGCGCACGCGCCCACCGATACCGTCACCGGCTTCAACAATCGTGACATTCACCCCAAGCGAGTCAAGAATGCGGCCACAGGTCAACCCTGCAAGGCCTGCGCCAACAATCAGCACATGCATAGTAGCGCTCGTTTGACAAAACTGACAATAAGTGAAACCATTGACGGATATAGCACATTATAGTCCATAAGGATACACGGTATGGCTACGAACCCGCTATCGCTTCAGATGTACACCCTGCGCGACCTGGTATCCGTCGATTATGTCGGGACGCTGAAGAAGGTGAAAGAGATCGGGTATGGCGCCGTCGAAGTGGCGGGCATCGGCAGCATGGGTGCAGCAGAACTGCGCCGCGAACTCGACGCAATCGGGTTGATCGTGTCAGGCGCTCACGTGCCAATCCAGGCGCTGGAGAGTCAACTTGACACCGTTCTTGCAGACATGCAGACGCTTGGCGCGCCGTATCTCATCTGCCCCTGGATGCCGCCAGAGCGCCGCAGCAGCGCCGACGACTACCGTGCGCTGGCGCGCGTTCTCAGTGGCATCGGCGAAAGGGTCAGTCGCGCCGGGTTGACCTTCTGTTACCATCACCACGACTTTGAGTTGCACCCACGTGACGACACCACCGGGCTGCACATCCTGTTGCACGAGTGCGATCCGCGTCACGTGGCGTTCGAGATCGATGTGTACTGGGCAGCGTATGCTAGCGTCGATCCGGTGCAGTTGATCGGCGAGTTCGCCGGACGCGCGCCGCTGATTCATTTGAAGGACATGGCGCCCGGCAGCCGCACATTCGCCGAAGTTGGCTCTGGAACGCTGGATATCCCCGCGATCCTGAACGCTGCGCACAACACTGGCGCACAATGGTTCGTCGTCGAGCAGGATGTCTGTCAGCGCCCGCCGCTCGAAAGCGTGCGGATGAGTTATGAGTACCTGCGCGGGTTAGGGATGTAGACGCTTTTTGAAGTTGACCGCTGTGCAATACGTGCAGCGGTCAATGTCAATGGTTGCGTGACGAACAAGCGGGAGATCAGGCAACACCAACCTTGCATACTCTCTTTCGTTCCTGTCATCGCTCAAAAAAGAGGAAGACACACCATGCACCATGTATCAAAGATGATACGTGTCCGCCATGCCGATGAAGACGCACAGCGGAGAGGTTTCAACATCATCCTGATGGCAGCCGGGCTGCAAATTATGGCGCTCCTGCTGACGATCTATGTTGGTTTTGTCGGGCGTCTGTCGCCACAGGTTCTCATACCGGTCGCTATCAGTCTCATCGTCCAGACGATCGTGATCGTTCTGGCGCGAAGAGGTTCTATCGATCTGGCAGGGGGAATACTCGTCGGTATGGCGATTGTCGGTCTCACTGGCAGTGCGATCTTCAACAACGATTCTTTCATCACGCCGATGTTTCTTCTAACCCCGCTGCTGATGGCATCCGCCGCGCTGCGACCGGTCTGGATGATCGTTGCGCTTGTCGGAGTCCTGACAGGAATGGGGCTTATCTATACGATGCCACTGTCAAGGCCCTTATCCGAGTCGATTGCCGCGCTACGGTTGGCGATGTTTGTGGCTAACGGACTGATCATCATGTTCACTGCGCTGATCGGCACGCTGATCAGTGTTGGTCACACTCATCTCCAGCGCCAGTTGCGCGACGAAGTAAAGCGTGCCAATCAAGCGAACGCTGAACTGAAGGCGCTCAATGAAGAACTCGACCGGCGCGTTGAAATGCAAACCGAGGCACTTCAGCAAATGCTGCGGGAACTCGAACAGAAGACGCTGCGTCAGGATCAGTTGCTGAAAGAAATCGCCGGGCAGCGCGAGGTGATTCGCGATCTCAGCCTGCCCATCCTGCCGGTAGGACATGAGGTGCTGGTGGCGCCGCTGGTTGGGGCGCTGGATCAGGAGCGGATGCAGCAGTTGCAGAGTCAGGTTCTGAAACAGGTAGAACGCACGCGCGCCCGCCTGCTCATCCTGGATGTCACCGGCGTCCCGATGATCGATGCGCATGTCGCGCGGGGATTGATGGATCTCGTCCAGGGGCTGCGGCTGCTTGGCGCAAATGTCGCCCTGGTGGGGGTGCGCCCGGAAGTCGCACAAACAATCGTTGCACTCGGTGTGCATCTGCGTGATGTCGAAGTGTTCAGCGACCTTGGTTCGGCGCTGCAGCGCGCCATGACCCGCACCGTGGGGCGGCAGGACTCATCGAATCTGTCATAGAATCGTCATCGTTATGCACAAATTGTGGATAACTGTGGATAGAATCCTAGATATTGGATTGTGTTCTCTTATCACACCACAAAAAGGGCGATCCGCTTCTTATGGCATCAGACGCGCCTTTCAGGACTCCCCCTTCCCACATCGCAGGGTGCGGTTTTTGGGGCTACATAACCAGAGCTGCCGCCTTCCAAAACAGGCGCACCATGCTATAATCCTGGTGAACACGGGAACCAAATCTATATGCGACCGCGAGCAACCGATTGGAGTCTGGCGCTGGCAACCGGCGCCGCTTTCGCCACTGGTCTCTGGACTCTTACCGTCGGGCGACCGGAGGGATGGTGGGTTTTTGCGCTGCACGGCGCGACCGGTTACCTGGTACTGTTGTTACTGTTCCCCAAACTGGCGCGTGTCGGCAGGCGCATGCTGCCGGGCATGCGTGATCCACGCGCCTGGGCGGGATTGACGACAACCCTCCTGGCTGTGCTGACGATCCTCTGCGGCATCGCCTGGATCGGCGGCGGCGATCTCGTAATCCTCGGATACAACCTCCTGAACTGGCACATTCTGCTCGGCATCGTGCTGACCGTCGCTCTATCCGCGCACATGGTCATCCGTGCCAAACCCTTGCGTCCGACGGATCGCACCCGGCGGCAGGCGTTGCGCGCAGGAGCGTTTGCGCTTGGCGCAGCGCTGATCTGGCCCATTCAGGAGCGACTCATCGGCGGGTTGGGGATGGCAGGCGCACAGCGACGTTTTACCGGCTCGCGCGAAGTGGCAAGTTTCAGCGGGAATGCCTTTCCGGTCGTCAGCTGGATGGCGGATCGTCCGGCGCCACTCGACGTGGCGACCTGGAGGTTGCGCATTGCCGGACTGGTTGCCACACCATATGCCGCAACCCGCGATGAACTCGACGTCCGTGACGAGTTGATTGCGACCCTCGACTGCACTGGCGGCTTCTACACCACTCAGCGCTGGAGCGGTATGCGGGTGGGTGCATTACTCGACCGGGCGGGGATTCTGCCGGAGACGCGCTGGATACGCTTCGTATCGATCACCGGGTACCGCTGGAGTCTGCCGCTGGCGCAGGCGCGGGAAGCGTTGATTGCTGTGCGGGTCGGCGACGAACTGCTCAGTCATGGTCATGGTGCGCCTGCCCGCCTCGTGGCGCCCGGCGAACGCGGGTTCGTGTGGGTCAAATGGTTGACGCTGATCGAAGCGCGCGCTGAACCAGACCCCGGACAGTTGCTGGCAATCAACATCAGTGGATTCATCGACGACCCTGAACAAACGTAGTGCCTGCGCGTGGCTAGGCGTGCATCGTTATGTGGATGCCGTACTGCAGACAGGTGGAACAACCACGCTACCCACTACGCGCCCCAATAACCAGCGCCCCGGCGCGCAACATTGCAGCATAGCGCCCTGGCGCCAGCTGGTCGAGTGGTGTACCATCGGGAACGATGCACCCCGGCAATCCCACATCTGTTTCGACGCGCAGACCACCCGCGCCTTTGGAGGCAGTGATCCAGATCTCCGTGCCAACACGCTGGATGATGATCTGCTCCGGGCTGCCAAGGTCAAACCAGATCTGCTTGCCAAACAGAAGGCGGATACGGCGCGCCCCGGTGTGTGGGTCGGGTTCATGACGAATACGGATGTACATCCCGACAGCACGATCAGCGCGGCGCGCGGATTCGCCAGGTGCCGCTTGATTCTCCGCACGTTGCGCCATACGTTCCTGTTGTTCAGCGAGCGCACGCAGTTCTGCCGCAATCTGACGTCGGCGTTCGGGTGTTGCGCGTGGACCGAGCGCCTCGACCACAGCGCGCCGTAGGATGTCGTAACTATCGCTGCTCATCGGGTCGTGTCCAGCGGAATGCCGCGGTGCAACCCAAGTGAACGGGCACAGGCAACGACCTCAGCATATTCGTTCGGTGTCAGGCGCCGCGTCAACTCACGATAGCCAAAGGCGCGATACGCCGGATAGTACTGATCCATCAGATTGATCCACGAATCGCGCGAAATCTCTTCGGCAATAAAGCGGAGCACCTCCTGTGAACCGGCGAGTCGCCCCGGCAGCACCAGATGGCGGATCAGCAGCCCGCGCACTGCCAGCCCGCGCTCGATACGCAGGTCGCCAACCTGGCGGTGCATTTCGCGCAGCGCCGGACGCACCACTTCCCAGTAGTGGGGAATGCCTGAGTACTGCTGACCGATTGCCGAGTCGCTGTACTTGACGTCTGGCATATAGATGTCCACTATACCGTCGAGGAGCCGCAACGCTGCAACCGAGTCGTACCCGGATGTGTTGTAGACAATGGGCAGGCGCAGACCGCGCGGAATGGCGATCGTCAGCGCTTCCAGGATCTGCGCAATCACGTGGGTTGGCGTCACCAGATTGAGATTATGGCACCCATCGCGCTGGATGTCGAGAAAGATGTCCGCCAGACGCGCAGCATCAACCGCATGCCCGCTGACGAACTGGCTGATGTCATAGTTCTGGCAGTAGACGCAACGTAGGTTACACCCGCTGAAGAACACCGTCCCGGAGCCGCGCCAGCCGCGCAGCACATCTTCCTCGCCAAAATGCGGACCGAACGACGCAACAATCGCCTCCCGCCCGATGCGGCACTCTCCCGCCTCGTCGTGCAGGCGATCAGCGCGACACGCCAGCGGGCAGAGCGTGCAGGACGCCAGTCGCTCTTGCGCGATGGCAGCACGTTCGTGCAGCACTCCCCGATCGTAGAGATCCAGGTACGCCGGATACGACATACGTCATTACCCCAAATCAATCGTGGCTGCGCTCCGCTATGTGCAGATATATTGTACATCACAAAGGTTCAACGATCTGGCATTATCCGTGACTGGCAAAATTCGTATAATAGTCGCAGCGATGATCGGCGTATTGTGAATGGAAACGCTATGATCGAACTGTTCCATCAGCAACCCCCATCGTTGGGGAACCAGTACACCGACGACCGGGTGCTCCGGTCGTTCCTGCGCCGCGCATTGCCGCGTGATGTGCTGGCACAGGTTGAACCCGATCTGACAACGATGGGCGAACTGGCAGGGGGTGAACTGTACCGCCTGCACCTGGCTGACCGCCTCAACGAGCCGATACTGACGCAGTGGGACGCCTGGGGTGAACGTATCGACCACATTGAGGTATCGCCGCTCTGGAAGCACGCCGCGAGGCTCGCCGCCCAATATGGGCTGGTCGCGCTGCCTTATGAACGAACCTATGGCGCACTCTCACGGATCGTGCAGTTTGCGCTCGTATACCTGTTCCACCCCTCGACCGATGTGTACACCTGCCCGCTGGCGATGAGTGACGGCGCAGCGCGCACCCTGGTGGAAGCGGGGGACGCTACCCTGATCGACCGCGCCCTGCCGCGCCTGATCAGTCGTGACCCGGATCGCTGCTGGACGAGTGGGCAGTGGATGACCGAACTCCCCGGCGGTTCCGATGTCAGTCGCACCGAAACCATCGCCCGTCCGGGTTTTGATGGCATCTGGCGATTGTTCGGCAGAAAATGGTTCACCTCAGCAACGACCGGGCAGATGGCATTGGCGCTGGCGCGACCCGATGGCAACCCGCCTGGCAGTCGCGGGCTGGCGCTCTTCTACATCGAACTGCGTGACGACGAGGGGCGTCTCCAGGGAATTCGTGTCAATCGTTTGAAGGACAAACTCGGCACGCGCAAGGTGCCGACCGCCGAATTGAGCCTGGAAGGGACGCCAGCGCGACTGGTCGGTGCGCCGAACGGTGGAGTGCGCGCGATTGTGCCGATGCTCCAGGTCACCCGTATCTGGAACAGCGTCTCGGCAGCGTCGTTCATGCGCCGGGGCATTGCCCTGGCGCGCGATTACGCCCGTCGGCGCGTTGCCTTCGATGCGCCACTGAACCGGCAACCGCTCCATACCGAAACCCTGGCAACGTTGCAGGCAGAATTCGAGGGCGCATTCCACCTGAGTTTTCTGACCGCCGGATTGTTGGGTGCCGAAGAAACCGGCGTCGCCGATGAGCGTCAGCGACATCTGCTGCGTGTTCTGACCTCGATCACAAAACTGACAACTGGACGGCAGGCAGTCGATGTGATGAGCGAAGTGATCGAGGCGTTCGGCGGGGCCGGATATGTGGAGGACACTGGTCTGCCGACATTGCTGCGCGACGCGCACGTGCTCCCGATCTGGGAGGGCACGACCAATGTGCTCGCGCTTGACACGCTGCGCGCACTGGCGCAACCGGGGACATGGGAAGCCATCCTGAGTCTGGCAGACGAACTGATGGAGGGCGTCAACGACAGCAGCCTCGTCAGAGCAGGCGTGCGTGTGCGCAATGCGCTCGACCATGCCCGACGCTGGTTCGGCGAAGCGCACGACCGGGGGCGCCTGGAACGCGGCGCGCGTCGCCTGGCGCTGACGATCGGGCGCAGCCTGGAACTGGCGCTCCTGATCTCCCATGCAACCTGGTCGCTTGCGGAGGAGCGCGATGGACGGGCGCGTGCGGCAGCGCTACGTTTTGCCCGTACACCTATTGATCTGATTGACGATGACGACTGCGACGACACCGCGCTGGCGGACGACACACCTATATAAAGTGGTGCACGCTATCGGTATTCCAGGAGTGTGGGTCTAAACGTGGTAAGTCACTTTCGACCCGAACTCTGCCGAACAGTTTGGTATAGTCGTCTTCTACTAAAATCTGTAAAAGAATGTAGTCTTTTTGCAGCGACATCATGTTACGCATCCCTGAGATGCTCACCTCTACGCAAACGCTCTAACTTGGAAAGAATGCGTTGTCGAGCTGCTGCGGTGGCTTCGGGGTCAAGTTGAACGGTTATAATCTGATTGTCAATACGTTCAATCCGCAACCAATCTCCTTCACGAGCAGCTGGTGGCAGACGGTGGCGCAGTATATCGTATGGTCGTTGCATCTCGCCGACCAAAATGACGGCATATTCGCCTTCGAAACGATCGATAACAGCAGGCTCATAGCTCGATTCTTCCATAGTACACTTCCTTATCATTGATCAGGGCAGCCTTTCACAGGCAATGCCATCGTTGTCTCCGTCTAACCTGTGTGGATCACGGCCAGGTCCACCATTGGCAAGGAAGAATGCCTGTGCTTCGGCCTGAGTTGTGAAGTCGCTACAATCCCTATCTGCGATTGACAGGTTCGATCCGGGGATAAGGGATATTGAGTCGTGCCAGGTATCAGTTGGCGGCGCCTGGATGGGGGGACGATCATACTCAGTCTGTACATGATAGTTTTTACCATCGGTGGTGATAACAATAGTACCGTGTTCGTCTGTTCCGTAAACTGTTGCGCCTATGCGCCGGAGAGCCTGGATTGTTCCAGGGTGCGGGTGCCCGTAGGTATTATCGCGGCCAGCTGAATAAATAGCAACTGCCGGTTGAACAGCGGCAAGGAACTCTGGCGATGATGAGGTATACGATCCGTGATGAGCAACTTTCAGAACTGTAGCGCTGAGTTGATCGCGGACGGTTGCGAGCATCTCGTACTCAGCAGCGTGCTCAGCGTCACCGGTGAAGAGAAACGAAATACGACCATAGGCCAGGCGCAACACAACTGAAGTGTTATTCAGTTCACTTGCATTCGGATCACTATGCAGGATGTTCAAGTTCAGGCTACCGAGAGGAATAGCATCGCCTCGACGCGCCTCGTAGTACGGCACCTTCGCTGCTATGATCGCGTCCAAAAAGCGCTCATATGTGCCAGTTGTGTGGGTCGCGCCGGATGTCCAGACCTCACCGACTGATAGCGCTGTCAGGACTTCTACTAAACCACCAATATGGTCAGCGTGGGGATGCGATGCGACCATCACATCAATACGTGTTACGCCTTCCGCCTGCAGATACGCGAGTGCTCTCCCGTTGTCATATCCGCCGTCAATCAGAGCAGTCTTCCCTTCTGGCGTCCGGATCAGGATACTATCGCCCTGCCCGACATCGATGACATGGACTTCTAGGAGCGATTTATCGCTCGATTCTGCTACAGCATGTGTCGTTGGTGAAGGGGGCGCAACGGCAACCGTCGGCGTCGATAGGCTGTCATTTGTTTCTCTAACCTCAAAAGTCGTTATGGTTGCCGTTGCCGTATTGATTGGTAAGGCATTGCTCTCGTCCCAACCGATGGCAGCGAGCAAATTCTGACGCACCGGATTGATGATAGTGAGAGCAAAACATATGAGCGCTAAGCTGATCAGGCCAGGCAAAATCTTGCCGCCCAGAACGCGGGAGCGGTGTTTGAGTGCGTTGAGAGATGATTGTGCCCGGCGAGGAAGCGGCTTTCCACACATACCACAGAATCTGGCCGAGAGACGGAGAGGTTTGCCACAGTGCGGGCATGTAGACGATTGGCACATGATCGACACCTTACGTGTGGAGATTGTCAGGTTGATAGAGGCAGCGGAAAGCATTCCCCACGTTGCGAATCAACGATCACGTCGACGCACGCCGCGCATAAAGATCTCCACCAGACTGTCAGCGGCGCGCTGCGGATCGCTGGGACTGGGCGCCGCGACATACCACTTGTGCAACGTGCTTGCCAGCCCGAAAAAGGCGCGCACTACCGCTTCTGGATCAAGCGCAGGGTCGATCTCCCCTTCCGCAATCCCCCGCTGTACCAGCGCCGCAATGTCGCCACTGATGCGCTGAATATACCCCAGTGCCTCGTCGTGCGCGCAGAGCAGCCGAAAGATCTCGGGCCACGGACCGATGCCCAGCGTGTGCATCTGCACCTGACGTTGCAGAATCTGACGCATGATGAAACATAACTGATCCATGGGCGACCGGTCAGCCTGGGACTCGATCAGCGCGATTATCTGCTTCATCTCGCGTGTCGCTGCCTCAACAACCAGTTCTTCCTTGGTGGCAAAATGCGTGTAGAGCGTCGGCTTGGAAATGCCGACCCGGGCAGCCAGTTCGTCCATCGACATGGCGCCGTACCCCTTTTCCGCCACCAGTTCCTGGGCGGCGTTCATAATTTCCTCACGCAGCGCCTGTTTCTGACGCTCACGAAGTGTCAGGGTCATAATCGTCCTCTGTGCAACATCCAGCATGCGCACCGGTGCGTACTGTCAAGGTGAAACAGAAAACCTACCGACGGGTAAAAATTCCTACTTGCGCGTAAAGATATTTTACTGTATAGTAGTCTTGTTGTAAAGGCGCAACGCGCAACGCGGCGCAGGCGTCGGAATGATGTCCTTTGCCACGTTTTCGTTGCCCGCTCATATCTGTGACATTTGTGCAATAACCCGGAGGCAGACGTGCATGGCTATTCAACGACGTGAAGAGAAGCTCAATGGTATGCCGATTTCCGATACCTCGATCCGTCAGCCGGTGTTCGTCACCATGCTCATGCTGCTGACGGTCGTGTTCGGTATCCTGTCATTCCGCTCGCTGCCTGTCAATCTCTTTCCCGATTTCGAGGTGCCGGTGATCGCGGTCACCGTTCCCTACCCCGGCGCCGGTCCAGAAAGCGTTGCCGATCAGGTGGCCAAACCAATCGAAGACGCGGTCAACACCATTGAGGGGATCGAGAACATTACCACCAATGCCAGCGAAGGAGTGGCGCTGATCTTACTCGAATTCAAAGAGGGTACCGATGTCAACCGCGCCGAGCAGGATGTGCGCGAAAAGGTAAATGCCATTCGCCCAACGCTGCCACGCGATATCCGCGACCCGATCTTCCAGAAATTTGACCCGAACGCAGCGCCGATTATTTCATTCGCCATCGCCAGCACGCAGAACCTGTCGCCGCTTGAGGTGCGCCGCATTGTGGATAACGACATTGCACCGATCATCCAGCGTGCTGAAGGCGTTGGCTCGGTACAGGTCTCTGGCGGTCTGCAACGGCAGATTAACGTGTTGATGGATCTGGAGAAGCTGCGCGCTTACGGCATTCTTCCGGTTCAGATTACGCGCTCGTTGCAGCAGGCAAATGTCAACCTCGGGCTCGGTACAATCGACGCCGGGGCGCAGGAGATCAACCTGCGCGCGCCTTCGCTGTTGCAAACACCAGACGATATTGCCAGGATTCAAATCACCGGCACGCCATACCGCATCGGTGATGTGGCTACTATCGAAGATGGTGTGGCGGAGAAGAGGAGTTTTACCCGTCTCAACGGGGTCGAAGCCATTATTATCGATGTGCGCAAGCAGAGCGGCGCTAATACCGTTGCTGTGGCCGATAATGCGAAGGCGGCGCTTGAGCGCGCGCTTGGCTCCCGCAGCGATCTCACCTACATTGTGCCGCGCGACGCTTCTGAAGCTGTGCGCCAGTCGACGATCAGTTCGCTCGAAGAACTGATCTATGCCTCGGTTGCAGCACTGCTGGTGGTGATGATGTTCTTCAGCGGCGTGCGCAATATGCTCGTTACTGCTGCTGTTCCTGCCGCAATTGCGCTCGTTGGTCTCGTCATCCTGCCCGCGCTCGGCGTCCCGGTCGATAAGGTGATTGTCCTGGCAATTGCCATCGGTTTGCTGGTGGTGCTCACCTTTGTGCGCGACCGCAACACGCTGGTGACGATGGCCGGTCTGCCGATTATTTTGATGGGCACCTTTGCGTTGATGCCGCTCTTCGGGTTGTCGATCAATCTGGTTACGCTGCTGGCACTAGCGCTGTGCGTCGGTCTGGTGATCGACGATGCGATTGTGGTGCGTGAGAACATCTTCCGTCACACGCAACGCGGTGAGACGCCGCGTGTCGCCGCAAGCAAGGGCACTGCAGAGGTGGCGCTCTCGGTTGTGGCGATGACGCTGACGGTGGTCGCTGTGTTTGTGCCGGTGACGTTTACATCGGGCACTACCGGCATCATCTTCAAGTCGTTTGGTATCACGATTGCGGTTGCTATTCTGCTCTCGCTGGTGGAAGCATTCATGTTCGCGCCGATGCTCTCCGCCAATCTCTTCCGGCGCCAGAAGGTGCAACCCCATCCGCACGACGAGGCGCATTCACATGCCGGCGATATTGGTCGCGCGGCACGCCGTTTGCGCGGCATCGATCCGAACCAGGCGGATGCCAGTCTGCTCCACGAAGCGGAAGAAGATCCCGGCCCGCTGGGACGCTTCTACGAACGCATCCTCTCCTGGAGCCTGAGCAGCCTGCGCAATCGCCTGATCGTCATCGCTACCGCCGTTATTGTGCTGGTGCTGAGCGTGATAGTGACCAGCGGGTTGAAGTTCAGTTTCTTCCCGCAACAGGACGCGGGTGAGTTTCTGGTCGGGTTCGAGTTGTCCCCCGGCACGGCGCTCGTCGAGACTGACCGCCTGGCGCGTCTGGCAGAGGAAGTTCTGCTCGCCGATCCTGATGTCGAGTCGGTCATCAGCACGGTAGGCTTTTCCGGCGCACCGGAGCGGGCTGAGTTCTTCGTGCGCCTGAAGGACGATGTTCCCACCCGTAAGGTAGAAGAGCGCCTGCGCCCGCAACTGGCGTTCCTGCCGAACCTGACCTTCGGCTTGCCATCGGTCGGTGTGCCGACCAGCACTGGCGTTACCGGGCGGCAGTTGCAGTTGAGCCTGCAAACGACCGAACCGGTGCAAAACCTGGTGCCGCTGATCGAGCAGATCAAGGCGGAAATGGCAGCCATTCCCGGTGTTGTCGATATTGACACCAGCTACCGCCCCGGTAAGCCGGAACTGCGCTTCGTTGCCGACCCGGAGCGCATTGGCGATCTGGGTATCACCAACGATGAGATCGCTGCGTCGGTGCGTGCGCTGGTGAACGGCGACCGCGCCACGGTGCTGCGGCAGGCAGGGCAGGATGTTGATATTGTGGTGCGTCTCCGCCCCGAAGACCGCGCCACCCCGGCTGCGCTCCAGAATATCGCCATTCCGACTCGCAGCGGCATGGTTCCGCTTACGTCGCTCGGCACAATCGAACTGGCGTCAACGCCGCAGACGATCCGACGCTACAACAAACTCAACCAGGTCATTATTGGCGCGAACCTCCAGGGGCGCAACCTCGGTGAGGTGCAGGCTGAACTCCAGCAGCGCCTCGATGCGAAAGGGCTTATTCCGCCGACCGTGTTCGCTGAGTTCACCGGCCTGGCGCAACAGCAGACGGAAGGGTTCGAGTCGCTCCTGCTGGCGATGCTCCTGTCGGTGATCTTCGTGTATATGGTGCTAGCGTCGCAGTTTGGGTCATTTACCCAACCGCTGGTGATCATGGTGGCAATGCCGTTCAGTTTCATCGGTGCCTTCCTGGGGCTGCGTCTGATCAACGTCGATCTGGACATCACCGGCATGATTGGTCTGATCATGCTGCTTGGTCTGGTAGTGAAGAACTCGATCCTGCTGGTGGACTTCACCAACCGTCTGCGGCGCGCCGGTCTTGACAAGCACGCGGCGCTCGAACTGGCCGGTGCTATCCGTCTTCGCCCTATTCTGATGACCACGCTGTCGCTAGTGGCGGGCGCTTTGCCGGTGGCTATGGGTATTCACCTGGTTGGAACCGGCGAGGGCGGTGAGTTCCGCAAAGGGCTGGCGACCGTGCTGATCGGCGGGTTGATGACCTCGATGCTGCTGACGCTCCTGGTTGTGCCGACGGCGTACAGTCTGATGGAATCGTTTACTGAACGGGTATCGACCTGGTTCCGTCGCCGCTTCGATCCCGAAGGATGGGCAGAAGAACAGGCGGCGCTTGCGGCAGAAAGCCTGGTTCCCGTCAACGGTAGCGCTCCGGCAGTCGCGCTGGCCGTTCCGAATGGTGGATCGGTCATCGCGCCGACAAACCACGCCACTGCTGGCGAGCAGAACGGATACGAACCGTTGAGTTCGCCACGAACCGAAGAACGATAGTTCCAGATTGTTCCTTGCGCAGGTTTCAGTGGCGTCAGGGAAGAGATCAATCCAGTCCACGTAAGAGGAGAATCGTACCGTGAAACGTGATCGTGTGATCACAGGCGTCGTAGTAGGTTTGACCGCTCTGGTTCTAGCGGCGTGCGGCGCGCAGTCCGCTATGCCTTCACCGACCGTTGGTGCACCGACGGCGGTCGCGCCAACCGTCGTTGTGCCGACGCTCGTGCCGTTGCCGACCAGTCAACCGATCCAGTTAGGCGTCACCGGCATCGGCGAAGTCAAGAGTGCGCAGGATGCCAACCTGTCGTTCCAGGTACAGGGCACAGTGGCGCAGGTGTTCGTCAAGGAAGGCGATATTGTCAAAAAGGGCGATCTGCTTGCCATTCTCGACACGCGTGCGTTCGATCAGCAACTGGAGCAGGCGAAGGCGGCGCTTGCCAATGCGCTGGCGCAGGAAGCAGCGCTGACCGAAGCGCCACGCCAGGCGGAGCTCAACGCAGCGCGCGCCGCAGTCGCGCAGGCGCAGGCAGCACTCGAGGCGTTGCAGCGTGGACCAAAGGAGCAGGATATTCGCATGGCGGAAGCGGCGCTAGCGGCAGCCGAAGCCAATCTGCAAGCCACCCGCGACCGTCTCTCGTTCGCCAAGACCCAGGCTGAAATCCAGATGGAACAGGCGGCGGCAGCGCTGACACAGGCGCAGGCGCGGTATGCGCAGGCGAAGTACAACTGGGAGTATGCGCGCGACACCGGCAATGACCCGATCGCTCCCGAAGTGACAGCGCCCAACGGTCAGCGTGTGCCCAACAAACTGAGCGATGGGCAACGCGAAAACTACTACGCCCAATTCGTTCAGGCAGAAGCCGGATTGCGCCAGGCAGAAAAGGCGCTCGAACTGGCGATAAAGGGCGCTGAGAGCGCGCGCCAGGCAGAGGTGACCGGCATTCAGGCGGCAGAAGCGCAGGTCGAACAGGCGCGCCTGTCTCTCGAAAAACTCCGGTTGCCGCCTGACCCGGACCGGCTTGCGGCAGCCAGGGCGGCGCTGGCGCAGGCACGCGCCCAGGAAGCGCGCATTATTCCTGATCCGCGTGAATCGCAGAAAGCCGCAGCGCGCGCAGCCGTGGAACAGGCGCAGGCAGCGCTGACGCTGGCGCAGATCAACCGCGAACGTGCTGAACTGCGTGCGCCGTTCGATGGCATCATCTCGATCGTCTCCATCGACCCTGGCGACCCAAGTGTCACCCAGGGGCTGCCAGCGATCCAGATCGTCGATATGAGCAGCCTGTACGTCGATGTCCAGATTAGCGACGTGGATATTGTTCGGGTGCGTGAAGGGCAACCGGCGAAGGTGTCGGTCAGCAGCATTCCCGATCGCGAGTACACTGGCAAGGTCGAGTTCATTGCTCCAACTGCAACGGTGCAGGGATTGTCGCGCAGTTATCGGGTGCGCATCGCGCTGGACGACATCACCGGGCTGCGCGCTGGCATGAGCGCGCGGGTCGAAATTCTAGAATAAGGGGTTTTTCCGCGTCATTACTGAAGAGACGTTGCTAAGCAACGTCTCTTTTTTACGTTAAACTCTAACAAAAGATTAGCGCGCGCGCGCCGCCCTTCCCATTATCATGGAATAAGCATTCCGGTTTGGTGGAGCGCGCTGCCAGTGCGGAGCGATCCGCACGAGGTAGTGTGCGTGCGATCTTCTAAAGACACTGGAGCACACAGTATGACTGCTGAAATTGAAGCCACGACCCATGCACCCACGGCAGTGCCGTTTCGTGCCGAAGTGCGTCAGTTGCTCAACATTCTGGCGCATTCACTCTATACTGATCGCGAAATCTTTCTGCGCGAATTGATCTCGAACGCCTCTGACGCTCTCCATCGCGTTCAGTTCGAGATGGTGACCAATCAGCAGGTGCGCGATCCAGACGCTGACCTCGAAATTCGGATCAGTGTCGATAAGGACGCCAAAACGATCACGATCAGCGACACCGGCATTGGCATGACCCGTGAGGAACTGATCGAGAATCTGGGAACGATTGCGCACTCCGGTACACGCGCCCTGATCGAACATCTCGAAGAAGCGCAACGCTCGAATATCATCGGTCAGTTTGGCGTCGGCTTCTACTCCGCATTTGTTGTTGCAGATGAGGTGACTGTCATTTCGCTCTCCTACCGTCCTGACGCCGAAGCGGCGCTCTGGCGTTCGCGCGGCGGTGAGAGTTTCATCGTTGATACTGCGGAACGTGCGCAGCGCGGTACAACGATCATCCTCAAACTGAAAGAAGAGGCGCACGAGTTTGCCGATGAGTGGCGCCTGCGGCAGATCGTTCGCCGCCACTCGAATTACATTGCTTTCCCGATCTACATCGGTAACGAGCGCGTGAATGAGTCGACCGCCCTCTGGCGGCAACAGCCGCGCAGCGTTGAGCAGTCGCAGTACAACGATTTCTACCGTCAGATGACCTTCGATTACGAAGATCCGCTCCTGGCAGTGCATTTCTCATCCGAAGCGCCGCTCGATCTGCACGCCATCCTGTTTGTGCCTGCGAAGCGCGAGCGTGGTCTGATTGAACGGCGGATGGAAGGGAAGATCCGTCTCTACTCACGCAAGGTACTGATCCAGGAAGACGCGAAAGACGTGCTTCCGCCATACTTCCGTTTCGTCGAGGGTGTGGTGGACAGCGAGGATCTGCCGCTCAATGTGTCGCGTGAAAGCGTGCAGCGCGATGTTGGACCGAACCGCGACCCGATGTTGCAGCGGATCAAGAAGTCGCTGACCAACCGCCTGACGAAGGAACTGGTCGAACTGGCGGAAAAGGATGCGCAAAAGTACGCGACCTTTTGGAATGAGTTCAGCCCGTTCATCAAAGAAGGGATCGCAACTGACCCGCTGGCGCGTGACGACCTGTTGCCGCTGCTGCGTTTCCACACCACCAGATCGGGTGATCAACTGGCGTCGCTTGCTGAATACAAGGAGCGAATGGTTGAGGGGCAGAAGGAAATCTACTACGTGCTCGCCGCCGACCTGGAGAGCGCGCGTCGCAGTCCGCATCTCGACGCCCTGACCGATCGCGGGATCGAAGCGCTGTTGCTCTATGATGTGATGGATAGTTTTATGCTCAACGGGTTGCGCGAGTACCAGGGGTTGAAACTGCGCAATGTGGACGATCCTAACCTTTCGCTGCCGGGTGAAGCGCCAGCGCCTGAGGTTTCGATCAGTGATGAACAATTCACCAGACTGGTGAATGCCTTCAAGGAAACACTCGGCGACCGTATCGTGTCGGTACGCGCGTCGAATGTGCTGCGTCACAACCCGTTGCGTCTGGTGTCGCCAGAGGATCAGCAGTACAACCGCGAGATGGCGCGCGTTCAGCGCATTCTGGACCGCGATTTTAAAGTTCCGCCGAAGATTGTCGAACTGAATCGCGGTCATCCACTGATCGTCGATCTGGCGCGCCTGGTGGAGTCGGGGAACGATGCGACGCTGGTGCGACACCTGATCGAGCAGATGTACGACAGTGCACTGTTGCTCGAAGGATTGCACCCCAACCCCGCTGATATGGTTGGGCGCATTCAGGCGTTGATGGAAGCCGCCGCGCGCAGGTAGATGCTGCCCTGGGGTCGAAGGCGATAGCCATATGACCGGGGCGCTTCCTTGCAGGGATGGAATTTTCCAGCACCCCGTGATATGAGAGAAGCGCCCCTCGTGGGCGCCCTACTGACCCCGGAAAAACGTTGCCTCCAGTAATCGCTGCGCTCCGTCGCCGACGCCATACGCCAGGAACAGCGGCGCTTCACCGTTTGGCAGAAGCGGCGCTTCCAGTTCACGCGCTGCAGGACCGAGCGCTGCCAGCGCTGCCGCGCGTTCATTGTCAGACGCACCCGGAGGCAGGATCAGCAACACATCGCCATCCACCGCTTCCGACAACCGCACCCCATCGAATGTGCCAACCGTCACATCTAAGGTCAGAAAGCGCACCGTGTCCTGGGCGATCAACCGTCGATCCAGGAACACCTGCACCGCACGCAGACGCGGATCATCTGCCAGCGCCGTTGCGCGCGCCACCCGACCGGCTGCCGTTTCGGTGAGGTCGAACTCGTGGTAGACTGCCGGATTGCGCGGCATATGAACGAAGTAGAGCCAGACATTAAACCCCAAGCTGAGAGCCAGCGTTCCTGCAACGATTGCGGGAACGACCCGTCGCCGTCGCTCTGAAGCAGCATTTCGTGCAGATCCAACCAGAGCGTCAAGCGCCATTCCCGCTAGCATACAGGAGGGTGCGAGCGCACCGAGCGAACGCATGGCATGTGGCGCATTCGTGCTAAAAATGCCCGGAATGAGCGCCAGCGCCAGCCATACGAGCGGAATGCACGCGCGCGTTCGCCATCGCGCGACTGCTAGCCCAACCCCGACAGCGAAGCACGCGCCTGCCAGCGGATCGAGCATCGGCGCGCCAGGAGCGTGGTGCCGCCCGTTTGGATCACCAGCAATGTGCCACATCCCCATGTAACGAGCGACATTATCCAGCACCAGCGCTATCGTGCGTTTCTCCAGGCTCTGACTGTTGCTGATCGCAACCGCTCCTGTGCGGCGGTTGTACCCCTCGAAGTCACCGGTGATGAACCACAGGAGCGGCAGGAGCACAATCATTCCCGCAACGGCAGCAGCCGCCAGTCCAGGCAGCGCCCGTCGCCATGCCGTCGTGTCACGACCGAGACGCAGCGCGGTGAGGAGAGCAAACACGATCGGTGCAAGGCGACCTGTATGGTAGGCGTATGCCGCCAGCGCTGCCAGCGCGCCCGCCAGCGCCATGCCAGCCAGTGCGCGCCAGCGTGTGGGTTGCCCCAGTGCCCGCCACATCACCCCAATCGCCGCAAGTTCCAGCAGATGATCAAGGGTCGCAGGAAATGCCCAGCGACTCATGCTCAAGCCCCACGAAGCCCAGGCAAGGAATGCCGCGCCGTACACTGCCGCCCGCGTCCCAAGGATCGGTCGCGCCGCCCACCAGAGCGCCAGCGGCATGAACGCACCCGCCAGGGCGCTGACCAACCGCACTGATCCTGCGCCCGGTCCTGCAATCGCCAGCACCGGCGCCATCAGGTAGAAGAGCAGCGCTGGCAGATCGGCGCCACCCACCACATAGACCGGACGGTAGGTCGGGTCATTCCAGATTCGCAGCGCCTGCATCCCGTGACGCGCCTCATCACGCCACATACCGGCGGGTAGATCGTCGAGGCGGTAGAGGCGCAACGCCAGCGCCACAGCCGTGATTGCAACCAGCGCAAGCGCCTCGGTGCGGCGATCTAACCGGTCGTCCGCGTCATTCGGCCCGGCATATGCACCGGCCGCTACGACCACCAGCGTCACGGCAGCCATCAGTCCGCTCATTCCGATTACTGGCAACAGGCCAAGGCGCAGCGCCACGACCAGAACCACCGCAAGAACGGCGCCGCCCCACAGCGCCAGTGGCCCCAGAGCGTGCAGTCGGGCAACGCTACGCACCACCAGTGGGCGCATTGGTTGCCAGGCGACAATAAGTATCAGAGGCAGCAAGGGCCACCAGGGCCATCCAATGGTTGGAAGCCAGTACCCTGATACACGCGGAAACGCAGCAGCAGCGCCTGCCAGGAGTACCAGGAGTGCCACGCCAATCCAGCGCAAGTGCAATAGTCGGCGTTCCGGCGCCTGGCGTAGCGCGCGCTGGATCAGTGCAAGCCAGCCAAGCACAGGGAATGACGCAAGAAAAATCGCGCGCACTGGCGGCGGGAACCATGCTGCTTCGGTCAATGGACGCGCTACGAACTCCGTGAGAACCACCCCAAGATCGCGCCCATCGCCAGGCGGACGGTAGACAGCGGTGCGCAGCAACAGCGGCGTATCACCTGCCGGATCGGTTGGAGCGAGCAGGTAGTAGCGTCGCCAGCCGGGTGCGACGGAGAAGGTTCCAACAGCGCGCCCGCGCATGCTCACCGAAAGCACCGACGGATCGGCATCGCTCCGTGGCGCAGCGATGCGCAGCATCACCTGTGCCGGGCGCCCATCGAAGCCAAACAGGAACAACGCCGCCTCCGGGCGCGACCAGCGAAAAACGTCAGTCGGATTGCGCTCGACATCATAAAAACCTACCAGCGCGCGCCATGCATCCGGGTCATCAACCGTCAGACGTTGATCCAGCTGCGCTATGCGTGCACCCAGCACCAGCGACAGGATTACCAGCGCCAGCAGAACGACGCTGCCGGGCGCAGCCGGAACAGTAACACGATCATATTGCAGGTAAAGCCAGCGCACAGACCGGTTTCCATACCAGCAAAAGCCGCAGCGACACGCCATCATACTCCAGGGAAGCACACGCTGCAAGTCATGCTTGACATTTAGAACGTTTGTGCTATACTAGACACGGGATACAAACAAAAAAGGGGGACAAGCATGTACCGGAAAGAAATCGTCTACGACCACGAAACACACGACTACGCGATGTACCTGGACGGAGAACTCGTTGGTTTCGCGCGGACCTACCACGAAGCTGAGATCACGCTTGATCAGTTGATCTTCGAGCTGATGAGCGGCGACTACTTCCGCAATGCAGCGTAGGGTCATAGCAGTCGCAATCAATCCCCCGCCAAATAGCAAAACATTGCTACCCGGCGACTACTTCCGCAGCGCGGTGTAGGGTTGTAGCAGTTCTCAGATTACGTTGACCCCTATCTGCGCCTACCGCATTGCGCGAGGCGTCCGCTTCTAGCTCGGTCGCTTCTCTCGTAGATCGAAATTATGGGCCTTGGATACATAATCCGCTCTAGTCTGCGCAGGCAGGCTCTGCTCTGCATAGCCGAGGGCTTCTCGTAGCCGATAGCCGATGGTCGGGAGGGTCACCATTGGAGTTCGCGTTCCGCGCAGGCGAGCTTCGCACCGCGTAGCCGAGGGCTTATAGTCTTTGAACAATTACTCCGCTCTCGCCCGCGCAGGCGGGCGTCGCCCTGCGTAGCCGAGGGCTTCAGCCCCACGGCTCGTTCGGTATAGCGGATTTAATTCTCAATCTCCATAAGCCCCACGGCAATTGCGTTTCTTCCCCCGTTTCAGGCATCAGGATGCTCAAACTCCCCCTTCTCTCCCTGTGGGGGTTGGGGGAATGAGGGGGCAAACGCATGGCAGAGTGCGGCAAACCGGTGATCGTTCCCCGGAACGCTCCCTCCGAGAGAGACATTATCCCGTGTACCGTGCGTCCTTCATTGTTCAACCTCTCCAACACGTTTCGTTGACATCCCTCCCCTCCGCCTGTTATCATTGAAGCATTCGTAAAGAATTTTATACCGACAAACCATGACACCTCCCTGGAAACAGCATCTCGATGCGCTGCGGATCCGTGATTTGAGCGCAATCTTTCGCACGCCGAAGCCGATTATCGGCATGGTGCATCTCTGGCCCCTGCCGGGTGCGCCAGCGTATACTGGCTACGGAATGCAGACGATCATTGATCAGGCGCTCTACGATGCCCACGCTCTGGCTGAAGGCGGCGTCGATGGGGTAATCGTCGAGAATATGTGGGATATTCCATTTCGTGCTGGTCCGAATGTGCAACCGGAGAGTATCGCAGCCCATGCTGTCGCGGCGCATGCCGTTCGCCGCGCAATCGATCTGCCGCTTGGCATCAATCTAGTGCACAATGGCGGTGTCGCGCTCCTGGGGATTGCTCTTGCTGCCGGCGCCAGTTTCATTCGCGTCTGCATGTTCACCGGGTCAGGAGTATGGGATACGGGTGCGTGGGACGAGGGGTGCGCTGCCGACCTGATGCGCCGACGCAAGGAACTGCACGCCGAACATATCAAAATCTTCGCCGATGTCGATAAGAAGCATTCGGTGCGCTTCCCAGGAATCGATCTGGCGACCCATATCGAGTGGACGTGCTTCTGCGGCGCGGATGCGTTGATCGTTTCCGGGCGCATGACCGGTGATGCGCCCGATCTGGAGAAGGTGCGACAGGCGAAAGCGTTGTCTGGTGATCGCCCACTTCTGATCGGCAGTGGCGCCAATGAGCGCAACATCGCTGCCTTTATGGACGTGGCAGACGGCGTGATTGTCGGGTCGAGCATTAAAGAAGACGGTCGGATCGAAAATCGTGTGGATGTTGAACGGGTGCGGCGGTTCGTTGCCGCGGCGCGATCATCTATGTAAATTCTTTGATTCGCTGTCTCATTCGCACGTTTGCTGGCGCTTTCGCTCGTGCGTTGATCGATTCGTTTCTTCGTGGACGACAGGAGGCGCAAGACATACCATGGGACTTCACGGCAAGGCTGCGCTGGTCACCGGCGGGGCGCGACGACTGGGGCGAGCGATCGCGTTAGCGCTCGGTCGCGCCGGTATGCGGGTTGCAATTCATTATCATACATCTGCGGCGTCAGCGGAAGAAGTGATGTTAGAAATGCGCACGTATGGCGTGGAGTGTATCGCCATTCCCGGCGACTTAAGCCGGGTCGCTGACTGTGAGCGTGTAGTGGACGCAACGCTGGAACAGTGGGGTCGGCTTGATCTTCTGGTGAACAATGCTGGCATTTGGGGATCAACGCCGGTTGGGAGCGTGACGGAAGAACGTTGGAATGAGTTGCTGAACACGAACCTGCGCAGCATGTTTTTCGTCGCGCAACGTGCTGCTGACGCCCTGCGCGTATCGCATGGCGCAATTATCAACATCGCCGACGCGGGCGTGGAACGACCGTGGCGCAATCACACGCCGTACCTGATCAGCAAGGGTGGTGTGGTGACACTTACCAGAGCGCTGGCAAAAGACCTAGCGCCCGAAATTCGGGTCAATGCGATTGCGCCGGGTCCAGTCCTGCTTCCTGACGATTGGAGCGCTGAACAGGCAGAACGGGTCGCACGCACCACCCTGCTGCAGCGCATCGGTAGCCCTGATGATATTGCCGATGCGGTGATCTTCCTGGCACAGGCCGGGTATGTAACTGGTGTGACACTCCCGGTTGATGGGGGGCATCTTTTGCGCTAATCGCTCACGAAGTCACTGCTTCGCCCGCCGCTTTTGCGCACAAGACGGATTGCACTAATCTGCATCTCGCGATCAATCGCTTTGCACATGTCGTAGATCGTGAGCGCCGCGACACTTACTGCGGTCAGTGCTTCCATTTCTACACCTGTCTTGCCAACGGTGCGCACTGTTGCTTCGATCTGAACTGTTGAGGTTGCGACATCAAGATGCGCATCAACAGTGACGTGGGTGAGCAACAGGGGGTGACAGAGCGGAATTAGGTCCGGAGTGCGCTTGGCGGCCATAATACCGGCGATCCGCGCCGTGGCAAGCACATCGCCTTTGGGCGTATTGCCTGTTGCAAGGCGCTGCAACGTTTCGGGGCGCATCCGCACCTCGCCGCGCGCTACCGCCTCGCGCAATGTATCATCTTTCGCGCCGACATCGACCATCCGCGCGCGTCCTGATTCGTCGAGATGGGTAAGGTCGTTCATACACAGCGGAGAGAAGAAACTCAAAAGCCGCTCGTTTGAGCGGCTTTGTTGGAGCGGGAGACGGGATTCGAACCCGCGACCTATACCTTGGCAAGGTATCGCTCTACCAGCTGAGCCACTCCCGCATCGACGCAGAAGATTATAGCATAGAGGAGGAGAAAATGCAAACGCCGTATGGAGTGACAGAGTAGTTTTCAGGTCGGGTTGACAGCCTGCGCTCGCCGTCGTATGCTACACGTAGATTTATGGCATACCCAAACATTGCCGGAGGCGCGTGTGAGCGAAAGCGTCGAAATGTACCTGGTGATGACTGCGCTCCTGCGCAGTGCGCCGGATCAACCGGTGCCGCTGTCATTGCTGGCGAACAAACTTGGAGTCTCACAGGTATCGGCGAATGAGATGTGTCACCGGCTGGAAGAGCGAGGGTTACTGTTGTACCAGCCCTACAAGGGCGTAACGCTCACGCCAGACGGCGAGGAATGGGCGCAATGCATTCTCTCGCGCCGTCGGCTATGGGTCATCTTTTTGGTCGAGAATCTGGGCATTGACCCGGAAGAAGCTGATGATCTGGCATGCCAGCTCGAACACATCACTTCGGATCGTCTGGTTGCGGCGCTCAGAGCCTTTCTGGAGCGCACCCCTGATGCCCGTGCGCCGCTCGAACCGGCGTCTTCTTCTGCTTCGCCACGACCGCTCACCGCCTGCACTGCAGGGACACGTGGCGTCATTGCAGCTGTTGATGTTGAACCGGCAGCGGCGACATTCCTGGCACGGCAGGGAATTGTGCCAGGCGCCGACGCTGAAGTGCTGGCGGTTGGCGCCGATCATGCAGTGTTGCTCCAGATTGGGACACAACAGGTTGCGCTGGCGCCGTCGCTTGCCAATCGGATTACACTTGATGACAACGCCGCGCTGCACGCCGCACGCCATGCTGCCTGGCGACGTTGCAGCGTCTTTTGGTCGTGTATGCGCGGCGAACCGCATGTGTGCCCGATAAACGACTCGCTGGAATCGTCCGCCTCAGTACTGACGACACCGTGATTGGGGAAGGAAGTAACGCACACTGATGATCCCGACAAATGTGACAGTCACTGCCAGGCGAATGGACGACGTCAGTCGGTTGACCCACGCACTGTCGATATAATTGTGATGCCCTGTGACTTTCCCATGGCTGCCAGTGAGGGCACCGCCGCGCAGTTGGTTTGGGTGCATCCGCGCAGTCGGTTTGGGCGCAGCGCCGCTGCGCCCCTACGGTGCCCCGCCTCCCTGCCCCCTCTCGCCTCTCCCCTCTTGCCCCTTGTCACCTTTTCTTTCCTTCTGGTTGTGTGTTTTCCACTTGCAGTCGTGAGAGTGAGTCTGTATAACGAAAGTTAAGGTGTACCCTAACTATTCACGCGACTTCGATGAGGAATGCCAGAACATTCCTGGCAAAGGAAACGCAAATGTCCGATAGAACTCCTGTGACCCTTGACCAGCTTCCCTGTGGTCGCAGTGCAATCATTGTGCGGATTGGCGGTGACCGTGCGTTGCGGCGACGATTGCTCGATATGGGGCTTGTTCACGGTGAAACAGTAACGTTAACAAGGCTGGCGCCGCTCGGCGATCCGCTCGAACTGACTGTCAAAGGGTATCATCTGTCACTGCGGAAGAGCGACGCATGTTGTATTCAGGTGGAGCCGATCAATGCAACTGCATAATCACTCTATTCCTCTGATGTTCGTCGGTCAGGGGGTGCGCACGCGACTGGTCGGCATCAACGGCAGCCAGCGCACGGCGCATCGCCTGGCAGAACTTGGCTTCGTTCCCGGCGTTGAAGTGTCGGTCGTCGCCGATAGCGGCAGCGCGTTAATGGTTACCGTCGGCAATACACGCATGGCGCTTGGGTATCCACTGGCACAGGCATTGCTTGTCGCCATCCCGGAGAAGGGGAGTTCTCGATGAAAAACGTGATCGTTGCACTCGCCGGTAATCCGAATGTCGGCAAGAGCACCATCTTCAATGCGTTGACTGGTCTGCGGCAGCACGTCGGCAACTGGCCTGGCAAAACCGTCGAGCGGAAAGAGGGTCAACTGACACTCAATGGTCGTGTGGTGACGATTGTTGATCTTCCCGGCGCGTACAGTCTGGCGGCGCGTTCGCTGGAAGAACAGATCGCACGTGATTTCATTGTGCGCGACCGCCCCGATCTCGTGATCAATGTCGTGGATGCCGCCAATCTGGAGCGCAACCTATATTTGACGGCGCAACTGCTCGAAACCGGTGCGCGTCTTCTGGTTGCCTTGAACATGATTGATGTCGCGGCAGCGCGGGGGATGACACTCAACCCCGATGCCCTTGCCAGGGGATTGGGTGTGCCGGTTGTGTCGCTGGTCGCCAGCAAGAACGAAGGGGTGGCGGCGCTGAAAGCGGCAATGACGACGCTGATTGAAGGGCTGGAGGTTCGTCAGACGGTACGAAAGGTGGCATGATGACAACAGTCGAGATGTTTATCAATCAGGCGCCATTCCGTTATCCGTCGCCAATCGAGACGGAACTGAACCATCTGGCGGAACTGTTCGCGCAAACGCCTGCACTGGCAGTGTATCCGCCGCGCTGGCTGGCGATCCAGGCGCTCGAAGGAGACGAGTCGCTGCTGAACGACATCCGTGAACTTGGCGGTCCTGCGGTTGCTGCGGCGCTGGATGCGAGCCTGGAACGACTGCACGCGATCTACGGCGATGATCTGGATGTTGCTCTCGTTGACCAGCGGTATCGTTTTGTCCACACAATCGCCACGCAGGCGGTGCGTCGTCCGGTTGAGGCGCCGGTGACTCTCTCCGATCGCATCGACCGTGTGGTGACGCATCGCTGGCTGGGCATCCCGATTTTCCTGGCGGTGATGTGGGTGGTGTTCAAGTTGACCACCGACGTTGCTGCGCCGTTTGTGGACTGGCTCGACGGTGTGTTGAGCGGTCCGGTCAGTCGCTGGACGGTTGCGCTGCTGGCGATGGTCGGCGCCGATGGCGGGTGGGTCGAGTCGCTGCTGGTCGATGGCGTCATCGCTGGCGTCGGTGGGGTGCTGGCATTCGTGCCGGTGCTGCTGTCGCTCTATTTTGCTCTCGCGCTGCTGGAAGACTCCGGGTACATGGCGCGCGCGGCGTTCGTGATGGACCGGTTGATGCGCGCGCTCGGTCTGCATGGCAAGAGTTTTCTGCCGATGATCGTCGGGTTTGGATGCTCGGTGCCGGCAATCTATGCTACCCGGACGCTCGATAGTCGTCGTGACCGGATACTGACCGGTCTGCTGGTTCCGTTTATGAGTTGCAGCGCGCGTCTGCCGGTGTATGTGCTGATTGCGATGGTCTTCTTCCCCGCCTCTGCAGGTCAGGTGATCTTCGGGTTGTATCTCACCGGCATTGTGGTGGCGGTTGGAATGGGCGCGTTGCTGCGGCAGACGCTGTTCCGCCGCGAGCCGCAGGCGCCGTTCGTTCTGGAATTGCCGCCGTACCGGATGCCGACGTTGCGCGGCGTCTGGCGGCAGATGTGGGAGCGCACGTCGTCCTTTGTGCGCAAGGCGGGAACGATTATTCTGGCAACCAGTATCGTCGTCTGGTTGTTGCTCGCCATGCCGATCGGTGAGGGATCGTTCGCCGAAACGCCGGTCGATCAGAGCGCGTTTGCTGCCGTTGCGAACGCAGCAACGCCGGTGTTTGCGCCGCTTGGTTTTGGGCGCTGGGAAACGAGTGGTGCGCTGGTGACCGGTCTGATCGCCAAGGAAGTGGTTGTCGGCACGCTGATGCAGGTCTATGGCGGCGCTGCGGAGGAGGACGGCGCTCCAGGCGACGAACCGGCGACGCTCGCCGATGATCTGAGCGGCATCGTCAATGGTTTCGGTGCAGCGGTCGCCGATGCGCTGCGCGCCCTGCCGGGGATCGTCGGCATCAACCTGGTCCAGGCGGAGGAAGAACCTGTGGCGGAAGGACTGGCAGCCGCCATCCGAACCGGCTTCGCAGCGAGCAGCGGCGGCCACAGCACACTGGCGGCGCTGGCATTCCTGGTCTTCGTGCTGCTCTACACCCCGTGCGTCGCGGCGCTCGCGGCAAATCGGCACGAGTTTGGTACATCCTGGATGCTGGTCAGTCTGCTGGGGCAGTTCGCCATTGCGTGGCTGGCGGCGTTTGTCGTGTTCCAGGGCGGAGTGCTGCTGGGGATGCAGGGGTAGGTCGCAATAGGGGCGTGGCAGCGCAGCGCCCGTCCGGCGGCAGGGTGCAGTAGGGGCGCAGCAGCGCTGCGCCTGCCCGGCAGCGAGGCGAGGTTCCAAGGAGCACATTGCAGGTTACAGGTGAACAAGGATGCTCTACCAAATTCTCGAAGCGCTTGAAGCGGCAAACGGTTTGGTGTCGCTCAATGAATTGAGTCGGCAGTTGCAGATCGAACCGGGCGCGCTCAAAGGCATGATTGCATTCTGGGTGCGTAAGGGTCGTCTGAAGAATATCGCGGTTAGCGGGTGCGCTGGCCACAGGCGCGGATGCACCTGCGGCGCGTATCCGGAGGGTTGCGTCTTCAGCACCGCAGGTCCGCGCGTCATTGTGCTGAACGATTCGTGAGCAGCGCTGTTCACATCTGGAGGAACACACGCGCAAAGCGAGGGCGGGACGCTCTCGTCGCGTCTACCAGGGCGAGATGCCCTTACTCCCATGTGAAGCCGAATCGCTTTCGTTCGCTGCACAGTCTGGTGGTTGCGTTGTGCTATAATATCCCCGCACATGACTCTGGAATGCCACACAGCGTCTATCTCGCCAGACGCATCGGCAGAGTTCGGTGCGTGCACATGTCCAATCCAATAACCGTCGCGGTGACCCGGATGGCCCGGATGCCAGGGCGTAAAGGTGGAAGCTGGTGCAAGTCCAGCGCTGTGCCGCAACTGTAACCGGTTCGTAGTGCCGGAAGCCAGGATGCCTGCCGCGATGTATGTTGTTCAGCCCTTCTCGAGCCAGGGAGGGTGAACAGAATGCGCGTTCCTTTTGGATCGCAAGATGCTCTGTCGCCCCGGTTCTCGAAAGAGGCCGGGGTTTTTGGTTGGATGGCGCATGTGCATACTTGCTCCGGGATGGCGTTTCAGCGGAGCAGCAGAGAGACGCATTCGTGTGTATGTTGAGGATTCACGAATGCGCCGATGGGTTGAAAGGTTTGCACGATGTCTTCTGAAGAACACCTGAGTCAGCAGACCCCAGAAGCTGCAAACGATGCTTCGAACGGTGATGAGCAGACTGACACATCAACCGGCGCGGTGCAGAGTCCCGGCTCAACGCCCGAAGCACAGGATCGGCGGAAGGCAGCCCGCGCCAATCGTGTGCAGAAAGGGCTGGTCATTGTCAATACCGGGAACGGCAAGGGGAAAACAACCGCAGCGCTGGGCATCCTGCTGCGCGCGTGGGGCCGCGATATGCGCGTGGGAGGAATTCAGTTCCTGAAGCACGAAAACGCGAACTATGGCGAACTGCGCGCACTGAAGCGCATGGGGATCGAACTGACGCCAATGGGAGACGGTTTTACCTGGACGAGCCGTGATCTCGATGAAACTCAGGCAAAGGCGGTCCATGGCTGGGAAACAGCAAAAGTGCGGATTGCCAGTGGTGCGTATGACATTTTCCTGCTGGACGAATTCACGTATGTGCTGAACTATGGCTGGGTTGATACGACCGACGTGATCGACTGGTTGCGTCAGCACAAGCCGCCGATGCTCCACCTGATCATCACCGGGCGGAACGCGCCGCAGGCGCTGATCGATTTTGCCGATCTGGTGACGGAGATGCGCGAGGTGAAGCATCCGTTCCGTGATCAGGGCATCCGTGCGCAAAAGGGCATAGAGTACTGAGTAGCACACGATGCGCAGTCCATCAGCGTTCGTTCCCAATCTGCATTGATAGCCACGGAGCGAGAGCGTCCGAGGGCAAGCTGCTTTCACTCCCGTGGCAGGTCACATTGCTGCGTGCGGGCGCGACGTCCGTGCGTCCAGACCGTGAAGGGATGCGCAGCGTTCCAGCGCGCCAGGAACATTCCAAAACGACCAGGGGTCGCCCCGGCGAGAATGCTTCCTGTCGATCAAGATCCGGTATGACACTGGCGTGACAGCGCTCCGGACAGATCACGTCATTATGGTGGGTGAAGCGTCGCTGACTGGTTGTTACTTGCGATCGGCTGAAGGAACGTACATGGCAGAACGGCTCAAACGCAACATGGTTCAGCGTATCGATGGGCGGATGGTCAACGCTGGCGCGCGCCGCGGTATGCTGATCGTCTGCGCAACCGGGTGCTGCTGTGGTCATACCGAACGCGGCTTCGCCCCCGTTCCAACCTGGCGCTACCATCAGGAGTGGGAACGGCGCAAATTGCGCAATCAGGTGCATTTGAGCCAGGGCGGATGTCTGGGTCCATGCCCGCTTGCGAATGTCGCGCTTTTGCTTCTCGATGGTCGACCCTACTGGTTTCATTCGCTCAACGACGAGGCGCTCGTTCCCATTCTCTACGACTATATTGAGGCGCTGCTCGCCGCCGACCATGATCTCGCGCCGCCGCCAGCACTGGCGCCGCTGATGTTCAACGGTTTCGCCTGGGATGGCGGTGGTTCACTCACGCAACGCCACGAGCCGCTGCCAGCCATGATCGGCAATGGGATTCTGGTGCTCAGCCAGGCGGATACCGATCTGCTGGCGCTCGAACAGGCGCGTGCGCTGCTGCCCGATGGGTTTGCACTGCTGCGGGTGGCGCACGTCGGGCGCCTGGCGGACGAAGCGGCGGTTGATCGTCTCCTGCACGAAGCCCTGCCAGGCGTGGCGGTCGTTGTCGCGCGTCTCCATAGCGCCAGCGCATTTGCGTATGGTCTGGAGCGACTCCAGGAGTGGGCTGCGACAACCGGCGGCTTTTTGCTCTGTATTCCCGCCGTCGAAGCGCTCGACCCGGATCTGATGGCGCGTTCGACGGTCGGCGTGCCGCTTGCGTTGCTCGTCAGCGCCTACTTCCAGTACGGCGGACCGGCGAACCTCGCCAGCGGACTTCAGTGTCTCAGTGATCACCTTCTGCTAAGCGGGTGGGGGTATGAGCCGCCGGTGGAACTGCCGATGCATGGCGTCTACACACCGACCTCATCGTCGTGCTGCGCTGATGCGCCCGATGACAAACGTCCAGTTGCCGGAGTGCTCTTCTACCGGGCGCACCTGTTGAGCGGCAATACCGCATTCATCGACACGCTGATCACGGCGCTCTACAACCAGGGAATGCGCGTTCGCGCCGTATATACCCAATCGCTCAAGGATGCAGCTGGCGGTCGTGGTCCCGAAGCGCTGCGGGTGCTCGCCGACGCGGGACCGGTGGACGTTGTGATCAGTACGCTGAGTTTTGCGCTTGGCGAAACCGATCCTCACCCCTTTGCGACCCTCGACGTTCCGGTGATTCAGGCGCTGGTGAGCAGCACTTCACGCGACGAGTGGCTGCGCAGCGGTCGGGGGCTTGGTCCGCTCGACACGGCGATGAATGTGGCGATCCCGGAGTTCGACGGGCGGATCATCGGCGTGCCGGTCGCATTCAAAGAGCAGCAGGGTGAAGCACCGGCGCGCTCGGTCGCCGACGAAGAGCGGATGGAGCGCCTCGCGGGGCTTGCCCGTCGCCTGGCGCGGCTGCGCCACAAACCGAACGCGGAGAAACGGATCGCCTTCATTTTCACTAACAGCAGCGCCAAAGCGCAGCGCATCGGCAACGCGGTCGGTCTTGACGCACCTGCTTCGCTGATGCGCATCCTCCGGGCGATGCAGGCTGCCGGTTACCGGACAGGCGATCCGCCCGATTCTGGCGACCGGTTAATTGCCGACCTGATTGCGCGCTGTTCCTACGACGAAACCTGGTTGACGACCGAACAACTGATCCGGGCGTACCGTGTTCCCGGCGCGCAGTACGCACGCTGGTTCGCCGACCTGCCAGGTGCGCTCCAGGACGCGATGATCCGGCAGTGGGGTCAACCGCCGGGCGCGGCGTATGTCCACAACGGCGATCTGGCGCTTGCCGGGCTGGAGTACGGCAATGTGTTCGTGGCGCTGCAACCGCCGCGCGGTTACGACATGGATCCAAACGCGATCTACCATCGCCCCGATCTGCCGCCGCCGCACAATTACTACGCTCTCTACCGCTGGTTGCGCGATGAGTGGCGGGCGGATGCAATTGTGCATCTCGGCAAGCATGGCACGCTTGAATGGTTGCCGGGCAAGGGTGTGGGGCTGAGCGCAACATGCTTTCCCGATCAGTTTCTTGGCGATCTGCCGCTCATCTATCCCTTCATCATCAATGACCCCGGCGAAGGGACGCAGGCGAAGCGTCGGGCGCACGCCATCATTGTCGATCACCTGACCCCGCCGATGACCAGTGCCGGGGCGTATGGCGATCTGGCAGAACTGGCGCACCTGGTGGACGAATACTACCGCACTGAGCATCTCGATCCGGGGAAACTGCCGCTGCTCCAGCGCCAGATCTGGGAGGTGTTGCAGCGCTCGCATCTGGATGACGATCTGCGCTACATCGTGCAGGCAGACCATGGCGACCACCGGCACGAGTGGGATGGCAGTTTTCTCGAAGATGGTACGCCGACCATTCTGGCGGAAATGGAGGGACGCGAGGTGGCGCATCTGCTCGAAGATATCGAGGGGTATCTGTGCGAACTCACCGGTGCGCAGATCCGCGATGGGTTGCACATTCTTGGCGAAATGCCAGCCGGTGAGCAGTTGGTGGAACTGATCTACCACCTGCTGCGTTTGCCAAACCTGGATGCTCCCAGTTTGCCGGAGAGCGTCGCCGCAGCGCTGGGCGAAGACTGGAACGCCCTGCGGGAACGTCCCGGCGCGCGGCGGGAACGGATCGGGAGCGTGCCGGAAGATGGCGCTGATGCAGCATTCCAGACGAATGCCGACGTGATTGCGCATATCGAGGCGTTGAGCAAAGAGTTGCTGCGACGCCTGGAAGCGCTCGACTGGCATTCTGAGGCGATTGAGCAGTTGGTCGCCGGGATATGTCCTGCACAACCGGACGCGCGCATCGCTGCGGCATTGCGGTACGCATGCG
>Ga0308416_1000008_pt1 | contig 59711 bp, 58 predicted proteins | sample HotsprSampleOS60_FD_203468 | JGI IMG/M metagenome (GOLD analysis project Ga0308416, IMG submission 203468) | Hot spring phototrophic mat microbial communities from Octopus Spring, Yellowstone National Park, Wyoming, United States - 20090730_OS60 ... | reverse complement strand
CTCGTGGAGAATCTTGCCAGGTTGCTCATCGCGCCAGGGGTTATCCTGCGCACCCTGATGCTCCGCCAGGTAGCGCAACGTCCCCCGCGCAAGATCGGGGTGAAACCAGAGTGTCTAGAAACTAGTAATCAGCGAGTCGCGTCCAAAGGGCACAGCAAACCAGGGAATACCGGCAACTGGCAGGAAAACATCGCCAAAACGGGCAGTCAGCGCACGGAGATCATAACTACTGCGCCGCAATAACCGGTTGAGCGTCGGATGATCGGTCGTCACCATTGCCGTGGCATCGTCCCACGCCTGATATGAAGCGCACACCTCATCCAGCGCCTGCTCGAATGTCAGGTCACGTCCACTCCCCGGATGTTCGGTTGCGTGGATCGAAGGCGTCATCGTTAGTGTCACGCCCCACGTGGCGTGAGGCGCCAGTTCGACCCGCTAGTGCACCTGTGCGCGCGCTGGCACTGGCAATTGACGCAGACGCCGCGATCCTTCACCCTGCGGGCCACGCGAAGGCGGCGGCGCCTCGGCACCGAGGATGTCCACCATATCAGGGATCACGCTCAGGTCAATATCGGTGACGCGCACAACATCATCGGCGCCGCGATAGACGAACCGCAACCGATCACCCTGATAATCGACCGGTTCAATCGTTCCACGCGGACCGGTAGCGAAGCCGCGCACCGGGAACATATCGGCGAAATCGACTGCCATCTCGATAGTCAGATCACATGCAACCGGCGTGCGGTTGTAGTTCGTGAGTGTCAACCGCTCAAATACCGCCTCGCGCACTACCCGTTCGCGTCGCACTGCTATTGTCTGACGGTCAATACTGCCTTCCGGACCTCCGGATGCGCCGTTCGTCAGCAAACAGACCGCGTGATAGACATGCTCATCGTTCCAGGATAGCAACTCGAGCGGTTGACCATTGAGGCACATCTGAAGCGCGCTGAGATGGCGCGTATCGTAGTAATAGAGACCCAACGGCGTATCCTCGATAGGAATATCACCATCGTGACGACTGATAATGAACGTGTGATCGTCCGAAACAACAAGGTACTCCCATAAAATAAAAAAGCCTCTTGCGAGGCAGTAGACAGAATATATATGGGGTGCCTGATGGGTCTCGAACCCACAACCTCCTGAGCCACAGTCAGGCGCTCTGCCGTTGAGCTACAGGCACCATAGCACTTCTAGTATAGCACAGCGTGCACAAAGCGTCAAACTGGTCCCAATTGCTGATAGTTGCGTTGTTACAACCCGTCGTTGTCGAACATTTCACATACACGGTTTCATACAGGCGGTATAAGGGGAGCAAGCTATCAGGCGTCTCTGCTGCTGCATAGTGGTAGCGCCTGGTCGCATCAACGTCGCTCGCGTTCCGTGGAGGTCATTGAACCTCCCGAAGCGGGTTGTTGTTCCTCAATCTGTCTGATGATATCAACGTCGCTCGCGTTCCGTGGAGGTCATTGAACCCCCTATCTCATCAGGCGCAGCCGCTCTGTCCTGGTTGTGGCGCGCCTCAGCTGGGCGCCCCCGATTCTGCTCACGCTGCGGTCATCTGCTGATCCAACCGCCTCAGACATTCGAGATGCTGGTTACCCAGAACAACACCCCACCGATGCGCGTACCCATCCCCGCTGCAACCGTCACCATTGGTCGGGCGCACGACAGCACCATTCTGATCAGCGATCCAAAGGTTTCACGACGCCATCTACGACTGACCTGGAACGGCGCAGCGTTCGTCGCTGAGGATGTTGGCAGCAGCGGCGGGACGCTTCTGAACGGCATGCCGTTGCGCAAACCGACGATCTTGCGTCCGTGAGACACGCTTTCGATTGGAGATACTATCCTGCGGTTGGAGGTCGCATCAGGCACAGCAACCGTGCTGGCGCCTTCGCGCGAACAGGCGCACTCTGTGCCGCAGACGCCGACCACGCCTGCCTATCTCCAGCCACCCGCATCTGCATATGCGCTGCCTGCTGCATTGCAGCCTGCATCTACATAACCTGCTGCGCCGCCACCCTGTCAATCGCCTGCATCTGCACCAACTGCTGCACCGCCACCTTATCAGCCACCCGTGCCAGTGCAACCTATCACACCGCCATCCTATCAACCACCCGCATATGGGCAATCTGTTACACCGTCATCCTATCGGCTGCCTGCATCTGCATATGCGCAACCTTCCGCATCGCCTTACCAGCTGCCATATCGTCAGGAACCGGCTGGTTTTCCGCCGCCTCCAGCATCACCTGTCGCGCTGCCATATCCGGGAACGGGGCAGATTCTGGGGTCGCCGCCCCGTCGTTCCTCACACATCGGCATCATCCTCGGCATCGTGGCAGTGTTTCTGCTGATCGGAGGAGGCGCAGCCGCGGTGATCCTCGGTCCGTGGCGCAGCACCGTTGGACCCGTCGCGCCCCCATCTTCTGATCAAGAACAGCTGGCGCCGCTGACCATGACCCTCACGCCGCAGGAACAGACCATCGTTGCCCCCGATGGTCAACCGCACACCGACAGTCATGGCGCCAGCCTGATCGTGCCAGCCGACATCCTTGAGGAAGCGGCGCATGTCGAACTGATCGCAAGCAGCGCCTAGGGAACGCTCGCTGATGCGCTGAGCCAGGACTTTACCATCGAAACGCCTTTCTATGCCATCGTTGCCGACAACGACGGGCGCGGGCGGGCGTCGCTGACACTGCCAGCCGCAAGTCCTGACTCGCGTGTTGCAGTTGTGATCGATACCACCTATCTGGCGATCCTCGACACGCAGCCAGTCAACGGCGTACTGTACGTCGAAGCCGCTGTGACACCCAAAACGTTGCCCGATACACCAGCGCCCGGCATAGCGCGCGATGGCTCGATCCACTATGTCGTTCTTCGGGCAAAGTCTGGCAATGCTGCATTGCCCGCCGACACGGGCAGCACACTGGGGCTGAACCTCGCGCCGCGCCTACGCCGCTGAAACGTCCCAGACAAACACATATATGTCATGCCTAGCACTCTTCACCCGCAGCAGTCATCGCTGCCGCACGGATGGCAGGGTCTACGTGATGTGGCTGGGCGAGGCGCTCTTGGAACCAACCCAGGCCGATGCTATCATCACCCAGACCAGCGCAATCATGAAAGCATACGCAGACAAAGGATTCACTGCTGCCGGGTCGAACGCCTCTATCTGGATCGTTGTGGATCGGTCCGTTTCAGCCCCCCAGTACAGTATCAGAAGCGAGGTCATTTATCTTTCGCTGGATAGCGCTACTTCGATCACCGGCGATAAAGCGCGACGTGAACTGGCTCATGAACTGTTCCACTGGATCCAGGACGAAGCGTATGCCATGACTGCCGCTGCGCTTTCTGGCGCGAGAACGTGGTGGTTGGAGACGACCGCCGAAAATGGTGTCTTCCTGATCGATAACGGGGCGCTGGAGTACAACCTGAAACACTACGGTCAGACGAACGTCAGTGGGGCAATGCTTGGATTTCAGGCGGCGCCGTTCACCTGGGGGCGGAACGATGAAGCGCGCTATATTCATGCCCAGCTGCTCAGGGTGAATATGTGCGAGTACAGCTGCCCGATCAGCGAGAGGGACATGATCTGGGCTATCAAGCGGGGAAGATACCTGTTGGACAATGCGGACACTCAGGCAAAAATCCGCGCCAATCTAGACGATTACGCGCGCTACTTGCTCGGCGCAGCGCCTGAACGGACGAACACCTCCATCCCGCTCCACGAAACCGTTCGCGTTGGCGATGCGTTTGGTGACATCATCCAGATTTCGCGCACGTCGAAAAGCGAATTCTCGCTGCGCACCAGTTCGAGCCCACCGCAGATCATGCAGGAAACACCCGACAGTCGCCCTCCCGAATACCACATCAACGCCCTTATCGAACAAGGTGGAGTTTACCCGCTTCAGGTCATCAGCGGTCAAAGTGTTCAGCGCGGACACCCCGGCTGGCCCGTGATGCTCACGATCGAACCAGGCATCGAGTTGCTCTACCGTCAGGGCGACGAGCCAGTGAAGCATCACGACGGGCAGGATCAGCTCATTCTAGGTCCCATTCACCGAACGATGGGCTACCCGATAGTGCGAGTCGTGGCGCTTGGGCGCAATGCGTCGAACACCTTCAAAGCAACCGTGCGCATCGTCGATCTTCAGGGGGATTGGATGTTGATTCCGGGCAAGACGATCAGGAGCGCGGTGGTCTGCACCCCTGACGGCGGCTCTCCCACGAGTGATACGTCAGGAACTCTTGATGCCTTTCTGGCTACCATGGGAGTGTATGAGTAGGATGGACTCAATAAACTGATCTTCAAAATGGACCCCTCCACCCTTCCTCCAGAGTATACAACTGTACCGTTCGAACTGGAAGGGTCGGCAGTGATCGGTCCCGACAACATTCAGGGCAGGCAGCGCCTTGCGATTGATGATCCGGCAGTGAACGGCGCACACCCGGCGACGGTGGCACTGGCGTTTCCACTGTTCAGCGCTCTGGTGCAGAGTTCGCGTTGGCGCATCGTCCTGGCATTGGTTATGCTGCTGACCGGCGCCCTGCTTGCTGGGTGCGTCGGTGTCGGCATCACCGTCAGCTTCGAGACCGACTACACGCTCACAAAGCTCGAATACATCGGCAAGGGCGATTACAGGGCGAGCCGATCTAGCGCATCAGCGGGGGAACGGCAACAACCAGCGTCGATCTGACCATTACCACGCAGGTGGCAGACCCCTTCAGCGATGAGCCGCCAGAAGAGCAGGTGATGCAGTGTAAAGGTCAGGTGGAAACCGAAATGGTCATCGAAATATACAAAGACGGGGTGTTCACCTTGTCGGACATAAGCGGGGTATCAGGGCAGGAGTATCGGCATGGACGCCTGTTGCTGGAGCAACAACTTCGCAGGAGCGCTGTGATCTATCAACGCACATGATTGCGCGTATTGGGGAACGCAGCAGCGCCGCACAAACATTGCGCGGCATGCTACAATCGAAGTGCGTGGTTATCAGTAGCACAGCGAGGAAGGCATCGTGTCACTGTCTACAACCTGCATCCACTGCGGTGCACCGTTGAGCCGTCTCGGTGCAAAGTTTTGCACCCGCTGCGGTAAACCGCAGGAGACGGCAGCTCCGGTCACGTCAACATCGGCGATTGGGGCTTCTTCACCTGACAGCGCCTCCCAGAAAACCCAGATATTCACGAGCCAGGGATCGACGTCTGCGCCGCCTGCCTACGCCGCAAGCGGCGAGGGTGCATCGCAGGGCAGCGCACCACTTTCGGGACCGCTCTTGATCGTTCAGGATGTCGGACGAACGTTCGAGGTCGCACTCGGTCAGCAACCATTGTCGATCGGGCGCGCTCCCGACAACGATATCGTGATCACGTCACGCTTTGTGTCGGGACGTCACGCACAGATCGAACCCCACGGCGTTGCACACCAGATTATTGATGTCGGCAGCACCAACGGCCTGCTCTTCGAAGGACGTCGGCTTCCTGCAGGTATACCCCACATCCTGGCAGACAGTGATGTCCTGCGGATTGGCGATCCGGCGACCGGCAATTTTGTGACCCTGACCTACCGCAATCCCCAGGCGCCGAAGGTTCAGCGGGCTGCTGCGGTGGCACGAAGTTACCGCCTCGATCCGACCGACCCGCAGATCACGATTGGTCGTGAGGGATGTGAGATTTTGCTCGACAATCCCCAGGTATCACGCAGGCATGCGGTCATCGACCGTATGAACGGAAAACACGTTCTGCGCGATGTGGGAAGCACCAACGGCACGTTCGTCAACGGACGTCGGATCACCGAACATACGCTGGTCAAAGGGGATATCATTCAGATCGGCGCGTTCAAACTGGTCTACACTGGTGAAAGCCTCGATCAGTATGACCAGCGCGGTGCGTTGCGCATTGATGCGCGCAACCTGTGGCGCGAAGTGTCGCGCGGCGGCAAAACCCGCATGATCTTGAAGGATGTATCGCTTTCGATTGCACCGCGTGAGTTCGTTGCACTTGTCGGCGGCAGCGGTACCGGTAAGAGCACCCTCCTCAACGCCCTGTCCGGCTTTGCACAGGCAACCCACGGCAGCGTTCTGGTCAACGGCGACGATTACTATCGCAACTTTGATGCTTATCGTTCAGTGCTCGGCTATGTCCCACAGGACGATATCCTGCATCGCGCGCTGCCGGTCGAACGCGCGCTCAGGTATGCAGCTGAACTCCGCCTGCCCGCCGATACAGCGCCAGCAGAGATCCGTCAGCGCATCGAGCAGGTGCTCGACGACGTTGAAATGACGCCGCACCGCGAAAAACCGATCGAAAATCTGTCGGGCGGGCAGCGCAAACGGGTCAGCATCGGTGCCGAACTGCTGGCTGATCCTTCACTCTTCTTCCTGGATGAACCAACATCCGGTCTCGATCCCGGTCTCGAAAAGAAGATGATGTATACCCTGCGTCGCCTGGCAGATAGCGGTCGAACAATTATCCTGGTGACCCATGCAACCGCTAATATCAATGTCTGCGACCACGTTGCCTTCATGTCGGATGGGCGCATGGTGTTTTTTGGTCCGCCAGCTGAGGCGCTCAAGTTCTTCGGTGTGGCAAGCGGCGATTTTGCCGACATCTACACCCGCATCGACGGGCTGGCTGATCCAAATGACCCTGAACGGTGGGCGATTGTGCAACGTGATCTGCAGGCGGAATACGCTGCCTGGCAGCACCATCATCAGCAAACATCTGGCAATAGCAAGCCGACGGTTCCGACGCTCGCAGAATTGTGGGAAATGAAGTTCCGCGCCTCGCCACAGTATGCCACGTATGTGACCGGACGACTGGCGCAGGCGCCAGCAGGTCCGGTATCTGGCAACACAGCGGATCAGAGCGCCGCGAAGCGTTCCGGTGTTTCGTCATTCCGTCAGTTTGGCATTCTGGTGCGTCGCTACTTCGACCTGACCCTGCAAGACCGGCGCAATCTGGCGATCCTTCTGCTCCAGGCGCCGATTATCGGTCTTCTGCTGATGCTGGTCGCCAAAGCAGATGCTATCGTTGGCGAGAATGCATTTGCGAACGAAGCCAAAAAAGTGCTCTTCATGCTGGCAACAGTCGGCGTCTGGTTCGGCATCATCAACGCTGCACGCGAGATTACTAAAGAAGCACCGATCTACCGGCGTGAACGTCTGGCAAACCTGCGCATTGTTCCGTATGTCCTGTCTAAAGTGGTGGTGCTGCTCCTGCTGGTAATTCTCCAGAGCGCTGTCCTGCTCGCACTGGTCGGCTTGAAGGTGCAATTCCCTGAGCATGGGGTGATGCTGCCGATCCAGCTGGAACTGTTCATCACTGCTGTATTGACGTCGCTGGCCGGAATGGCGATGGGGCTGGCTATTTCAGCATTTGCAGCAACGCCGGATCGCGCGATTTCGATGGTGCCGCTGGCGCTTATCCCGCAGATCATTTTTGCAGGAGTCATCTTCAGTCTTGGGGATGGCATCACAGTTCAGCGCGTCCTCTCGTGGTTGACGATCAGTCGCTGGGCGATGGATGCCTATGGCACCTCGGTTAATATCAACAGCCTGCCGCTCCAACCCGGGATGCTCCGCCTGCCCAATCCACCAGAGGAATATACCTTCACTCCAACCCATCTGCTCTCACGCTGGGTCATCCTCCTGGGCTACATGGTCGTCTGCCTGGCGCTTACCGCCTGGCAACTACACCAGCGCGACCGGCAACGGTAGCAGTGGCGCAGCGCCCCTACGTCGCCCCTCGCCTCGCGCCTCACCCCACGCTTGCCCCCGCTGCCAGTCTGGGCGCAGCGCTGCTGCGCCCCTACGTTGCGCCTCACCTTGCGCCTCACTTGCCCCTCGCCCCTTGCACCTCACCCCTACGCTTGCCCCCGCTTCCGGTCCAGGCGCAGCGCTGCTGCACCCCTACGTTGCCCCTCACTCCTCGCCTCGTCCCTCGCTTGCCCCTCGCCTCCTCCCACCTGCAACGTTCAACATGCAACGACCTTCCCACTTTCAACCTTCAATCCTCTCGCCCCTCGCCTCTATTCTGTGGTACTATACAGGATACCGTATCCGCCTGTCATGCTTTTGAGGAGACAAACAATGCGTCTGGTGACCTACCGCGACAGCGAGGGAGTTCACCTGGGTGCGCTACGTGGCGACGAGGTCGTGTCGCTTGCCAGTGTAGCGCCCGATATGCTGAGTCTGATCGATGCCGGTCCTGCCGGGTTGGAAGCTGCGCGCGCAGCAGTGGAACGCGGTGCAGGCGTACCGCTGAGCACTGTAACCCTCCTTGCCCCCATCCCGCGTCCGCGGCAGAATGTCATCTGCCTGGGCATGAACTACGTTGCGCACACTATCGAGTCATACCGCGCGCGCGGGCGGGAGCCAAAAATGCCAGAGTACCCGGTCTTCTTCACCAAAGCGGCGCATACCGTGTGCGGACCGGACGACGATATTCCGCTCGATCCGAAGGTGACAAACGAACTGGATTACGAAGTCGAACTGGCATTCATCATCGGCAAAGCCGGGATGAACATCCCGCGCAATGAGGCGATGGAGTACGTCTTCGGATACACGATCATCAACGACATTTCAGCGCGTGATTTGCAAAGCAGGCACCAGCAGTTTTTCAAAGGCAAGAGCCTCTATCGCGCCTGCCCGATGGGACCATGCATTGTGACGACTGATGAGATCCCCAACCCTGCGGGACTCGGCATACGATTGCGGTTGAACGGCGAGACACGCCAGAACTCCCATACGGGCGACCTGATTTTCGATATTCCGGCGATCATCGAGCATCTATCACTTGGCATGCCGCTGGAGCCGGGCATGATCGTTGCAACCGGCACCCCGGCCGGTGTTGGACTCGGTCGCACACCGCCGGAGTACATGCGCCCCGGGGATGTAATGGAAGCAGAGATCGACTCAATCGGCATCCTGCGCAATCGGATTGTTGGCGTTGCATAGGAAAGCCATGTATGTGGTAATTGTCGCCAATGCTCCGTCATTATCGCTCGACCCCTACCGTTCGCTGATCACTGATGCTGATGTGGTGATTGCTGCTGACGGCGGTGCAAACGCGCTGGTAGAAGCACGTCTTCGCCCATCGCTGGTGATCGGCGATCTCGACTCGCTCGACAATGATCGGCTGGCGGCGCTGGCGGCGGACGGCGTCGAACTGCGTCGCTTCCCACGCGAAAAGGACGAAACCGACCTGGAACTGGCGTTGTTGCACGCCGCAGCCATCGGTGCAGAGCGGATCGACATTCTCGGCGCCCTTGGCGGTCGCTGGGATCACACCTTCGCTAATGTCGCCATGCTGGCAATGCCTGAACTGCATGGGCGACAGGTACGCCTGATCGATGAGCGGCAACGCCTCTTCCTGGTGCGCGATCAGGCGACACTCGACGGTTCCCCCGGCGATACCCTCTCGCTCCTGCCATTGACACCAGTAGTACGCGGGATCACAACACGCGGCTTGTTCTACTCACTCGAAGACGCCACGTTGTACTTCGAACGCGCGCGTGGCGTCAGCAATATCCTGATCGACCCACCCGGTTTCGTTTCGCTGCGCGAAGGGTTACTCCTGGTCGTGCAGCACGACGATCGCGGCGCATTGCAGTGGAACGTTGGGCGTTGAAGGCGTCGGGCCTGCCCTGAACTGTCATCCTACGCTACGAACATGCTCCGAACCCGCGCCACATACTCTTCGACGACCGCGCGTATATCGGCGATATTTTCACAGATCTGCGATCTGGGGTCGATCTCCTGACTATCCTCGGCTGGCACAAGGATCCACATTGCCAGGTACAACAGCGTGCCAAATCCGTTGAGCAGTGCGAGAAACAGGAAACCCAAACGTACAAACACTGGATCGATATTCATCGCGCGCGCCACACCGGCGGCGACCCCGCCGAAAATACGCTCACTGCGTACGCGTCGAAGTGGTCGAGTTTCCATTGTCCATCACCACGCAGTACGGTACAATACCCATGCTCGAATCGTAACCTGCGCGCTCCTTTCCGCTCATTACGACGCAACTGTGACGATGAATGTTGCATGGCAACCCACCTCGCCATTCTGCGCGAACCTTACCTGAGCCGCATCCTGATGGGCGTCAAGACTATTGAGTCGCGGTTTTTGCGGATGCGCACTGCGCCGTATGGTCGTGTCGCCGTTGACGATCAGTTGATCCTGAAGCGTTCTGGCGGACCAACCGCAGCGACAGCGCGGGTTGTGAAGGTGGCGTTCTACGATAACCTGACGCCAGCGCGCGTTGCAGCGCTGATCGATCAGTACGCCGCCGGACTGTGCCTGGATGATGATGTGCTTGACCGGGTGCAGCACAGTCGCTATGCCGTGCTCATCTGGTTGAGCGACATTGCGCCGATTGAGCATCCGCCGATCCTGAACAAGCGCGATCGCCGCGCCTGGGTAGTGCTCGAAAGTTGACGCAGTGCAGCGGAAATGCTACCATTCTGCGCAAGTCACGCACGAGCAGGGAGAGGAACAGGCGATGAAGCTGCACGAGTATCAGGCACGCGATATCCTGGCGCGCTACGGCATACCGGTGACTGGTGGCGGTGTCGCCACAACACCGGCAGAAGCACGCGCAATTGCGGAGCAGATTGGCGGGCGAGTCGTTGTCAAAGCGCAGGTGTTTGTTGGAGGGCGCGGCAAGGCAGGCGGCGTCAAACTCGCCGACACCCCGGAACAGGCGGAGCAGGTCGCGGGCCAGATCCTGGGCATGAATATCAAAGGATTGACTGTCGAGAAAGTGCTGGTTGCCGAAGCCATCACCTACGAGCACGAAATCTACCTGGGTGCGATCTTGGATCGCGCCTCACGGCGAATTGTGATGATGGCATCAGCCGAGGGCGGTGTTGAAATCGAAGAAGTCGCCAGGACCAAACCAGAAGCGATTGTCAAAGTGGCGGCGCACCCGATGATGGGGTTGCTTGACTTTCAAGCGCGTGATCTTGCATACGGTATTGGATTGACCGACGGCAGGCAGGTGCGCCAGTTTGCTCAGATTGCTACAGCGCTTTACCGTGCCTACATGGATGTCGATGCGTCGCTGGCAGAGATCAACCCGCTGGTTGTGCGCGCCGACGGTTCGCTTCTGGCGCTTGACTCGAAGATTGTGCTGGACGATAGCGGGTTGTTTCGCCATCCTGAGCTCGAAGCGATGCGCGACTCGTCGGATGAGCCGGAAGCCGAGCAGCGTGCCCGTGAGGCTGGCATCACCTACATCAAACTCGACGGCAATATCGGCTGCATGGTGAATGGCGCCGGTCTGGCGATGGCAACGATGGATGTTATCAAACTGTATGGCGGTGAACCTGCCAATTTCCTCGACATCGGCGGCGGTGCAGGCAAAGAGAAGGTCAAAACCGCTCTCCAGATCATCCTCTCTGATCCGAACGTCAAGGCGGTAATGTTCAACATCTTCGGCGGTATCACCCGTGTCGATGAAGTCGCAAAAGGCATTGTCGCCGCCCTGGAAGAGGTCAATACCGACGTTCCCATGATTGCGCGACTGGTCGGCACGAATGAGGAAGAAGGTCGGCGCATTCTGGCAGAATCGGCGCTGATACCAGCTACGACGCTGGCGGAAGCAGCAGAGAAGGCAGTTCAAGCTGCACGATCACGGTAATTCGGGGTTGTCTTGCGGTCGAGACGTGATATGCCATGTCTTGACCGGATCACGATGACGGCCGGCGCGTATCAATCTGCGGCAACCGCCAGATTGCCGTTGCCAGACGCGCCGTCCGTTGTTGACGTTCTGCCAGACAATAGACTTCATCAAGGTTTACTTTGATTTTCAGAATACTCTTTGCGTTTCAACCGAATTCGGAAGTTGTGCAACCCGCAACACGTTTCCATAACTTTGCCGATAACATGTTCAATGCGCACGCGAACCGATGATCTACGCCGATTATTCGCCTTTTCTTGCGGTGTGAGCCTTCTGTAGCGCGGCTTCTTCTTCGGTTCAATCACCAGCACGCCATGCATGTCAAATCCTCGGAACCCGACGTCTTGATAGAGCAGACTTGCTGTCGGAAGGGAATACTTCGCTTCATCCGCAATACTCTTGTCATGCACTCTTCCTTCATACGTATCGCTCAAAAAGTGAATAGCGCCGAACTCATCAACAATAAGAACATTCTTAAGCGTATGCCGTTTCTTCTTGCCGCTGTAATACAATTCTCGGTCAACTTTATCACTCGGACGATGAATGGGACGTTCTACGCCGTCATGGATAAAAGGTAAAAGGGGAGTTGGAGCCGCCGAAGGCGGCGGTTCCTCCTGCAATCGCTGCGCCAGTTCGTCGGCAGTGCGCGCTGGCAGGAGATGTTGCGGTGACAGTGCATAGTTCAGCGCCCCATGCAAAAGATGCACCCACTTGCTCACGTTTGACTGGCTCATGTGAAAGATGTGTCCATGCATCACTTGCGTTGGATTTTGTTTTAAGTAGGTCAAAATAAAGAGCAATTTGTCTTCTGTTGTCGGGAGCGGCGAGTTTGCGTAGGAGACGTAGCGGCGGCACTATCGGACGTGACCGTCAATGGTGCGGCGTTTCATATACGCTTCAAATGCGGCGTGGAAGATCGGAACCAGCGCGTGGAACTCATCAGCGGTCAGTCCAGTCATAGAACGTCATTTCGTCGGGTTTTTGATGATGGATCGATACTTACACATGGCGTCTCCCTCTATTTCGGCTCGTATGAAAATAGTATACCATTAAACCTTATGATGTCTAATCTTCCAGGTTTGCAAGCGCAGCGTAGACCGGTGCATCAACTTCCGTACACCGCAAAAGATCAAACACCTGACCCCTATCCGGCGTTACCAGGCGAATAACGGTGTTGAGAATATCCTGTCACAGGTCTTCCCATTCGTCCTGTGTCCGGCTATAATCGCGCTGAAAGAGCGGCACTTGGCAGGTCAGGCCGTTTCCCAATAAATGCCGTAGCGTCGTATTGCGTGGTGTTGAAATGAATAACTGACATTGTTGTTCCTCCTGTCGGCGCGGAGGCAGAATGTGGTATGATACACGCTCAGGTCATGTGGTGTATCCAGACGCTCGCCACGTGATCCGTGCTGTAGTTATTTATCGCATCGTTAGTACATCATGCGAGGCTCGTTCATGGCGCGTAAGCGTGCTCTCATTACTGGCATCACCGGGCAAGACGGGTCGTACCTAGCGGAGTTCCTGCTCGAACAGGGGTATGAAGTCATTGGGATGATTCGGCGTTCCAGCACAGTCAACTTCGAGCGCATCCGACATATCCAGGATCGGGTGACACTGACTCCGGGCGATCTGCTCGATGAAGTCTCGCTCATCCATATGCTGCGTGAGCATCGCCCCACCGAAGTCTACAACCTGGCTGCCCAAAGTTTTGTCCAGACATCATTCTCACAACCAGTCTTTACCGGTGAAGTGACAGCGCTCGGAGTCACGCGCCTGCTCGATGCTATTCGGATCGTCGATCCTGAAATACGCTTCTACCAGGCCAGTTCTTCCGAGATGTTCGGTAAAGTTGTCGAAACGCCGCAGCGTGAGACAACGCCGTTCTATCCGCGTTCGCCGTATGGCGTCGCAAAGGTCTATGGGCACTGGATCACGGTCAACTACCGCGAAAGTTATGGCATGCACGCCAGCAGCGGCATTTTATTCAACCATGAATCGCCGCGTCGCGGTCTCGAGTTCGTGACGCGCAAAATCTCGCACGGTGTCGCGCGCATTGCCCTCGGTCTCGACCGGGAACTGCGCCTTGGCAACCTCGATGCGCAGCGCGACTGGGGATATGCTGGCGATTATGTGCGCGCTATGTGGTTGATGCTCCAACAAGATCAACCCGGCGATTATGTTGTGGCGACCGGTCAGACGCACTCGGTGCGGCAATTCTGTGAGCTAGCGTTCGCGTATGCGGGGTTAGATTATCGCGATTATGTTGTCGTCGATGAACGGTTTTTCCGTCCTGCCGAGGTTGATCTGCTGGTCGGAGATCCATCCCGCGCCCGCGAGAAACTGGGATGGAAGCCAGAAGTCTCCTTCGAGCAATTGGTTGAGATGATGGTCGAGGCTGACCTCCGCATGCTGCGCAGGATGAAGGAATAGGGTGCTGCTGTCGAGGGCAACGAGCTGCGCTACGCAGCTATCTCTCGTTCGTTGCACCCTATTTCTTTGTGTGCTTCAACTGATCAGCATAGATCCGATCAAGCCGGTTCATCTCACGCACGGCGATTGTCTCGATAAAGCGCGGCATATCGCGTACTGGCAAGACTGCCTTATAGCCAACGCGAAGGAAGCGGTGAATATCGTTCATGCCGAGCATCTCCGCGAGTCCGCGCGTGCGGTCTAGCGCGATGCCTATCAGTGGGTTGCGCGTCAGGCGCGCAACGTTGTAGAGCGACTGACGCACCAGCTCGATCTGGCGTACCCGATCAGCATAATTGTCTGCCAGACGATAGGCGCGTTCATACGTCTCCATATCGAAATCCAGCGGCGCCCCAATTGCGATCAACTGCTCAACAACCTCTTCATCCAGGCGGTTTGTCAGGTCGAGCAATTCGAGCACCTGCTCAACATCACGAATAACTACGCCAGGGAAACCCTGGACGAGCAGGTGGAGGCGGCGCGCCTGCGCATCTCGCGCACTAAAGTCGCGTGGACCGTACAGTTCGGTAAAAAAGAACTCACCAATCAACCGATATTGCGGTTCGGAGGCGAGATCCGCGTAATCGCGGCGGAGTCGGTCGGATTGCAATGCCTGAAGCGCAACCCGATATGGTGCACGGTGTGGCATGGTACCAGATGTTCGCGGAGCAGAACTCCACGCCTTGCTAAGACGCCAGCGCTTCCTCAAAGATGCGCACAGCGTCGCGAATCTGATGTTCCTCAACGATTAACGGCGGAATGAAACGGATGACGTTGTCGTATGGTCCGCAGGTCAACAGGAGCAATCCCCGATCGCGGCATGCTGCCACAACGCGTTTCGCTAGGGCAGTATCGGGTGTGCCATCCGCTGCCGTCAGTTCGACGCCAACCATCAACCCTATCCCGCGTACATCGCCAATCGATGGAGACTGCTCCTTGATCCGCAGCAGTTCTGTCTTCAACAGCACGCCCTGACGCTCTGCATTTTCGACCATGCGCTCTTCACGCATCGCCCGAATCGTGGCAACTGCAGCAGCACACGCGACTGCATTGCCGCCGTAGGTGCCGCCATGCGACCCCGGCTGCCAGCGTTCCATAATAGCGCGCCGTGCAATAATACCAGAAAGCGGAAGTCCTGAAGCAATCCCTTTGGCAACCGTCATAATGTCGGGAACGATACCGAAGTGCTCGATGGCAAAGAAACGACCAGTGCGCCCAAATCCGCTCTGCACTTCGTCCACGATCAGGAGTATCCCATACTGATCGCAGATGCGCCGCAATCCCTGAAGAAACGAGACCGGCGGAACGATATAGCCGCCCTCGCCAAGCACTGGTTCCACCAGTATTGCTGCCACGTCCTCCGGTGTCGTGTGGGTATGAAGCAGATGTTCGATCTGATGTAGCGGGTTGCCGCAGCACCCCCGGTCGTCGGGCGCTGCGCCGGAGATCGCTGCTGTGTCGGCGCCAGCTGCGCGGGCAACGGCGCAGCGGTAGCATGCAGCATACGGTGCGAAATGCACCCCCGCAGGCAATGGTGCGACCCGATAACGATACTTGCCTTTGCTACTGGTGAGCGCCATCGCGCCTGCGGTGCGCCCGTGGAAGCCGCCATCGAACGCGATGATGTCGCTGCGTCCTGTCGCCTGACGCGCCAGTTTGACCGCGCCCTCGACCGCCTCTGCGCCGCTGTTGCTGAAAAAGAAACTGTCGAGTTCTGAAGGAACGATGGTGCGCAGTTCGGCCACCAGTTCGAGCATCGGGCGGTGATAGACAATGTTTGCCTGCCCGTGCAGCAGCAGACCTGCCTGGTCGCGGATCGCCTGCACCACACGTGGATGGCAGTGCCCGGTGTTCGTCACACCGATGCCGCAGGTAAAATCCAGGTATCGTCGCCCTTCGACATCGTATAGATAGACCCCTTCGCCGCGCTCAACGAATATATCGCTGTAGCGCGCCCAGACAGGTGACAGATACGCTGCCTGTTCGATCAGCGCCATTGCCGGTATTGGTGTCATTCAGGACTCCTTTGTCTAGCGGTCACTCATTCGTGCCAGCGCTGCACGCGCTTCGCCTGCCCAGAGCGTATCATTACTCTGATTGGCAACCATCTCGAATGACCGGATTGCTGCGTTCAAATCTCCAAGTTGTTCTTCTGCCAGTCCCTGATAATACCGCGCTTCGGGATACGCGCCGCCCTGTCTGTTGACTGCTTCGCGGAACCGTTTAAGCGCTGCCTGAAAGTTGCGTTGTGCAAAATAGACCCGTCCCAACCAGTAATGCGCCTCAGCAAAGTTGGGATCGAGACGGGTTGCGACTTCAAGTTCTTCGCGCGCTTCGTTCAACCGGTCGGCGCGGATGAGCAGAAGCGCGCGGCGATAGTGCGGCTCCGCCAGACGTGGATTAATATCGGTCGCCCGTTTATAGGCTTCGAGTGCGCGTGTGCTGTACCCCTGCCGTTCATAAATCTTTCCCATCAGCAACGCCGCTTCAGCATAGCTTGGTCGCAACTCCAGCGCGCGGATGACATTGCGCAATGCCTCCTCGATGCGTTCTGCTCCATACTCCGCCTGCGCCAGCCCAAAATATGCCTCCGGAAAATTGTCGCGCAGGCGCAGCGCCTCGCTGTATGCCGCAATAGCGCCATCGATATCGTCGATACGCAGCCGCGCCTCGCCGAGCCAGAGCAGAGCATCGGGTGATTGCGGTTCTCCCTGCACTGCGTTCAGGAAATGCCCTGCTGCAATCGACCAGTTGCCGCCAGTTGCCGCCACTCGACCAAGCCCAATGTGCGCTGCCGCCAGTGATGGATTCTGCTGCAATGCTGCGCGATACTGCTGTTCGGCTTCTGCCAGTTTGCCACGTTGTAATGCGATGTCACCCAGCAACACCAGCGCCTCTGGATAGGCATTGCGCCGCTCGAGCGCTCGCTGCGCCGACTCATACGCAGCATCGAGGCGCCCCACGCCCAGATATGCTAGCGCTGCACCATAGTGGAGCGTTGCGCTCGCCGGTTGCTTTGAGATCGCACGCTCATACGCTATCACTGCGGCATTATACTCACGAAGTTCGAGCAGCGTCGTCCCTATCTGCTCCAGCACAGCAGGATCGCTTGCACCAGCGTCGAGCGCCGCTTCGTAACGACGCGCAGCCGCGCGGTCATTCCCTGCGCTTCGAGCGAGTTGCGCTAGCGCCAGGTGCGCGTACACGTGGCGTGGGTTTGAATTGACCGCTGCTTCGAACTGGCGCTCAGCGAGCGGAATGTCGCCCAGATCGAGCAGCACCTGTCCGAGTTCGTGCGAAAGGTCAGCGAATGCCAGCGTGCTGCGCGCAGTATTCCGTCGCCCCTGCTCCAGCACACTGCGAGCCGCGTCGTTTCGCCCGGCAGCCCGGTAAAGCCGGCTCAGTTCGATAATGGCATCCGCATTATTGCGTTCCACCAGCGGCAAAAGCGTCTGTTCGGCTTCAGCGTACCCTTCCGGTCCGCTGAGACGAAGCGTACGTGCCAGCGCCAGTGCCTCGTTATCGCCGGGGTGTTGTTCAGCCAGCCAGCGACGATGTATGAGCGCTTCCTGCCAGCGTTGATCTTCTTCTGCCAGTTCTGCCAGACGGATGCGCGCCGGGAAGTAGTTCGGATCGCGATCCAGCGCTGCGGCAAGCAGTTGTCGCGCCTGATCACGGTTCTGCGGCAAGATCAGCAACGCCTGATGGAATAGCGGTTCCGGTCGGTCAGGCGCCAGCCGCGCCGCCGTCTCAAACGCTGCACGTGCTTCCTCCAACCGATCATTCACCACCAGTGATTTTCCGCGCAGAAGGATCAGTTCGGCGCTGCCCGGCTGTGCCTTTTCAAGAATGTCAATCTGTCGGAGCGCGTCGGTAGCTGGCGACCAGGTGCGCGTCAGACCCGCCCAGATTGCCGCGGCGCCCGTCGGTGGTCGCGTATCGCGCAACCGCGCGAGTTCGACTTCGACCGCAGCCAGCCAGAAACGATGCTGCCGTAGCGCGAGATCGGCGCGGCGCGCCTGATGGGTGGCGATGCTGCTATCGACCCGCCGTTGTTCAGTGTCGGCGGTCGCGGCACGTTTATTCCATTCCTGGTTGAGCGTCGTTGCTTCACGCAGCGCCAGTGAAAGGTCGCTGAGGATGGCATTCAGTTCTGTCTCTGGAGACGACGATGCTCTATCTTGTGTCCACGGTGGGGGTGTGACATCCAGTTCCCATAGGAGCGGACCACGCGCATTGACCAGTCGTGCCAGACGCAAAAGCGCGCGCTCGCCCTGGACTGACGCGCGCAGGCGTGCGCTTACGAGCGGACGAAGATCGGAAGGGACATCGCGGTCATCGGCGTCGATCTGGCGGGCAGCTGCGTTGAGCATCTCTGCTGCTGCTTCCAGTTGTCCATCGAGACGGTATGCTCTGGCAAGTGTCAACAACAGTGGCGTAGACGGCGGTAATAACCGGCGCGCCTGTTCGAGCGATACAGCCGCAGCCGCCGGATTGCCAGACCGCAGTTCCTCCAGCGCCAGGCTGTACCGCAGTGCGCCAAGATCCTGGCCTTGCAGCAGCGCAATCGCCCGATTGAACGATTCACGGGAAGCCGGGTCACCCATGTCGTACTGGACCGCGCCAAGCGAGGCATACAATCGTGCCAGTTCGGCAGGCGACGCATCAGGCATAGCAGCGATTGCCCGCTGGAACTCCTCGACCGACTGCTCATAGTCACCGCGCGCCCACCAGATCACAGCGCGCAGTGTCCGCAGTAATCCGGGACGCAACGCCGGGTAATCGCGCTCGAGTTCGTCGAACGTGGCGATAGCGTTGCTGTACGCTCCACGTTTGTAATCCGCCAGCGCGCGCACCAGACGCGGAATGACAACACGCCCATTGATTGGTTGCGTTGCAAGCGGATAGACCGATGGAAATGCGAAACGCCCGACAAAGCCGTCGAGACTGTAAGACGCCTGTATCCCTTCCGGTGCATAAATGGCAACTGGTGTCAATGTTGGGGCATCGAGCATCCCGCCAGTGATTATCTCTCCCAAAATGAGGAGATCAGCACGGTATGCCTGTATGAGCGCCTGCGCCGCAACAAGATCGTCGGGTGCAACGTCAACTGATCGAACTGTAACGCCCGGACCAGAAGTCGTTGCTAGCAGCTCTGCCAGTTCAACCGCCGCCCTGCGTCCTGTTGTGCCCGAAACGCTGCCGGTTTCATAGAACGGCGCTACCAGCACCGTCAGTTCATCAGCGCGGGTTTCGGGAAGCAGGCGAGGCAGTACCAGCAGAATCGACACTACCAGAAGGATACCGGCGCTGACGACGCGAAGGCGTGTATTGGACAACGATTCGCGTATTCGTCCGGTCCAGGGTATATCGGCGAGCACGGCATCAGGTAGTTCAATCTCCTCGCCAGAACTGCTGATAACCGTTGCGCTGCGCGCCAGCCTGGCACGTCTTTGAACAGACGCCCAGAACTGCCACAACCAGAATTGCAACCGCGCGCGCAACGGCGCAACCAGGAGAACCGCCGCACCAATAGCGGCGAGAAGCGCCAGACTGATGACTGCGACCTGCATACGCTACGATGCCTTTTGCGACGGGCTGCGCACTTCAACGATCTTCGCGTGCAACTGTTCCTGATCAAGCGGTAGCGAGAGGATATGCCTAACTGTGCCCGGAGCGACCACGCCAGAACTGTCCTTATCGGCGAGCGCAATGATCGGCAGTTTCGGTTGATGAGTGGCCAGGTTGTGACAGAACTCGCACAACTGTTTCCCCATCCGCATATCAACAATCACTAGGGCTGTTTCGGGATGGTAGGCGAGCAACCGTTCGGCATCGAGCACAGTCGGCGCATCAAGTGCACGCAGATCGGCTTCGTCGATCATCGGGACGATAGCGCTGCGCAGCATGACATCGGCAGAAACAATCAGCACTGGTGGAAGTGACACACCACGGCGGTCACGCTCAACAACCTGCTCATTGGTGCTGCGACTGTCAACCGCATAGGTGCTGCCGGGCAACTGCTTGGCATACTGCTTCATCTCTGCCGCTACGCGACTGATCTCTTCGTAATCGGTAAAGTGCCGGCGGCAGTTGGTCACCACTCCTATCGAAATCGTCGTGATTGGGAAATTGCGCGGCACCCCCTGCCGATCAACGCCGCGCAAATAGCCGCGCGCCAGGTCTTCCGGGTCGTAGAGGTCGCGCACGCGCATATCAAACAGTGCAATGATACTCTGGCAGATTTCATCGAGGCGTTCAGGCGACGTGAGCACTGCGAAGTCGTCACCGCCGATATGCCCGATGAAATCGCTAGCGGCGCCCTTCTCCTGAATCACATCCGTAAGCACCCCGGCAACCAGTTTGATCAAACGGTCACCACGCGCCGGTCCGTAGGTATCGTTGAACGCCTTGAAGTTATCGAGATCGACGTACAACAGGGCAAACGGTGTATCGTTCTTCAAGCGATACTTCAACTCTTCGGTCAGGAGCACATTCCCTGCCAGACCGGTGAGTGGATTATGCACCGGAGTCTGCGCTGCGCGACGCAAATGTGCTCGAATGCGTGCAAGCAATTCGGGGATATTGAACGGCTTAGTCACATAATCATCAGCACCAGTATCAAAACCGGTCACCACGTCCTCGGCAGTTGAGCGAGCAGTGAGGATGAGCATTGGCACGTGGGCGGTGCGGGTATCGTTGCGTAGTTGACGAATCGCCTCATACCCGTCCATCTGCGGCATCATCAGATCGATGATCACCAAGTCCGGAATCCACTCCTGCGCCGTGCGTACGAGTTGATCGCCGTTCTGGGTCGTCACTACTTCATACCCCTGAGAACGCAACACCAGTTCGAGCAGCTGGCGCACTGCCGGTTCATCATCTGCAATCAGGATGCGTTTGGTCATGGAATATGCGCACACCACAGGTTGCGCAGGCGATCGCTACTGTGACGCTTGTCGAACGAAACACCTGCATCAGATCACGAGTTGGGCGTACAGGATTTCCAGCGTGAGGTCCTGGCGCACCGTATCGGGCGACCCAAGCGTCAACGTTGCGGCGCTCACTCCCAGGCGCACTGCTTCGTCGATAGGAATATCGTGTAACAGTGCATACACCACCGTGGCCGTGAGCGCATCGCCAGCGCCGGTAGGATCAACAATTTCAACATTAATCGCTGGAATATGACCGCTCGATGAAGGTGTTGCGTAGACCAACCCCTGCTCTGCAAGGGTCACAATTGCGACTCTAACTCCTTCAGCGGTCAGGCGGCGAGCGGCAGTGATCGCCTGCGCGATATCTGTCACCTGTACACCGGACAGCGCTTCCGCTTCGATAGCGTTCGGTGCGACCATGAAGAACGAACCGACGAATGGTCGGTAACGCAGTGCTGGCTCGTATGCCACCGGATCGAGCACAACCGGCACATCGGCTGCAGTGCAGATGTCAAGCAAGGTCTTTGCGCTTTCGACCGGAACATTGGCGTCTATCACTACCATTGGCGCATTCTGGAACAGTGCACGGTGCTCGGTGATCACCTCTGGCGTCAGCGCCTTGACCGCTTCGGTGTCATCGACACCGGTGATCAACTGTCCCTCTGGTGAGAGTAACGCCACATACGCTGGCGAGTGATGTGTACACACCCTGATGATATGGTCGGTATTAACCCCGGCGCGTGCCGTTTGCTGCACAATCGCCTGACCAAAATCATCGTCGCACACCACCGTTACCAGCGTTGTCGGATAGCCGAGACGCGCCAGGTTTTCAGCAACATTACGCGCACATCCTCCCACGCTGATGCGCACGTCTGCTGAATTCGACGTACTGGCAATCACATCGCCGCGCAGCCGACACTTGATGTCCAGACACGCCGCGCCAACAACAACCACCGGTTCGCCCGAATTGTCATGGTTTGTTTGCATATTCTGGCTTTTTCTCTCCACCCTTCGACGCATCGCTCGATGATTTCGAATCCGCAGGAAGTGGAGGCAGGGCATCGGTCTCGAGCAATTCCTGAAGCAGAATCGTATTAATGATTTCAGGCGACACCTCGATGCCTTCCTCGCGCAACACCCGCACAATGCGACGAATGCGCTCAGCTTCCGCCTGCGCTTCCGCTTCGCTCATCATTCGGATGCGTTTCGCTTCACGTTCTGCTTCGATCTCGCGCATTCGCGTTTCCCGCTCAATTGCAGCATCGGGGTTAGCGGAACGGAAGCGGTCCTCTGGGACATTGAAATAATCGATATCGACCCGCGTGACAACTACGCCCCAGCGGTGTGTCAGTTCGTTCAAGCGTCGGAACACCTCACGTGAGATGCGTTGTCGCTCCTGATATGCGACTACTGCGCTCTTGGTTTCGGCGAAGATCACCTCGCGGACAATATCATCGACTTCGTGGTGCAGCTGACGCGCCAGCAGTTTCTCCCAGAACGCCACGTCAAGGCGCGCCTGTTCGAGATCACGCCCCATCTCACGCGCCACCTCGTTCTGGATCTGTCCCCGATTGGGGATGTTTGCCAGCGCAAACTCAGGATTCTGCACTCGATAGCGCAAATGCACTTCTACTTCATCGATACTGTGCGACCCACCAGTGTTAATCTTGACAACTTTGACATCATGGCTCAGTTCGTAGAGCGGAATGGTTGCCACCCGTCGTTCCAGCATCGGGATCAGTGGTGGCGCCAGCGGCGGTTGAAGGCGGTAGAGCGAACCGCTATAGAACCGCGCAACCATAATGGCGTGGTCCTCTGGTACCACGACAGTATGCTGCGAAATCCAGCGGAAGATATAGATTAATACGGCGATCCAACCTATCGGGAACACAATGCTGCCAACATCGCCAAGCACGTCGCGTCCCAGAAAATACGCTGCCATCAGGGATGTCACCGTCGCAAGCGCCGCCATCGTGCCAATCTCGTTCCAGTCGCCGTTGAGTGCGATGATCAGGCTGACCGCCATGATGACGACACAGAGAAAGGTAACTGTATCGCTCTGCGGCACCGTCAGATAGATCACGACGAGTGACACAAACATTAATCCAAGTGCCAGGGACGCGGCAGCGTAGCGAGCCGATTGATCATTCCGTCCGAAGAGGCTCTTTGACGCCATCTACACCTCCAGCAGCACCTTCAATCGACCCGCCGCTGCTGCAAAAGCGCGTATGCCGTCGTACAGAGGAAATCGTGCGGCGATCAGCGGTGCCGTGGTGATCAACCCGCTATCCAGGGCACGTAACGCAGCTGCGAAGGGACCGCAGCGCGAACCGATCAACTGGATCTCATCGACGACCAGCATTGTCAGGTTGCACTCCGATTCGGCAGCGAATGTGCTCTTCATTACCAGACGCCCGCGTGGACGGACTAACCGACGCGCCACGCTGAATCCGTGCGGGTGACCGGTGCAATCGATGACGACATCGAAACCAGCAGTGTGCGCCTCGTCCAGTTCATTCACATGCATGGCGCGTATCGCCATGCACTCCAGAAACTCCCAGCGCTCTGGATGCCGTCCAACCAGGGTCACATCGCACCCTGGCAATCGCGCCGTCTGAACGCAGAGCAGCCCAAGTTTCCCATCTCCCACGACTGCAACCCGATCCGTTGGGCGTAGGTGTATCTGCTGCAGGATCTCGAGCGCTGCCGCAACCGGTTCGGTGAAGACGGCAACTGCATCTGGCATGCGATCCGGCACGCGATGCAGGCAGGCCACCGGAAGACTGAACAATTCCGCCATCGCGCCGTCGCGCCGATCGATGCCGAGCGTTGTTCGATTGGGACAGTGACTCTCATCACCACGTCGGCAGACGGCGCATGAACGGCATGCAGCGTTGATCTCGCCAACTACGCGCTGACCAATCCAGGCGGTGTCTTCGCATGCAACCACGACACCGACGAACTCGTGCCCCAGAACGCCACGAAAATTCATGTAGCCGCGCGTAATCTCAATATCGGTGTTGCAGATACCGACCAGAGAGGGGCGTATGAGCGCCTCGCCAGCACGCAGGACTGGTCGAGGGTAGTCGTCGACCTGACGCAGTTTGCCATCATATACAATGGCGTGCATTGGCGACTCGCGCTCTATCATGAATGCGGCATCAGGCTTCTTGATCAGGAATATCTGATGCCGTGCCGGTGTTACATTGCTGTATTATACTACACCGGTCATGAACCGCGCAACACAGGCGGATCGTGGCACGCGTGGTTGCATTCGAATATCAGACAGGTGATCCATGCCGTTGCGGATTGTGTTTCTTGGCAGTCCAGCGTTTGCCGTTATCCCGCTCGAACGTCTGGTCGCAGATGCTCGCTACCAGGTGGTAGGCGTTGTGACACAACCCGATCGCCCGGCAGGACGGGGAAGGGCGTTGGTTGCAACACCAGTCAAACAGGCGGCGCTTCGTTTGGGAGTGCCGGTGCTTACGCCCGAAACGCTGCGTGATCCGGCTGCCGTGGCTGAACTGGCAGCACTGCGCCCTGATGTCGGCGTTGTTGCCGCATACGGCGAAATCTTGCGGCGCGATGTGCTCGCTATTCCGCCGCTTGGCTACGTCAATATCCATCCGTCGCTTCTGCCACTCTACCGCGGTCCGTCGCCAGTTGCAGGCGCGATCCTCAACGGTGATGCCGAAACCGGCGTAACAATCATGCTGATCGACGCAAAGATGGACTCTGGTCCTATCCTGGCGCAGCGTACTGTTCCGCTGCCTCCCGATGCGCGCACCGGTTCTCTAACGCAGGAACTCTTCGCGATCGGTGCCGATATGCTGGTTGAAACGCTCGAGGCGTATGCCAGGGGCGCCATAACGCCGCAACCGCAGGATCACGCACGCGCGACGTTCACGAAACTCCTCACCCGCGATGATGGTATTATCGACTGGACTCAACCTGCCATCCGGATCGAGCGTATGACCCGCGCCTACGATCCCTGGCCCGGCGCAACGACGACGTGGCGCGGTGCGCTGCTCAAAATCATTGCAGCGCGCGTCATTGCCGACCGGTGCGCTGATGCGCCGCCCGGTACACTCATCGATACTGCCGACGGACCGGCAGTGGCGACTGGTGACGGGTTGCTGGCGCTGGTCACAGTGCAACCAGCAGGCAAACGCCCGCTGCCAGCTGCCGACTGGCGCCGTGGTCTGCGGTTGAGCGGCGGAGAGCAGTTGGGGGATGCTTCCGAAAGTTTGAGCAATGGGGCAGCGGTGCATTGACAGAAGACTCAATGTTCGGTCTACCTTGCAGGTGATGCAAGGCGACGCCTGCCTGCGCGGGCGCGACGTCGCGCGTGCGGGCTGAAGCCTTCCCTGAGCGCGTGGAAGCCCCTGCGGATCTCAGGCGTTCTCACCGCTGAGAGCGATGGGCAAAATGATTGAACCACGTGTGTCCTGGGTGCGCGGTCGTCCCCACCCGCATGCGGAGACGGCGGGCTGATGGAGATTGAGAAGTAAATCCGGTATGTGTCTCTTGCTGTTGGACTCATGGAGGTTGAGAATTTATAGCAGTTCCCATAGAGGTTAAACCAGTTGGACAGGGTTGAACACTCCCTGAATCGCGCTACCAAACACGGTGACCGAAAAGAAATTCGGTCTACGCTCTGCCAGAAACGAGCGCCTCGCACGACACAGTAGACCTGGACAGGGGTCAACGTATCTGAGAACCGCTATAATCCGGTATGCGCCGCGTGCCGTCGGGCTAGAGCTCTCGGCTAGGCAAGGCGAAGTCCGCCTGCGCGGGCTATGTCGGATTATGTATTCAAGGACCATCATTTCGGTCTACGTTCAGAGATGCGGGTATCTCTGCCCGTATGCCGCAGTGAAAACCCGGTGTACCTGGAACATTGTTCAGACGCCTGAACCTTCAGCCTTCCCGCGTTCAAATACCCACCGCGCCTCGCGCTGCACCGCCTGTGCAAAGCGGCTATTGTGGAGGATGCGCAGCCACTCATTGAGGGTATAGACCATGAGGTCTACCGGTACGGGGAGCGCCTCGACATGCCACGCGGCGGCACGTTGCTCGAAGGGGAGGTCCGACTGCGCGACGATCAGCAGCACGTCAAGATCGCTGCCGACCCCCCAGTCGCCGCGTGCATAGGAGCCGATGTACCCAACGCGCAATATCTCCGGGTGGCGTTCTGCCTGCGCCTGCGCCCATTCTCGCAGCGCATGATCGACCGCCTGAGCATCAGGCCATTTCATGACGGACGAATGTAATGATTTCACGGGCATAGGCGATTGCCTGATCGCTCTGAAGCGCGCCGTAGTGCTCATAGGGCGCGCCAGCCGGATGACTGTTCGGATAACGGGTCGGAATGTAGAAATTGTCGAGCACCCGCGCCTTATCGACGAGATCGGCAGCAACGTGGATCGGCAGGTCGGTCAGCAGACGTGCGATGATATGCCCCCACGCCTCCTGCTTATGATACAGGTGCAGCGCCTTCACCGCCTTCTCTGCCGCCTGATGAGCGGCGAAACATGCCCATTCATGCCGACCAGCGCGTTGCGAGTCGAGCGCCTGATCGAGATCGCGTTCCGCCTGTTTGAGCCAATCCAGCGATCGATCGGACATTGCGAAATCCTCACCAGAGCGCCTGGTCGCGTTCGAAGACCCACTGTGCCTGGCGTGGCAGGCGCGACCACTCGTTGAGGGTGTAGACGTTCAGCTTCCCTGGAACGGGCGGTGTATCCGCTTCCCACGCAGCAGCACGCTGCTTGAAGGGCAGGTCTGACTGTGCGACGATCAACAGGACATCCAGATGTCCGTGCTTGTCACCGTCTGCCGGGTTGCTGACATACCCGACGCGCAGCACCTCCGGGTGGCGTTCCGTCAGTGCTCGTGCCCATTCGCGCACGACCTCTCTGGCGGGCACCGTCGTTTGTTCAGCATTAGACTGCTCTTTAGCGAACGCTGCTGTACATCGTCGGGTGAGGTGCAGCTTTCCAGGAACCTCCGCAGGCGACACAGGGCGAAAGGCGAAGATCACTTCATCTGGCACCGGGTCGTACCCGCCCTGCGCCCATGGATGGCAGCGCAGGATGCGACGAATGCCGAGGTAGGTTCCTTTCAACGCACCGTGCTTTGCAATCGCCTGATAGGTATACTTCGAGCAACTCGGCTCGTAGATGCAATTCGGCGGAAGCGCAGGCGAGATGAACAGTTGATAGAAACGGATGAGTTTGAGCAGTATCCAGCGGATCACGGTTCTGCCTCAAACACGACGGGTGTCGCGCCTATCGAATGGTTTCCCATACCAGATGCGCGAGTTCCGGCACAATGAGTTTCTCCATCGCCAGGCGCACGGCTGCTGGCGAACCGGGCAGGCAGAAGATCAGCGAGCGCTGGAATAGGCCTGCGGTTGCGCGCGAGAGCATGGCAGCCGGTCCGATGTCCTGGTACGACAGCACGCGAAAGATCTCGCCGAAGCCGGGCATGCGTTTTTCGAGCAGCGCGTCGATTGCCTCGAAGGTGCTATCACGCTTTGCGATGCCGGTGCCACCGCTGGTGATAATGACCTGGCACCCGGCGTCGGCAAACTCGCGCACATACGCGACGATCTGGGTTGGTTCATCTTTGACGACCACGTAACGCGCAACCTGGTGTCCCGCACCCTCCAGCATCGTGCGGATCAGGGCGCCGCCTGTATCAGTTTCCGGGGTGCGTGTGTCGCTGATCGTGATGATGCCGCACGTGACCGATGGGACTGTGGAGCGCGCAATCTGTTCGTGAACGGTGTGACTCATAGGCGTTGCATTGATACGAGACAAACTGCCATCATTATACCATTTCACGCTCTTCGGCGTAGTGCGATGGCGCAGTAGCAGCAGGTGTGGAAAGGCGCAGCGTTGGTACGCCCATTCAGGGGGTACGCCAATGCAAAAGGGGTATGTCACCGCAGAGACGCGGCGTTCGCGGAAGAAGATTCTCTCGCGCGTCACGCACACGTATGCTGCGCCATGCATCCATCGTGGTTCGTTTTCAGGGTTCTTTGCATCCTCGGCGTCGCTGCGGTGCGTGTTTGCAGCAACGTCAAAACCTGAATTAATCCTGGACCCGCTCGGCAATCAAATGCAACAGACTCAGCAACACCCGTTTGACGCTGGTGCGATCACTCGCCACGCACGGCAGCACCGGCACCTCTGCCGGAACACCCAGACGACGGCGAATATATGCGGGTGGCAACGCCGTCTCGTCATCCTGTTTGTTTGCTGCCACCACGAACGGTACGTTGGTGATCACTGCGAATCGATCCATATATTCGCTGTGTTTCGACGAAGTGTGCCGGGCGGCAACTGTCGACCATGACCACATACCCAAGTGCGCCAAATGCCAGGTGTTCCCACATAAAATCGAAGCGTTCCTGACCTGGTGTGCCGAACAGATACAGACTCAGACGCTCGTTGATGGCAATGACGCTAAAATCGAGTGCGACTGTCGTTTCGTGCTTGAGTGCGCGCTCTTCCTCTAACGTGACGGCGTAGTCGGTCGATACCGGTTCGATGTCGCTAATAGTGCGAATGAACCGGGTCTTGCCTGCTGCATATCCGCTGGTGATAACGATCTTCACGATCTGCATGCTGCGCGATCCATCCGCTACAGCGCGCGCACACGACGCATCACTGCGTCGATCAGGCTGCGCCGGACTGGCATTCGACGTCCGTGGGCGACCGGTTGAGCCTGGCTGCCCGGTTGCATCATCACCTGCGGGATCGCTGCCGGTTCTTCGGTCTCGGTTGCAAACATCTCGCGGCGATTCACAGAGGACGATACTGGTCGCCTGGTGGGAACGATCTCGATCAGACCGATGGCCATGAGTTCCAGCACCAGGCGGATCGTCTGGTCAGGGGGGATGCCGGTCGCAGCACTGATGGCGCAGACAACCTGCAAATCCGGAATACGACTCAAAATCCGCTGCTGCTCCACGGTGAGACTCACGCCGTTCTTGCCTCTAGAGTCCAGCAGTGACAGTTGCAGACGTGTATCAGACGTGACAGTGTGGTGAGGAAGCGCTTCCTGAGGACTCTGACGGCGCTTCATACTTTCCAGAATGAGATGCTCAGCACTATGCCGAATGCGCACCGGGCGTTGCGCAATTGCCGGATCGTAGCGAAAGACGAAGGTTGCGTCATCCCAGAGCAACATCTGGATCACCGCCTCGTCCTGTGCAGCAACGACGGCGCGATCAGGGAGACGCACCACTGCTGCATTGATCAATGTTCCGGCGGCGACATACACAATGGCGTGCGAACTGGCGTATGCCAGGAGGAGCACACCGGTTTTTGGTCCCATCCGAAAGACGTGAAAGAGATCAACAAGTGACATGTCGCGAAGGGTGCCTTTGAGCGCCATGTCGTTCCCTCGTTGTGCTGCGTTTCTATTCTTCGGAGAGCAATCGGCGCGCCAATCGTTCATTCCCGACCATATTGCTGAGGAACTCAAGCTGACGGTCCTCGTGCGCTTGTTGGAATACCGCCATATCGAGCGCGATTACCTTGCGCACTGCCGCCACTGCCGCGTCTGGCTGCGGATGGGTGCGCGCAACAGCTTCGGCGTGCGCGATCGCCACATCGAGCATGGCGATAGGATAGCGCACCGGCAGCCCGATTCGGACGTGCGCCTTGCCGATGTTGATGCGACGCCGGGCGTAGGCTTCGTCGTACACTCCGCTGAATAACTCGATAAACCAGTTCTGGAGCATTGCATACATGCGACTCATGTTGATGTCGGTAAAATACTCAGCGGTCTGCGGATGCGCGAGCAGTCGTGTGTAGAAATCTTCGCGCATTGCCGGCGCCTGCTTCTGCGCCGCATCGTGCGGTGACCTGAGAATTGCGGCTTCATCGGCGCTGAGGTTCAGCAACTGGACGAGTTCAGCTAGTACCGCTTCATCCTTAACCTCCCAACTGGATCGGTCGACAGACATAGTGATCCCTCCTGATGTCGGGTGATAAACAGCGCGTGCAAACCACATGCAGTGATGCTTGTGTACGACGATGAACCGCAAGCATGGCAGCGATAATCATCTCCTCACAGAAAAGCAGCGTGTAGAAGAAGCTGGTACACCCCAACCAACATCGTTGGGTTACCCCGTGACTATCAATTTGGGGAATACACTGTGGTAAGCACCTGACCGATCAAGCGCGCGGCATCACGCGCTTCCAGGCGCACCAACCCCAGATTGGCGTCCTGCCGCAGGTTGATGGCGAGCAGGCTCTGGTCACCTGCGGGCAACACCATAAACAGCCCTTTGTTGGCTTTGATAATAACCTCTTCCGTAAAACCGATCCTCAACTCATTGCCAACCCGTCGCGTAACGCCCATAATGGTGGCAGCTACGGCTGCCAGCCGCTCATTGCTGACTTCCGATGACATGCGCGAAGCGAGTGCGATGCCATCAAGCCCCGCTGCGGCAACACCAGTGACGTCGGTGCCGGTATTAGTCATGAACTGGTCGATGATGGCTGTGATCTTTCTTGCCGGGAAGCCATAGAGGGCAGCTCCTTTCCTGAGAAGGCGATCAGAAATCCGTATTTGTGGTATTATGAGAGCAACCATGCCGTTCTGATGAGGAGCAATCTCGTATGCCACGACGTGCGCTGCGATCCTATCCAACGAACGATGCGACCGATCTGACCGATGAACAGTGGACCGCTCTCGCGCCGCTGGTCATCGCCCCGTCGTCCAAAGGCGGGCGTCCGACCGACATTGATCGCCGCGCGATCGTCAACGCCCTGCTGGACAACCATCGCACGGGCTGCCAATGGCGCATGCGTCCGAACGATGTTCCGCCGATGCGTTCGGTTCGATACGATTTTGACACATGGAATCGCGATGGAACCTCATATCAACATCAATGATACGCTGCGCAAACTGGCGCGACACGCGCTGAGTTGCGATACAGAGCCGTCCATCAGTGTCCTGGACTCCCAATCCGTCACAACGACCGAAGCAGGCGGCGAGCGCGGCGATGACGGGGAAAAAAAGGTCAATGGGCGCAAACGGCAATCCTAGGTTGATGTGAATGGGTTCTTGCTGCACGTGCTCGTGCATCCGGCGGACATTTCAGATACCGAAGGCGCAGAATGGCTTTTGGCCGCGCATCATCACTCCTTTCCTCGGATGCACGAGATTCGGGTGGATGAAGGATAGAAACAGGAGTGAGATGAATGGCTGCACTAGAACACGGCGATACGCCCGAATATCATTGAAAAACCACCTAGACAAACGGGATGTGCTGTTATTCCGAAGCGATGGGTGGTAGAACGATCGATTGCGTGGGCGGGACGTAATCTTTTGGCGGGTAAAGAATACAACCGCAACCCAGAATCAAGCGAAGCCTTTCTTTATCTTGGTTCGATCGCAATGCTTCTGAATCGGCTCTATCCGAGATGTTCGTTTTTGATCACGCTCTAACAACACTTAGTATTGTACCTGCTATGATAATACTGATGACGTGCAGGAATGATACGATTTCGTAACAATTTGTAACCGGTTCCGCAATATTTGCGATGCCGAAGTGTAGGGAGGGCGCAGCACACTGCGCCCCTACTGCGCCCGCCTAATCGCTATGGGGAGGGCGCAGCACGCTTCGCCACTACTGCGTCCCTGCTGCGCCCGCCTGATCGCTATCGGTCTCACATGAGAGGGCAACAGTTGTACCGTCGCCCCCCAATTCACTCGCCTGTCGCCCTTCCAAAAGGGGCGTTCGCCTGTGCGTTGATACGCTGGTCAGGATGCTGCTTCGACTGCCACTGCCACGGCTTCACCCCCACCCAGGCAGAGTGCAGCAATGCCGCGCCCGCCGCCGCGACGCAGCAGGGCGTAAATGAGCGTCACCAGAATACGCGCGCCGCTGGCGCCGATCGGGTGCCCCAGGGCGATTGCGCCGCCGTGGACATTCAATCGGTCGGTATCGAGGTTCAGGGCACGGATGTTCTGAACAATCTGCGCCGCGAATGCTTCGTTGATCTCGAACAGGTCGTAGCGGTCGAGCGTGGTCGCGGTTTGCGCCAGCAGGCGGCGGATAGCATAGACTGGCGCGGTAAACACTTCGCGCGGCGCAACTGCCGCCTGCGCCACGCTGATCAGCCGCGCCAGCGGGCGCACGCCGAGTTCGGCAGCACGTCGGGCGCTGGTGACGACCAGCGCAGCCGCGCCGTCGGTCAGACCGGGTGCGTTGCCTGCGGTCACGGTGCCATCGGGCGAAAAGGCAGGCGAAAGTTTGCTAAGCGTGGCGAGACTCACGCCACGACGGGGCGGTTCGTCGGCGGTCAGGATGTCACCGTTTTGCAACCTGAACGGCGCGATTTCGTCGGTAAACGCCCCGGCGTCCTGCGCTGCAACGGCGCGCGCCTGCGACTCGGCGGCGTAGCTGTCTTGCTGTTCGCGGGCAATCCCGTAAGTTCGCGCCGTCCAGTCAGCGGCATGCCCCATGTGGTGGTGCTCGAATGCGCACCATAGCCCGTCATGGATGAGCGAGTCGACCAGTTCGGCATTTCCCAGGCGATACCCGCTTCGCGCCTGTGGCAGCAGGTAGGGTGCGCGTGACATGCTTTCCATTCCGCCAGCAACGATGAGCGACGCTTCACCGGAACGGATGAGCGCGGCAGCCAGTGTCACTGCCTTGAGACCGCTGCCGCATACCTTATTGATCGTTAGCGCGCCGACCGACTCCGGGAGACCGCCGCGCAGCGCCGCCTGACGGGCAGGCGCCTGCCCAAGCCCGGCGCTGACCACATTCCCCATGATGCACTCATCGACCTGCGATGGGTCAATCGCTGCGCGCGCAACGGCTTCCCGAACGGCGTGTGCACCCAGATCGGTGGCAGGGATGGTGCGAAACATACCCTGGAATTTCCCGATCGGTGTGCGTGCCGCGCCAATGATCACAATGTCATTTGCGTCAGGCATCATGCTCCTCCCTCGCGTGCGGCACAGGTCGATGTTGCCGTAGTATACCATAGCTAATGCTTTGCCGATAAGTATGGAGTATGGTACACTCCCGCAGCGTATGCGTCAGTATCTGAGAGCCGCAGCAGGCAGTAAAACGGCTATGCAATCATTGGCTGCCCTGACATGGGCGGCGTGCGCGATTACGGCATCGCTGGCAGGCATGGCGCTGGTGATGATCCTCTGCCAGATACCGGTTACACATTATGTCGATGTTGGACGGTTCGATGCTGCGTATGTGCGTGGATTTTATGATCCGGAGCGTCTCGATCTGCCGCAGACACGCGCCTACCTGCATGGCTCTGATGGCAGTGCACGCTGGACACGCGCCGAGTCCTATCTGTTGTTGCCGCAGGCGGGTCTTCCTGCAGAGGTGACGATCCGTTTGCGCGGGTGGCGCGCTAGTGGTGCGCTGCCAGACTTCGCTATTCTGGTCGATGGTCATGAGGTGTACACTGGCGCAACCACCGGTGAGTGGCAGGAGGTTCGGATCCCACTCCGCCGTGTGTCGCTAAAGCCGGAAGACGTACTGATTACCGTTCGGTCGGATGTGGCCCCGGTAAGCGCTGGCGATCCGCGCCTGGTTGGCGTACTTGTTGATACAGTCATCTATCGCACTGCTCAGCCGCCATTGCAGCCGTACCCGGCGCAGATGGCGTGGGGGGCGCTTGCCGGGGGGTTGCTCTTTCTGGCGCTGACAGGGGTGCGCGGCGGTAGAACGGTTCGATGGCTGCGCTTCGTTGCCCCGTTGCGCGCCTGGATTGTCGGTATGCTCCTGATCGGGGCGCTGTATCTGTTCTTCTATCGCTTGCAACCGGCATATCCCTATCCACTGCGCGGCTTGCTGCCGGGAGTCTGCGCTCTTCTTGGCGCAATTGTGACATTGCAGTACGGTCCGGCGCTTGCGGCACGCCTGCCCATACTGCCGGATGTTCTGGCAGTGAGTGGCATTGCCGTGTGGACGACGGCAGTCCTGCTGGCAGCGCAGGATCACGTTACCCTTTCGGTTCCAGGGGTCGAGAAAGATTTTCGCGTCTTTGCGACGCGCGCTGTCGATCTGGCACTGGTTCTGCGTGCCGATGGCTTCTACAACCTGGGGTATCCGTTTCTGCTCTGGCTGTTCGCGCCGCTGACCGCCGGAAATCCGTTTCTCGCGGCGCGGTTGATCGCTGCGCTTGCGGGAATGCTTATGCTCGGCGCAGCGTGGTGGCTGGCGCGTTGTTTGCTGGGGCGCGGTCCGGCGCTGGCTGCACTCGTAGTGCTGGGATTGAACCCGTTTGTAGTGCAGTATGCGCTGTACGTCGGCAGCGATATGCCCTTTGCCGCACTCTGCACACTGACGCTGGCGCTGCTGGCGAGTCATCGCGCACAGGGAAGTCTCTGGTTAGCTGCGCTCGCCGGGGGTGCTGCCGGTTGCGCGTTTCTGGTACGACACCCCGGTGTCCTGCTGTTTCCCTTCGGCGTGTTTGTCTTCCTGTGGATGAAGCGCGAGGCGAGAGAGGCGAGAAGTGAGGGGAGCAAGGCAAGGGAGGCGAGAGACAAACGTTTAACGTTCAACGTCCAACCTTTCGCCTTCCACGCCCTGGTTTTTGCTTTCGCCTTTTCGATTGCCGCCGCGCCGCAGGTGGTCGTCAACCTGCGTGACACAGGTCAACCGTTCTACAGTCAGCAGGCGAAGAATGTGTGGCTGGCGGTCTACGGCGACAGTGACTGGGGGCGCTGGAATGAGGTGAGCAATGATGTATCGCTTACCGATGTCATTCTGGAGGATCCTGGTCGCTTTGCCAGGGCTTGGTGGACGCATCTGCGCGCATTCATCGGCAGCGGCGCAGAGACCGCCGCTGACGTCGGTCAGGCATCACAGTTGCGCCTGCTGGCGTTCCCGGCGAACTGGCTGGCGGTAATCGGACTCGCTGGCTGGCTGGCAATTCTCGTCTATCATGGGAGGAAGGCGCTCTCCCGGTTACACGGCGCTGAGGAAGTTCAACCATCGCTGCCGCCGTTCGCTGTTCCACTACTCATATGGGTGATGCTGTACACCCTTGCGCTGGCTGTCGGTCTGCCGTTGCAACGTTTCTTCCTGCCGCTCGCACCGGTCTATGCGGTTGCTGCAGCCTGGACGCTGCTCATAACCATCCGTGCACTCGCACGTCAGCAGGCGCTGACTTCAGTGCGACTTCAGATCGGCGTGATTCTAATCTTGTTGCTGGTCTTGCAGTTCGGCTTTGCTCTTGGTGTGCGCGACGTGATTGACCGACAACCTGCCGATGAGGTGGCAGCAGTACGGCTGGTCCAACGAACGTTGCCGCCAGAAGAGTCGCTGCGTGTTGTGCTAGCACCGGGCGATCCGGTTGGAAAGTACTCTGCGATTGCCCATCGTGTTGCACCGCCAGATCGGGCAACGCGCTACCTGCTGCACAGCGCCGAAGCTGGAGCGCTTCCCGATGGCATGGTTGTCGCTGTTGCCGGCAAATATGTCCTGGTGCGGCTCGAACCATGAACGAACGTCGGGCGCTAACGCGACATGATGAACCGTACACGCGGAGCATGCGCCGCGCGCTGGATATAAGGGGGGTGCGCGTATCACCAATTACTACCGCATATGCGCTACTGGCTGTTCTGGTTGTGGCAGGCGTCGTGCTTCGCCTGTGGTTCATCAGCGTCAGTCCGCTCAATCCGCGCTACTCCAATGCCGACGATGGCGATTACTACCGTCGTGCGCTGCGGTTCGCAGTGACGGGCGTATATGTTGATGATTCCTGGCTTATCCGTCCGCCGCTGCATGTCTTCTTTTTTGCGTTCTGGTTGCGGTTGGCGTTGATACTGGGTCTTCCGCAACTCGGTTTGTTGTTCGTTCAACTGGCGCAGACGGCGCTGGCAGCAGTTATGACGCTCATCGGGTTTGGGCTGGCACGACGGTTGTTTGCTAATATGCGCGCAGGATTATTGTTTGCCGGATTCCTGGCGCTCTGGTATCCGCTGATCGAGCAGACGACCGTGCTGTTCAGCGAGCACCTGTATCTGTTTCTCTTCCTTATCCATTTGTGGTTGCTGGTGCGCTACGACCAGGAGAAGCGGCTGCGCGATCTGGCGCTCGCGGGCGCTGCGCTTGGCGCTGCGGCACTTACGCGCTCACCAGCGCTGTACGCCGTCGTGTTCGTGGTAGGATGGCTGATCGTCCGCGCAGTGACGTCTGGCGCTGCGTCGCGCTGGCAGGCAGTAAAGGGGGCGATGAAACCGGCGCTGCTCGTCGTGGCGGCGTGCCTGGCGATAATTGCGCCCTGGACGACACGCAACTATCTGACCTACGGGCATCTGATCCCGGTCGATACGCTTGGGCAGATCAATCTGTGGCTTGATCTGGACGATGTAGCGCGGCGGAATGAGAATATCGAGACGTTGCGACGCATGCCGCAGGCGGAGCGACACATCTATGCCCTTGAACGTGTGCGTGAAATTCTTGCCGCCGATCCGTTTCGTCCCTTCAGCTCGATGTGGGCGACATTCCGTCATATCTGGAAAGCACAGTTCATCGAGGATTACTTTGTCAAACAGAGTTTCTTCACCCGACCGCTGCGCGAAACAGCGTTGCCCGGTCTGGTTGGCGATCTTCTATGGCTGATCGCCGTCGTTGCAGGACTCGTCGAACTGGCAGGGCGCGCGCATGAGGGGCTTCACCACCGGTTGTTGTTTCTGGCATGGATTGGCTACTCATTGCTAACTGTGCTCGTCTTTCATGTTGAGCCACGCTACCTGTTGCCGCTCTGGATAATGATAGGACTGTATGGCGCTGGAACACTGGCAGCATGGCGACACGGATTGCAGGTAACGCCGCGACTAGCAGTACAGGCGGTTGTGGTTGCGGCATTCTTTTGGTTGCTACTAACCTACCGCGATTACCCAGCGATCATTGCTGGCGGCATCGCACGCGAACGCGCGATGATCACTGGCATGTCTGCCTACCAGTCGGGCGACTATGCCGCTGCCGAACGTGCATTTCGCGCTGCGCTCACCGCTCAGCCACACTTCGTTGATGCTCAGGTACATCTGGCGCTGGCGCTGAAGGCACAGGGACGTTACGAAGAGGCGCTGGCCATGTTGCAGCGCAACAGTTCACGGCGAACGGAACTGGTTGTCGGCGCACTGCTGCGCGAAACTGGCGATCTCACCCAGGCAGCGTCCATTCTGACCTACATCGAGACGGTAGCAGGAGAAGATATTCAACGCTGGGCGCTAGATTGGCTCCGTCCGTCGCCAGTAGAGATCCTGGCAGTCGGAAGCGGTCTTGATATGGGATACCTTACCGGTTTCTCGCCTGCCGAGCAGGATGCAACCGGCGGTTTTCGCTGGCTCGAAGGGCGGGGGGTTCTCGTTCTGCCGCTGGCGGAACCGCTGCGTGATGATGCGGTTCTGCTTCTGTCGATGACCGGGGGCGAAGCGGAGGCAACAACGCCGCTGACCGTGCGCATCGGAGATGGCGCCGCCTGGAGGGTACCGGTGGTGCGCGGCGAGTGGCGCCGGTATCATCTGCTCGTGCCATCGGAGCGCGTGACGGATCAACGGATCGTGATCGAACTGAGCGCGCCGACCTTCGTCCCGGCGCGGCTCGATCCAGCGAGCAACGATGCGCGCGCGCTGAGTCTGCGACTCTCACGGGTGCAGGTGCGCTAACCCGAAGGCGGGGTGGGTGGAACCCTCTCACAAAGGTGGAGTTATGAGGAGAGAAGCGGCTTTCTACATTATTCCTGTACGTTTTTGCCCCTCATCCCTCCCAACCCTCTTCTCCCACAAGGGGAGAAGGGGAATTCTGAGCGTCCTGAAGCCCAAAACGAGAGAAGGAGCGCAAGGGCTTAAGAACCCATCCGTGTAAGCAGGTGGAATCTGGCGCGGTTCAACCAACGCTGTACCACGACGGGTGTATGGATGTGAGGTGTGTTGGAGATGATCATCTGATAGATTGCAACAGATCAAGAGTTAGTTTATACTGAGAATATATACTTGCACAGTGAGGTATAGTCAATGGACACTGCCAGGATTTTCCAGAATGGCCAGAGCCAGGCCATCCGTCTGCCGAAAGAGTATCGGTTCCGTGGCGACAAAGTCTATCTTAAGCGCATGGGCAATGCAGTCGTGCTTCTTCCCGAGTACGACTCATGGCAAACGCTCATCGAGAGTCTGTCCATGTTCTCCGACGACTTTATGGCTGAACGCGATCAGCCTCCCATCCAGGTACGTGAACATCTGTTTGAATGAAATATCTGCTGGACACAAACATCTGTATCCTGCTTATTCGACAAAAGTCGCAGGTCGTCTTACAGAGGCTTACACGGCTTCCCCTGACCGATGTGGCCGTCTCAGCGATTACAGTCGCTGAACTCCGGTATGGCGTCGCGCAGAGCAGATATGTTGCCCAAAACCAACATGCGCTCGATTACTTTCTGTTGCCCTTGACGATCTTGCCTTTTGATGAGAAGGATGCGATGACCTATGGAGAGATACGCGCCTTTCTTGAAGCGCAAGGAACACCGATAGGCGCGATTGATACCTTGCTCGCGGCTCAGGCGGTCAGCCGCAGGCTCATTCTGGTGACCAACAATGTGCGGGAATTTGCGCGTGTGCCGGAGTTGACGGTCGAGGATTGGTCGCAGCCGTGATATGGAAAACCTGACGGTACGGGTCGCGGCGGAGCGCTGATCGCGAGAGTGTTCTTCAAACACGTATGGAGGAAACTCTATGAGCCTTACTTCATTTCTGGAGCGAAAGGATGTCAGGGATCGGTTTCGTCAAGAATTCGCCATGCCCGGAATGAAAGTGAAAAGGGAACTGCTTGCTCCTCCTCTCTCGAACCGCTACTCCCTGGTAGGGACCGCTTTCGATTATCTGGCACGTTTTTATGTGAAAAGACTGAATCCTCACGCCATAACCAGAAGGTGGATTGCTGAGCAAGTCTTGCTCGACCTTTCGTGGATGCCGATCTGGAGACAAAATAGCCAGAGCGATACGACGGTCTATGGTTTTTCATGGACGCCGCAGGAAGACTATATTAAGGACAAGAGAGGGACTATACTACGCCTCAGCGAACTCGAAAAGAAGGTTCGACAGATTGTTGAACGCGCCAGAGTCGATTACGCAGATTACCTTTCTTCAGGTCGTATAACCGATGAACTCGTAGAGAGCGCTCTCCGACTTGCACAAATTGATCCTATTTTTAGATTAGGAGTTGTGGATAAGAATCTGGGTGATGTTCATAAAGAAGATATGGATGACTTGCTTAAGCTTATTTCTCTCATCGATTCCCAATTCTTCAAAGCTTACTGCCTTTGCTTGCTGAATCCTACCTTTGGCGAGGCCTCTTCTCTTGTTGGGGGTGCAGATGCCGATCTGGTAATTGACAACGCGATTATAGATATCAAGACAACCAAGAATTTCAGGTTAGATCGAGAAGATTTTAATCAGTTGATAGGTTACTTCGTTCTGCACGAAATCGCAGGATTTGGCAATCTGGCTCCGAGGCAGTCAATAACCAGAGTGGGTATCTACTTTGCCCGATTCGGATATCTTCATACCATTGACTTGGATGGCATTATTCGTCCGGAGACTTTTCCCAATTTCGTCAAGTGGTTCGTTGCGAGAGCCAGACAAGAATACGCTGCGTAGCAACCTGTTCTGCTAGCAGAATCCTGTCGCAATTCCGGCACGAGGAGGCTTCACGAGCACCCAGGCAGGTTTGATCATCCTTCGCCTCCAGCACACATCATGCAGAAACCGGCGTGTCGTCTGCCGCAACGACCGGCGTATGCGCCAGCGCGTCGAGATACCACCACCATTCCTCTGGCAGCGCGCCTTCGTGCTAACGCCACACTTCCAGATCGGCGATGCGCTGGATCGACACGTAGATAATGATGCACCTGCAACGCCAGAACGCGATCCGCAGCTGCGAGACGACGATGTTGCTCTGCGGTGAGAAGTCCGCGTCCGCCCGACATCCTGACACTGAGATATACAGGTCATGGTACAATCCTGCGTGTCCTGTATCGTCACGAGGTGATATGACGCAACCAACCATTCTCGCCACCGATCTTGAAGGCGTCCTGGTTCCAGAGATCTGGATTGCGGTCGCCGAGCGAACCGGTATCGAACGACTGCGGTTGACAACGCGCGACATCCCCGATTACGATGAGTTGATGCGCGGGCGGCTGGCAATCCTGCGTGAGCATCGTCTGACGCTGGCGGATATTCAGCGCGTCATCAGCGCCATTGACCCGTTGCCTGGCGCGGTCGAGGTGTTGGAACGGTTGCGTCAGCGGGTACAGGTGATCATTCTTTCAGATACGTACTATGAATTTGCCATGCCGTTGATGGCGAAACTTGGCTGGCCAACGCTCTTTTGTCATTCACTCGATGTTGACGACCAGGGTATGATCGCTGCCTACCGCCTGCGTATGCCAGACAGCAAGACGGCTGCGGTGCGTGCGCTGCGCGATATTCATTTTCGGGTGCTGGCGGTCGGCGATTCGTACAACGATGTTGGCATGCTGGCAGCGGCAGATGCGGGCGCGCTCTTCGATCCGCCGCAGAATGTTGTCGCTGATTTTCCGCATTTCCCGGTGCTACGTGGCTACGATGACCTTCTGGCATTCGTCGAGCGGGAAACAGAGAAGGAGCGATGAGAGCACGTATGTGGATCGTATGCGCACCCAAGGCATACGCAGGATGTGTCGCTCAACCAATCGGTCGATGGGTGAAGCCAGATGCTGCGCAACCTGCAACCCTACAAACCTTCAACCGCTATGACTGCTGAGTTGCTCTCAATTCCCGATACCAATGCAGAACCCGATGTCCCGCGCCACTGGCCCTTCAGTATCAGTGTCGTCATTCCGGCGTTCAACGAGGGTCCGCGGGTTGGAAGCGTCGTGCGCGCGGTGCGTACGCAGGTTCCTGATGCAGAGATCATCGTCGTTGATGATGCATCGTCCGACGATACGGCGACGCAGGCGGCTTTAGCCGGGGCGCGGGTCATTAGCCGACCGCACAACCTGGGCAATGGCGCAGGGGTGCGCACCGGCATTCGGGCTGCGAGCGGCGATGTCGTGATTGTGATCGATGCTGATGGGCAGCACAACCCTGCCGATATTCCACGGTTGCTGCGCCATCTTGATCGGTACGACATGGTGATCGCTACGCGATCCGACCGGGACAGCCACGAGAACCTGGTGCGCTGGATCGGCAACAGTGTTCTGAACGCACTTGGCACCTATCTTTCTGGCTTTCCGATGAGGGATCTGACGTCGGGGTTTCGCGCGATGCGGCGCGAAGTGATGCTGGAGTTTCTGCACCTGTTGCCGAACACATTTGGCTGGCCTATGACGAGCGCAATGGCGTTTGCTAAAGCGGGATATCACATCCGCTTCGAGCCGGTGACAATGAATAAACGCCAGGGTGGGCGCAGCAGCCAGAAATTATTCAAAAACGGCGTGCGCAATATTCTGATCATGCTGCGTATGGTCTCGATGTTTGCGCCGCTGCGCGTCTACTTTCCGGTGGCGCTGGCAATGTTTGCACTGAGCCTTCTTTCGTTCGCCATCAGTTATTTCATTACCGACGTCGGGCGCTTCCATGTGCCCAACTCTTCTGTCGGGCTGTTTGTTGGCGCGATCGTCGTTTTCATGTTCGGCTTGCTGGCTGAACAGATTGCCGGGCTTCGTTTTCAACGGCGTGACCTGTGAAACTCTCCCTCCGCTGGCTGCTTCGTCTGATCGGTCCTGCGCTCCTGATCTTCTTCCTCTGGCGCAGCGACCCGGCTGTGCTGGTTGCGGCGCTAGTCGGTATCGATCCTGGTCCAGCGATCCTCTCGCTGGCGCTAATGCCCGTGTTCATCTGGGTCAAAGCATGGCGCTGGAGTATCATCGTGCGTGAGCAGGGGCACACGCCGCCGTCGCTGAACGATCTGGCGGCGCTGTACGCAATCGGGTTATACGCTGGCGGTATCACGCCCGGTCAGTCGGGTGATTTCATCAAAGCCTGGTATCTGCGCGAACGCGGCGTGCCACTGGCGCCTGGTCTGCTGAGCATCCTTCTTGATCGCCTGTTCGATTTTGTGATCTGGGCAGTGATGGCAGTGCTGAGTCTGACGGCGTTCGTCGATGTTTTTCCTGCTGAAACGCGCAGCGTCGTGCAACTGGCGACTGTCGGCTTCGCGGCTGCGGTGTTGATCGCCACGCCGGGATTGATGGCGCGGGCACCGCGTGAGTGGGCGCTGGGTCTGGCGATCCCACGAGCGCCAGCGCGATTGCGTGCCGTGCTCGAACGCCTGCGCGACCAGTTCGCGCCGCTCAGTCTACGCTTCACGCCGCTGTTGCTGCTCCTCATCAGTACGATCGGTTCGGCAACTTCAACATTCGTGCGTATCTATCTGATGTATCTAGCGCTGCGGCTGGATGATATTCCAGTGCTCGAAGTCCTGGCAGCAACCGGGTTGATCGCCATTCTCCAGGCACTGCCGATCAGTTTTGCCGGGGTTGGGGTGCGTGACGCCGTATTGATCGCGATGCTGCAACGCCACGGACACGCCGCAGAGATCGCGCTGAGCCTGTCGGCGTTGTTCCTGCTCATCAACATCCAGCACATTCTGATCGGATTCCTCGTCTCGCTGCGCTATCCGCTCGGTGAAGCGCCATCGGACGTGACGAAAACCGGGGGGAGCGATGTTGAAGGTTGAAGGTTGAAGGTTGCAAGGTTAAGGGTTGAGGGTTGAACGTAACGTTCGCTCATTTTTTTGACGGATGGCTTCCTGATGCGATCTGCAATTTAGCAGATAATAACCCGGCTGCGAAGACGCTCCCGTTTTATGGCATCAGGAAGCCTTGCATGAAAACATGCGAACCGAGAGTATTGAGGGTTGAACGTTCAACCGATCCGCTCACAAACGTATCGAAATCCCACAGACATGCGAACCGAGAGTATTGAGGGTTGAACGTTCAACCTTATAACCTTACAACGTTAAACGTTCAACATACAGAGACATGAAATCGCCGCACCACATCACTCCAGTTCACGCCGGATGCGTATTCTGGTTTGCATTCTGGCGGGCATCCGCATGTGCGATCATCTTCGTCGCCCTTGCTGCCTGCGGCGCCACACCGACCATCGTTGAGCAGCGTGTGGTCGATGGGCTGACGATCTCGCTCGAACGACCGGCGCAACCGATTGCACTGCGCGACTATGCGTTCGTGGCGACAATTACCGACGCTGGCGATCAACCGGTCGAAGCAACGCTGGTCTATTTCGATTTTACGATGCCGCAGATGGAAATGGGGGTGCATCAGCCCATCGCCGACCGGCTTGGTCCTGGAAAATACGGGGTTCGCACATTGTATTCGATGGAAGGAGACTGGCGCATTACCGTAGTTGCCACGATTGACGGGCGCGATGTACGCGCATGGTTCGATCATCCAGTGCTTCCGCCATAACATCCAGGAAAGAAGGAATCTATGACCCGCCAACCCGTTCGCTGGGGCATTCTCAGCACAGGACGTATCGCAGGCGTGTTCGCCGAGGCGCTCCAGTCTATCGATGACGCGCATCTGGTTGCAGTCGGGTCGCGCAGCGCCGATAGCGCCGCTGCCTTTGGCGACCGATTCAAGGTACCGCGTCGCTATGCGACGTATGAGGAGCTCGCCGCCGATCCCGATATTGACATTATCTATATTGCGACGCCGCACGCGCTGCACTACGAGAACTGTTTGCTCTGCCTGCGCTACGGGAAAGCAGTGCTGTGCGAGAAACCGTTTACAATCAACGCGCGCCAGGCGGCTGAGGTCGTTGCCGTTGCCCGTGAACGCGGCTTGTTTCTCATGGAGGCGATGTGGACGCGCTTTCTCCCCGCCATTGTGCGGTTGCGCGAACTGCTGGCAGCTGGCGCCATCGGCGAGTTGCGCATGATCGCTTCTGACTTTGGCTTTCGCGCAGGCGTCGATCCGCGGAGCCGACTATTCGATCCAGCGCTTGGCGGCGGGAGTCTGCTCGATGTAGGGGTCTATACTGTTTCACTAGCATCAATGGTGCTGGGTGGTGAACCGGAGCGTCTGGCGACTCTCGCCGATCTCGGATCTACTGGCGTTGATGAGCAGGCGGCGATGATCCTGGGGTACAGCGGTGGGCGGATAGCAGTGCTGTGGAGTGCCATTTGCACCGAGACGCCGCACGAGACAACGATCATGGGAACCAGAGGCATGATCCGGATCCATCCGCAGTGGTGGCGCGCCACCACGCTGACAGTGCATCGCAGCGGGCAGGGTGACGAGGCGATCCATCTCCCATTCAACGGGAATGGCTATCAGTTCGAGGCGCTGGAAGCCATGCGCTGCCTGCGCGCCGGTTTCAGTGAAAGCCCGGTGATGCCGCTCGACGAAACGCTTGGAATCATGCGCACAATGGATGCCATCCGCGCGCAGTGGGGGCTGAAGTACCCAATGGAACAATGATGAGGAGCATGACAATGCAGTATGGTCACGTTCCTGGCATCGACAAACCGGTGTCGCGCCTGGTTCAGGGAACGGTCATGGTCTCGACGCGTGATCTTGAAGGGAGTTTCCGGTTGCTCGACGCCATCTTCGCTCTGGGATGCAATACGTTTGACACCGCGCATGTGTACGGGCAGGGAGACAACGAGCGAGCGATGGGGCGCTGGGTGCATGAACGCGGTATTCGTGAACAAGTGGTGATCATTGGTAAGGGTGCGCACCACAACGTCGATCGCAAACGGGTCACCCCGTTCGACATCACTGCCGATCTGTTCGACTCACTGGCGCGCTTCAAGTTCGATTACATCGATCTCTATCTGCTGCACCGCGACGATCCATCGGTTCCAGTCGGTCCAATTGTCGAAGTGCTGAACGAGCACTTGGCTGCCGGTCGCATTCGAGCGTTCGGAGGGTCGAACTGGAGCCATCGACGCATTGCAGAAGCCAACGAGTATGCTGCAGCTCACGGTTTGATGCCGTTCGTCGCCAGCAGCCCGAATTTCAGTCTGGCGGAGCAGTATCGCGAACCGTGGGAGGGATGCATCAGCATCAGCGGACCGCAGAACGAAGAGGCGCGCGCCTGGTACGCTGAACAGCGTATGCCGCTCTTCACCTGGTCGAGCCTGGCAGGCGGGTTCTTTTCAGGTCGTCTGCGATGCGACAATCTTGACACATTCGAGGATTATCTCGACAAACTCGCGGTCTATTCCTATGCTGGAGAAGAAAACTTCCGTCGCCTGGAGCGGGTACAGCACCTGGCTGAAGAGAAGGGGTTGAGCATCCCGCAGATCGCGCTGGCATATGTACTGAGTCAGCCGCTCAACATCTATGCGCTGGTAGGGTGCCGCACGCCAGATGAATTCGCCGCCAACCTGGTTGCGCTGGAAGTGCGTCTGACGCCGGAGGAGTGCGCCTGGCTCGAGCTGCGACTGGAGGAGCGTGGGGGGCGTGGTTAAGATTGACATGATCCTCCGGGTGCGCTGGCATCCCACATGCAGGCGTGCGAGATGCATGCGAACCTGGCGTTCAACCGTATTGCACTTCGCCGGAGAGGGAGACTAGCATCGCGCTGTTCTATGTCTGGAAGGGCGTAGATCGGCAGGGTGCTGGTTCAATGCCAGACGTTCAACGCTTCCCACGAGAATATCGCCGTTGACCCCCATGGAACGGGAGTGCGCTGTTCGTTGACGATGACGACGGCGTGATCAGGGTGTGCTTCGATATGCAGACGGATCGGCGTGCTGCGCCAGTGCAGATGCACCCCGTACATGCGCCCGGCAAAGCGCCAGGCAGGCGGCAGGTTCGGACGAACAACGAGCCGTTCGCGCTCTGGGGTTATGCCAACCAGCACATGGAGCAACAGGTGCGTGGTGAATGCTCCCCATCCATATCCCTCACTGCCGCAACGCCCATCGGGGGGCCAGTACTCACACGCTATCCCCGGCAGCGTGCGGTCGGGATGCGCCTGATGCGCGTCCCAAAACGTATAGGCGCGGTCAATGACAGTCGCGGCAAGTTCGGCGGCGCGATCGTTCAACCCGACGCGCAATGCTGCTTCGACTGCTGTCCAGGCAAACATGGGCCATGTCAGCGTGGCTGGATCGATCTGCTCGATCTCCTGGCGCAGTATCTCCCCTCGCCCCGGTCGGGCGACGCCCAGCGCAACTGGCGCCAGTAACATCACATCGTTCACTGTGGTCGGTTTTCCAGAACGTGTATCAAAATCGGCGTACCGGTTAAGATCATCCTGCCACAAGGCATCAGTGCGCGCCACATACTCCTCACCCAGCGCCAGCCATCCGTGCGAGTCAGCAGTGCGTCCAAGTTCGCGCGCAATATTGCTCATTACCAGACAGGCATGGGCAAAAGCAGCCTGAAGATCGACCGGGCGCACGTGGCGCACCGGATGCCCGCCGCCGAGCGGCTGATCCCCGAAACGCGGCGAGTTGTCCTGCCCCGATTCCCAGCTGCACGCATAGACCAGCCAGCCATCCGGGTCGCGTCGGTTTTCCAGCCACCAGTGCAGGTAGGCGGTCAGCGCAGGATAGATGGTTGCCAGCCACTCACGGTTGGGATGCAAGCTGGCGAGCCAGTCGATGACCAGCCAGGGGTAGCCCCATTCAGGGGCAGTGCCGCACACGGTTCCATCGGCGGCAACCATATTGTAACTGCCATCTTCACGTGAGCAGGGCACGTTTGGTTCAGGTGCGTCAACGAATGTGCCCAACAACAGGTGTTGCGCTAGCGACGGATCAGCGTAGGCAAGCAGGAGTGCATCGATCGCCGCTTCGGCGAGCACCACGCGCGGCGCCTGGATCTGCATGGCGTCCCAGATATGGCGATAGATGCCAACGGGCGCACGCACCATCATCCGCAGCGTCTCCATGTCGTACACCAGTCCACGCCGCCAGTGGGGGAGCCAGTCTCCTTCCAGGATCGGTGCGTGCGCCCAGAACGCATTATCCTCCGCCTGCTTGCGCGCGCGATCCGCTGCCGCCATGCGTCGAGCAGCGCGCTGCAGATGTTGTGCCATGCGCAACGTCTTGCCTCGTGTCATGTAGAGATCGAGTTGTTCACATGGCATTCCGAACCCAAGGGTGGCAAAGAGCGCGACAGTGTCACCCCGTCGACCGGTAACTGTCACGAAGCCCTCACCCGGCAGTCCAGGCGCCTGTGACGATGCCCAAACAGCTGCCTGCGCTGGATCGGTCGTGATGCCGAAATCGGCGAAGGGGCGCGTTGCATGCACCACAAATGCCTCGCCGTCCTCGAAACTCTGTACTACCAGGTCGCCATCGACAATCCGCCCAACTAGCCCGGACTCGCCCCATTCGCCGCAGGCAGCGATGGTGCGCGTGTACTCGACGATCACTGCCACACGTGCTTCGCCCTGAATGGTTGCCGAGGCACACAGGGTATGTTCACCGACCAGGTGGAAGGTCACATGAAGGGTTGCGCCGCCATGGGACAGATCAAGAGAGAAGAGGTTCATCGAGTGGTACGGACTGGCAACGACATCGAACTCGCTCAATTCGAGCGCCCCGTCAAGCGCGAATCGAAAGCCAGCGCAGTAGATTTCGCGCCAACCGCCATACATGCCAGCATGCGCCGGGTAGTGCCAGCGGAAGCCCGCACCATGTGATCGCAGTACGCCTCGCGGCGAAAGATTGCGCGTATGCGTCGGCGTATTTAGATAGCCATGCGGCGTGTAGTCATCAATTGGGAATGGCATGACGAAAGTATAGCACAAGGATTGACAAACGCCTCACTATATGGCACCGTGAGATCGTTTGATCTCTCGGTTGATGAGGAAGGATGACGTTACTGCATAACCCTAGCGCGTGGCATCTTGCCTGCATGCAGCAGTGCGACCAATGACGGGAGCAAGGGCATCTCGAAGATCGAGAATTATAGCAGTTCTCACAGGAGTTGAACCCAATGGACGAGGCTAAGCACTCCGGAATCGCGCTCCCCACGCGGCGACAGAAATGAATTTCGGTCTACACTCCGCTGGCAGCGGGCATCTCGCACGACACGGCGGATAAGAACAACAGTCAATGTATCTGAGAAATGCTGTAAATCCGGTACGCGCTTCTTGCAGTGGGGCTAATGAAGATTGAGGATATAAACCGGTATTCGCCCCTTGCTGTTGGGCTGAAGCTCTCGGCTATCCAGGACAAAGCCCTCCTGCGCGGGCCGGAGAGATTGTTCAAAGACCATAAGCCCTCGGCTATGTGAGGCAAAGCCCGCCTGTGCGGGCTAGAGCAGAGTAATTACTCAAAACCATCTTGCCCTCGACCGCAGTGTACCACGCGCACAAGGTTCTACCAGATTTGATACAAGCGGTACGACAACCTTATTTGCAGGAAACTTATCTCACGGACGCAGGTGGAATGAATTCGGATTACCGGATGCGAGGTCGGCGCTTCCTGAACAACAATGCCGTAATGAGTGCGATAATGAGGGGCGCCCAGAACAGTCTGCGACTGAAGAAAAATCCAACGGCGACTGCCAGGGCTGCGGCTGCAATCATTCTGCGTGCCGCGATGCTGCGCAGGATGCTGAGCAATAGTCCAACGACGCCAACGGCGATGCTAATGAACGTTATGAATCGTGGAAGCGTGACCATTGCTACTGCAGCAGTAATCAGCAGCAGCGGGATCATCAGGTCGTCGTACCATTCTGTCTGCGACGACGTTGGTGGCTGCGATGCAGGAATAGAGACAGGCGCAGGGTCAGAAGGACGCGCTGGCAGTTGCACTGTCGGTCCGGTCGCAGGCGGCGTCTGCTCGATGACCGGGTTGTCCATTGGAGCGCCGCAATCGATGCAATACCGGGCATCAGCAGGGACGCTGGCACGGCAATGCGGACAGACAACGGTTGTTTCGGTCATGGGTTTATCCCTTTTAGGCGTCCGACGCGCAGATGTGTGCCATGTACCGCTCCTATTATGATACGCACGTAATGCGCGTAAAGTTGCAATACTTCACTTTCGAGCATGACAATGAGCATATCGGACAAACTTTTCCGGCGACAGATGATTGAAGCAGTACAGTCGGAAACCCCCGTTTTGCCACGTTGCTCACACGCCCCTCCGACTGGTCAGTGTGGCGGATGCACATTCCAGGATCGTGATTATCTGGCGCAGGTAGCGGCGAAGCGCGCGGCGCTTCGTCGTCTCTGGGAAGGCGATCTACCGGACACGCTCCTCACCACGCTTGATGTCGTTGCTTCGCCCAATCCCTTTGCTTATCGCACGCGCATGGACTTTGTGGCAAGCAAGGGGCGTTTTGGTCTGCGACGCAGCGGCAGGTTCAACTATATTATCGACCTGAAGGAATGCCATCTCATACCAGCCCATGCATTCGCTGCCGCACGCGCAATGTACGATCACGCGATGCGTCTAGGTTTGCCCGACTACGACCTGCGCGCGCATGCCGGTTTTCTGCGGTATGTGGCAGTGCGGCGCAGCCCCGACGACGAAGTGCTGCTGGCGCTGATTACCGCTGCTCCCGACGAGGCAGGGACATATGCTAGGAAGGTAGAACAGGTGGCGCTGGCAGCACTCGAATACGACGGCGTGGTCAGCGTTCACTGGTTGATCAATCCCACCTGTACTGATATATCGTTTGGAGAAACGGTGCGTTTCTGGGGGCGCGCAACGTTGCCGATGCGTGTGGGGGCGCATACGCTCGACATCGGACCGAACACCTTCTTTCAGAATAATGTCTGGTTACTCATGCCCTTGCTCGAGGCAGTGCGTGATGCAGTTGCCAGGAGAGGAGCACGCGCGCGCGCGCTGGCTGATCTGTATAGCGGGGTTGGCACAATAGCGCTGCTTGTTGCCGATCTTGCTGATCAGATTGTCTGTGTCGAATTGGTTGAGGAAAGTGTGCACCTGGCGCGAGAAAACATTGCGCGCGCTGGCTTCGAGCATATTGCCGTTGTCGGAGCGGACGTTGCCGATGTGCTCCGCGAACGAACACGAGGCGCGTTCGATATTGTTATTGCCGATCCACCGCGCACCGGTTTGGGTCTCGACGTATGCCGCGAATTGCTGCGGCTGCGCCCGCAACGCATTGTGTATATCTCGTGCAATCCGCTCACCCAGCGCGACGATGTGCGTATGCTGGCAGAAGCGTATCGCCTGGTATCGCTGCGAGGATACGATATGTTTCCCCATACGCCGCATCTTGAGTCGCTGGCAGTGCTGGACCTCGTTCGCTGATTGCTAACCCTTGCTCTTCCGCAACTCTTATCCGCTCCAGTGCGTAGTACGTAACAGATAGATCAGTTGCCGTTTCCGTGCAGGTGTGCTACCCTACCAGCAAGGCGCCAATGATGCCTGTCGCATTTAGTGCAGGTCTGCCTATGACCGACGTACAGCAGATCCTCTGCCCCAAGTGTCACAAGCCGAACCTTCGTCGCGCTCGATACTGCCAGCATTGTGGTCACGATGTTATCCTGAACAATGCTGGACCGCGCTACTACATCACGCGTGTCATCAAAGAAGGCGGTCAGGGAGCGGTCTTTGAGGCGATCGGTGATGACGGACGCATCTATGCAATCAAGCAGATGCTTGATCGTTTCACCGATCCACGCGAACGCGACGAGGCAATTGCGCGCTTCGAGGCAGAGGCGAAGATTCTGGAGCGCCTGCGGCATCCGCGTATTCCGCGCATCTACGTCGATTTCAAAGACGAAGGGTATCACTACCTGGCGATGGACTTTGTGCGTGGATCCGACCTTGAAGACATCATCCGGCGTGAGCGGTACATTCCCGAAGAACGCGCGCTGCGATGGGCGGATCAGATCTGCGATGTGTTGGAGTATCTCCATCAACAGAAGCCGCCAATCATCTTCCGCGACCTGAAACCGTCGAACATCATGATCGAGCCAGATGGCAATATCAAACTGATCGATTTCGGCATTGCCAAGGTGCTTCAGCCATCGCAGCGCGGCACCCAGATCGGCACGCCCGGCTACGCGCCGCCAGAACAGTACCAGGGCATTGCCACTCCGGAGTCGGACATCTTTTCGCTTGGTGCCACGTTACACCACATGCTCACTGGGCGCGACCCGCGCGACGAGCCGCCCTTTTCGTTCCCGCCAGTCTATGCCCTGCGCCCCAATATCTCCAAGCGCACATCCGACGCGATCCAGAAGGCGTTACAGATGAAACCGGAGGATCGCTACAAAAGCGTGGCAGAGTTTCGGCGCGCGCTGTTGCCGGAACACGCACCAGCCCAGGTGCGGGTTGTGCCAGCGACTCGGGCGATCCCAGCTCAGGTGGCTTCGTCGGCGCCACCCCAACCGGTCGCGACAGCAGCCGCGCCTTCCGGTTCTGCACCGTCGCCGAAGCACGTGACCCCGGTTGTGCCGCAGCCGGCATCCGTTCCCGCCGCGAAGCCGGGCGCTCAACCGGCAGCGCCACAGAAAGCGCGTCGCTCACGCGGTTTCGGAAATGTCGTGCTTGTTCTCGTCGTTCTTGCACTGCTGGCAGCAACAGTGGCGCTGGCATTTCCCGACCTTACAATGCGGGTTCTTCAAAATGTTCCTGGGCTGGTGACACCGACGCCTTTGCGCCTGATCCAGCAACCCTTCACTGCCGAAAATATCGAAGTGATCGTTCCGCCAGATGGTGATGTCCGACAGGCATTCGTTGCCGCGTATACGCGAATCGTACAGGAACAGTTCGGTCCGGAAGCACGTATCCACACAAGTGTGCCATTATCGTACATCGGCGGTGAACCGGTAAAGATCGGCGAGGATGCCAGTGGGGTCAAGTATCGCGCGTCGATGACCGGGTTCATTCTGGTTCCAGAGAGGGTCACGCCGTAGCCTACGATCTTCGCGCGTGCAGGGTGTCGGTATGCAACATCATACGATGGTTGCAGCGTTGCAGCAGCACATATTGGTGTCACTTAGAAGGAAGCACGTTTGTGTACTATCGTTTACGCTCAACGATATTGATGGCGATCGCAGCGACGATCGCAGCAATCAGGACAACAATCAGGGCAATCGTGACAGTGCTCCAACCAGTCTGCCAGGCATTCACGAAGAGTGCGCTCAGCGCAATGATTGCAATGCCAATACACCCACGTGTCACGCGCCGTTCAGGTCGATCAGACATGGAACCTCGTTTGTGACAATCGCGCTTCTTGCACCGGGAGGAAGACAATGGGTTTTCTGGAAGAGCTGAGCCGCAAGCTTGCCGAAGGGGTTGATCGCGCCAGGTTCGAAGCTGAAAAGTTTCAACGCGTCACTGCCATTCAGAGTGAGATCAGCACGCTGCGGCGGCAGCTCGATGGCAAGCGATTGGAGTTTGGTGATCGAGCGCTCGAACTGTTCAAAGCTGGCGCCATTCAGTCGCCAACGCTGGCAGCAATTTTGCGTGAGATTGAAGCGTTGCAATCGAAACTGACACTAAAAGAAGAAGAGTTGCGTCATGTTCAGGGACAGGTTTTTATTGAGCCGACAACAAGGCACGCACAGAACGTTCCAGTAAGCATCGAGCCATCCTCTTCACCAACGCCAGCGTCACTGCCGCCGACGCTACCCGTTGCTGGGGGTAAAACCTGCCCTTCATGCGGGTTCCAGATGCCGCAGACCGCCATTTTTTGCCCAAACTGCGGTCTGCGGGTTGGGTGAACCGCAAGCTTTTACCGACGTGTCAGTGCACGTGTGTCATTATCGGGTAACCAGTGGATGGTGACATCATCACGCGCGTCCCACTCATCTTCGGGATGGTCGTCTTCTTCTTCGTTGGGATGAATGACAATCGGACCCTGGTTATACACCCACGCTATCAGGTCATCGATCGAGTACCATCCAGCGCGGTATGACTCCTGATCGACCGGATTGAGCCAGAACTTGATCTCGCCGTCCATCCACTGCCAGCGTTCAAGCGAGCGCCATTCGCGGCGATGCTCAGCGAGTACGGCTTTTGTTTCCTCGAAAAGACGCAACAGTTCGGGCAGTGTTAGCCCTTTCGTGCGTCGCTTCAGAAGAAGGCGGCGGTTAATGGCATCGCGCAGGCGTTCAAGTTCCGGAACATCGAGCGCGTCCAGGTCGATATCAATGGGTGTTCCCATAGCGATGCGTCCTTTCCAGGAGCGGTCGCACACTTCGCGTTTATTGGCGTCGTGCGTCATTGCGAGACGACATCCGCCCTTCTCATAGTGTGGCAGATGCCTGCCACGACGGTTAATGCACCACTGGTGTATGGGTCGCTTCCCGGCGAACCCACTCTCATGATAGCAGGGATTGTTACCACCAACGTGAACGATTGTGTGACAGTATATTCACAATTCGATGATATTCTGTCATTGAACCGAATCCATGCCTAATACTACGCAGTGACCGGAAGAGTTGGATGGCGTAATATTGCCGATTATCAGGCACGCCATAACTATCGCGCTTCTATTGCGCGAGTCTCCGGGCTTCTTGGCAATCGGCATAGGTTACGCCTGGTAAGGGATAGCCAGAAAACCTTCAGGCAGGTTATACCTTCGCCTGGCGTCACGGCGTCGTCGCCTTCGTGCGCTCTAGCAGGTGAATGGCGCACGTCTTGTGTACTGGCGGGATGGGCGTGGGCTGACAGGTCCTTTGCCAGCGCCACGCAGAACGATGGAGGCGACGACCGGATTCGAACCGGTGAATGGGGGTTTTGCAGACCCCTGCCTTACCACTTGGCTACGTCGCCGTCTGTTCCGATTCTAGCATAGCCGACGTTTGCTGTCAAAGGGTTAGCGATGTGTCGGTTCCGGATCACTGCGGTCACTCGTCATCGATCTTGTCGTGCATCTGTGCCAGCAGCGCGCGTTCCACTGGCAGTAGGTCATCCCACGAATGCGCCATCCATGCGACTGCAGCGAGAAATGCCTGCGCGCGATCAGTATCAGGGCAGACGCTGCGCAGAAGACGCCAGAATGCTGGTGAATGGTTGGGATGGATGGCATGCGCGATCTCGTGGGCGGCAACCGCTTCGAGCACCCAGCGCGGCATGCGTAGGAGCGCTGCGTTCAACCGCACCGTGCCGGTAGCGACGCTATAACTTCCCCAACGCGCTTTGGTGAGAGTAAACGTTGCATGCCTGATGACCGGCGGGTTGGGAAAGCGCGCAGCAACCTGGCGCACCAGCGCCAGCGCATCTTCTTCGTTGTTGATCTGCCGCTTATGAACGCGTCGAATCAGGCGATGTGCGAGTTCGATAATTGCCCGATCAAGTGCCGTATCGTTGATCGACTGTGGTGCGCTGATGTGCAGCGTTGTATCACGGAGGCGGGCATTGATGTTCTTGACTGCTTTGCGTTCGATAAGCACCGTCAGCGTTATCCCTGCGACGGTAATCTGGCGCTGATCTGCCATTGTGATCTCCTCATGCAGTCCGTACCGCGTGTGGACGTTCGGAAGCGACGCCAACGCCTAGCCACACAAAAAGAATCGCGCCAGCAAGACGGAATGCTGCCCCAATGAGCAACGCTGGCGTGTATCCAAGCAGGTCTGCCAGGAGGGTACCGACCAGCGGCGCCACCAGTGTTGCAATGTAGGTCGTCAGCTGGTACAGTGCAATATATGCTGCTGTACGTTCAGGCGGCGCAGTAGAAAGTGAAATATCGAACAGCACCAGGTTCAATCCTGCGCCGAAGATGCCTGCCAGTGCTGCGTAGAACACCAGCGGTTCGACCCGCGGCGTCAGTGCGGTCAACAGTGGATAGAGCACCAGTCCAAACACACAGATGCGAAGCGCCAGTACGTTCCCCTTGCGACGGGTGAGCGCTGTCCAGATAAAATAGGCGACCAATAATACGCCGTTGTTGGTGGTATTGATCAAGCCGATCCAGAAATCAGAGGCATTGAGCTGGCGCACCCAGTAGAGCGGAAAAAGCGGCAGCGCCATCATCATGCCCAGGTTGAACACGAATGCGCTGATGACAAACCTGCTGAACGGCGATGGTTCACGCAACACCGTCAGCATATCGCTGAGATACACGCTCAACGATTGCTGGACAACATCTTTTTGGGGTGGCGAGTTGTCCGGAATCGTCAATCGCTGGGAGAAAAAGAAACTCAGCGCTCCGCCGACAAACGATGCGATAAAGACAATCTGGTAGTTGAGCGGGAACGGGACGTTGTCGAGAAACGCGCCAATCGCAGCAACAGTGATCGCCGTGGTTGCGCCAAGCACCGACCAGCGGCGACTCATCAGATACTGGAGTCGGCGGGGTCCTGCCACCGCACGCATGACTACCGTGAAGGTGATATTGACAATCGTTTGTGGGATTGTGACCAGTGCCCAGATGATGATCACGGCATATACTGTGATCTGCTGGCTGGCAAAGAAGGGTATCAACCCCATCAAGACGAACGATCCCTGAACTATTGCGCGGGGCCACGAGTACCAGGGCACTAGGTTGCGCTGGCGTTCGAGGAAGCGCCCTGCAGGAATAGCGAGGAGCATGCCAGTCAGCGCAGGGAGTGCGGTGAGCAGTCCGACGAGGAACGGTGATGCGCCCAGGCGGGTCAGGAAGACGCTGAGAAAGGTTGAAACACCGGTGACGATGCCGACTCCCAGGCCATCGATCAGGACGCTCCGTTCATTCTGCTTCTGGATGTCTGCTGGCTGAGCATGTCCGGTGCGCCAGCGGGACAGCGTGGGCATATCTGATGCGCCTCCGGATTGAGGAGCAGATGAGGGTGATATTATATCATTATTGAGGCGAGAGGAGCGAGTAGGGGCGCAGCAGCGCTGCGCCCGTGCCAGCAGCGGCGGGCGATAGCGGGGGAATGGCGGCAGCGGCGGGTGGCAGCGGCAGGAAGCGGGCAGCGGCGGCGCAAGTAGGGGCGCAGCGGCGCTGCGCTCGTACCGGCAGCGGTGGGCGGCAGCGGGAGGCGAGCGGCGTTATCCACCACGCATAGGCAGGAGTGGAAAGAAAGGGAGGATCAGCATGTTCATACATCGGGTGACGCGCGGCTATGCAGTGTTGATCGCTGGTCTGATAGCGTTCTTCGGTCGTCGATTGCTGGCAGGGGACGCGCTGTGGCCTCCGGGGATGCTGGATGCTGAGATTCTAAGCGAAACAGAGATGTGGATTGTCATCTCGACGGCGTTGCTGATCGGTCCGGCAGTAGCGCTTGGGCGTCTGCGCGCCATACTGATCGCGCTTCCCTTCTCATTGCCGCCGGTGATGCTGTACCTGACGTTCTATCCGCTGCTGATCGTCTTTCTGCTGCTGGCGATGGTTCCCTGGCTTGTGCATGCTGCGTTGAGCGCATGGATGCCCGAACAGCAGCGGGAAACGTGAGTCACGCATTCCCATAATTGCGTTTACCCGCAGACCGTGCGACCAGCACCGCCATTGCGCACGCAGCCAGGACGCTTTGTGGGTTGCCGTTGGGTTCGGGCAGCGCTACTGGTACGCGCCCGCCGACGACAATGCCAGCTGCCTGTGCGTGCGCCAGACGGTCGAGTTGCTGCACCAGCATCGTTCCTGCTTCCAGGTCTGGTGCAACAAGAATGTCGGCTTGCCCGGCAACCGGTGACGTCAGTTTCGCCTGGCGCACTGCTTCGGGGGATACAGCGTTCTCAAAGGTCAGCGGACCATCCACCAGGCCGCCGACGATCTGCCCGCGGTCGACCATTTTGCACAGTGCGGCAGCATCGAGCGTCGAGCGCAATCTGGGGTTGATCGTTTCCACCGCTGCGAGAATGGCGACTTTTGGCTGTTCTAAGCCAAGCGCCAGCGCCAGATCAATGGCATTCTGCACGATTGCCCGCTTTTCTTCGAGAGTCGGGTTGGTATTCATGCCTGCATCGGTGATGAACAGCAGACGCGGATAGTTGGGCACGTCCATAGCATAGACGTGGCTTAATCGTCGATGATCAGCAATACCGGTTTCGTGCGCAACCAGTTCGTGCAAAAGTCCATAATAGCGCACTCCTGGATCAACGATTGTCTCAACCTCGCCAGCACGCGCCATAGCGACAGCGCGTGCAGCTGCAGCGCGTCCGTCGCTTGTTGGTTCGAGACGGAAGGTGTTGAGGTTGATGTCCAGCGTTTCTGCAACACGACGCAGTGGTATCTCCGGACCAATGATGATCGGATCGATCAGGTTTGCCTGAGTTGCCTCGACGATGCCGTGGAATGCAATCGGCTCTGAAGGAAACACAACCGCCGCTCGCACTGGTCCGAGCGATGATGCGCGTTTAATGATTGCTTCGTAGTTTGCCCCTGGTTTGTGCAGCAGCACCTCTGGCAGGCTGACGCGCTGACGCTTGACTTTCTCGGTTGGCGCAAGCACTTCGGCATTGCCGCTAATCACGACTTCGCCGTGCTGGTTGATGCACTGGCAGTCGAGGGTCACCCGGCGTTTCTCTGGGTCTTTTGCTGTCACGGTAACTGCCACTGTGATTGTATCGCCAATAGTCACCGGACGGCGAAAGCGCAACGTCTGACTCAGGTAGATCGTGCCCGGACCGGGGAGCATTGTGCCGAGAACGGTCGAAATCAGGGCGCCGCCCCACATACCGTGGGCGATGATTTTGTGGAAGATGTCACTGCGCGCATATTCCTCGTCCAGATGTGCCGGATTGACGTCGCCCGACATAACTGCGAACAGTTCGATATCGGCTTTGGTCAGGGTGCGTGTCAGCGATGCTCGATCGCCAATCTTGATTTCGTCGAAAGTGCGATTTTCAATGTATTCCGTCATTGCGGAGCCTCCCTTCCGCATGTTCAGCATACGTGTGAGAGTTACAGCAGGCATCCCCGGCAGGTACGACAGTGGATGCTGAATCTGGGAATGCTGCAAAATTGTTGCCAGATCGTATCGATTTCGTGACTGTTTTCCTTTGCAAACCGGCTATAATATGGGCGAAAAGCATGACATCGTGCAGTGCATTCGTGGATCGTTTGCGCTATTTCTTTCTGATACTCATCCTGGTGTATGCTGTGATGCCGGTGATGTCGGCAGGTGCGCAGCGGGAGCCCTCTCCACCAGGCGCTGGCGACAATGCCGATGTGGGAGAGACCTCTTCGGTAGCGCCGGTTGACATCTCCAATCAGGCAATAACTGTTGATACGCAGTCGTCAACACACCTTGCTTTTCTCCCGTTTATCAGCATACCGATGCCACCTAGCCCTTTTGGTTTCGATGTGCGCACCCATGCGCCGGACAGCATTATGCCGCTGGTGGCAGAAGCCAATCCACGCTGGTCGCGCGCTGGTGATGTGTTGTGGGCGCTGGTAGAGCCGGTGCGTGGTGGTGGGTATCGCTGGGAGGCAATTGCTGATGTCGAGCGCAATGTGCGGCGCCTGCGTGCAAGGGGAATTGAGCCAACACTGGTTGTTCAGTGGTCGCCCTCGTGGGCGCAGAGCATCCCCGGCAAATGGTGCAGTGCGCCGCGTCCAGATGCCATCCCCGACTTTGCGGCATTCATGCGGGCAGCCGCTCAGCGATTCTCCAGCGGCGATCTGCGGGTCGATCACTGGGAGATCTGGAACGAACCCGATTGTCGTCCAGACGAGGTGGTCGGCAATGAGGGATTTGGCTGCTGGGCGACGTATGACGGTCCGTACTACGGCGGCGACTACTACGGTCAGGTGCTGCGCGCGGTCTATCCTGCGGTCAAGGCGGGCAATCCAAATGCGCAGGTGTGGGGCGGGGCGCTGATGCACCGCTGGCCCGACGATACGCACACGCTCGGATTCGTGCGTGGTATGCTGGCAGCCGGTGCAGCACAGTCATTCGATGCGCTCAGTTTCCACGCCTATGGCGAGTGGGGCGCCGGTGATCTTCTTCTATTCAAGTACTGGCGCCTGCGACGCCTGCTCGATGAGCATGGGCTGCGTGCAAAACCGATGGTAGCGACCGAAATCGCTGCGACCTGCCCTGCTACATCGCAGTGCCCGCCGGATTTTCTCCGCCGCCAGGCAAACTATGCGGCACGGATCTATGCGCAGGCAATAGCGCTCAACCTGCTGGGGGCATTCTGGTATCCAATTTCATTCCGCGGCGAAGGCTTTCTGCACAGCCACCTGGTCGATGAAACCGACAATGGATTGGTGCCGCGCCCGTCGTTCTATGCCTTCCGCAATTCGGCGCGTTTGCTCACCGGGGCGCGCTATATCGGTTCGCCCCCCGTTGAGCCATCGCTCGATCAGATTGGTAGTGTGCAGGTGCTGACGTTCGAGAAGGGGCGCAATCGGTTGTACGTTCTCTGGGTGCCGCGCTCCGACTTCCCGGTGCTCTACAATCTCCAGGTTCCGCCGGGTGCAACGGCTATCTGCACTGACCAGCTAAACCTGACAAAGCCGGCGACGTACTACTGCTCTGATGACAATCGCGATGGTTTCATTCCGCGCGCTGTGAATGAGTTGCCGCAGTACGTTGAGGTGGTGATGCCATAGGCGCGGAGGATACGCCTTTGCCCTTCATCCACCCAACCCTCTTCTTCCGCGAGGAGAGAAGGGGGATTTTGGGCGTCCTGAAGCCTGAAACGAGAGAAGGAACACAGGGGCTTCTCAAAAAATCTGACCCCTGCAAGGGTAGCGGAGGGGGATGAGAGCGTGATGCCTGCGATCCTGTGATG
>Ga0308416_1000007_pt1 | contig 59761 bp, 53 predicted proteins | sample HotsprSampleOS60_FD_203468 | JGI IMG/M metagenome (GOLD analysis project Ga0308416, IMG submission 203468) | Hot spring phototrophic mat microbial communities from Octopus Spring, Yellowstone National Park, Wyoming, United States - 20090730_OS60 ... | reverse complement strand
GCGCATATGCGAAAGCAATGCGTGGATAGGTCCCCAGCAGTCGTCGTAGCGAGACAAGACGCTTCGGAATATACGGCGACAGCAATCCACGATGGCGCGTCAGGAAGTAGAACGACCATCCCTCCAGAATCCAGCGTCGCAGATAGTAGCGCCACGAAAAGCGGTCATGCTCGTGAATAACGACTGCTTCAGGCACATAGACCACATCGAAGTCACCTGCAATTTCGAGATAGAACAGATGATCTTCGAGAATCTTGATCGCCGGGTTGAAAGGATGAATCAGGAGGTAATCGCGGCGAACCGCGCTATTTGCATTCGAAAACGCAATGATCTTCGGCTGACGTTGATCGGCAGGAAACAGCTCAGCATTGCCAAGCGCTTCAAAGGCGTCACTTGTCGGATCGATCACCTGCCGTCCATACGTCGCCACGACCGTCTGATCGGTTCGCAGTGGCGCTGTGAGCAGCGCCAGCCAGCACGCATGTTGCGGGAAGCAGTGCGCCGAAAGATTGACGATAATTTCACCCTCTGCAAGTGACGCACCCAGGTTGAGCGCTGCGGCATAGTTGAACCCGTTGCGGGGAATATGGTGGTAACGAAGACCATACTCACGCGCCAGCGACGCGCTGTCATCGTGCGAGTCATTGTCAAGCAGCCAGATCTCAAAAGGGAAATCGACCTCCTGCGACTTCAGGATCGGCAGAAGGCGACGCAATGCAGGCGCTTCGTTGCGCGCGCGGATAATGATCGATACCAGTGGAGTGGTCATACCCCGATCATCACCCATCTCGCTCAGCCTGCACCGACAGGTCACGGAGCGTAACATGATAATCGAAAGAGTTGCCCTTCACCTCAGCGCACTCCGATGTTCGGCAATCAGGTGACGCACCAGCGCTGCAAACGCTGGCGCGCGCGCCAGCGTCGTTTCGTGCTGCACCACATAGTCGCGTGCGGCTTCCCCCATTGCGCGTCGCCGTATCGGATCGATGGCAAGGGTCATTATGCTCGCATACCACCCTTCCTCATCAGTGGCGAGCAACCCGGTGCGCCCATGCTCAATGATCCGGTACGGTTCCAGATCGCTGGCAACGGTCGGAACGCCGACGAGCGCGGCTTCGAGAAACTTCACAGCGCTCTTAGCGCGGCGATGAGGATTGTCGACCAGTGGCGCAAGATTGACATCAACCCGCGCAATCTCCTCGAAGAGCTGCTCATATGGAACAAACGGCGCCAGATCGATCCGGTCGCGCAGGTCGTCTGGCAGAGCCGCCCGATCAAAATGCCCAACGATCCGCAAACGAGCGCCTGACACCTCGTGGAGCACGCGGCGGATTGCCGGGAGAGCGACCATCAGATCCGCCTCGTGCGCTTTGGGCCATCCGCTGAAATACCCAAGCGTGAGCGACGAATGCGGCGTGGCAGCGATACGGCGACGATAGACCGGTTCAGCCAGCGCCAGCGCACGTTGCGAGAGTGCATTGGCGTTGACGTATGCGGGGATGCCAAAGTGCGTTGTCAGTGCAGTCGCTAGATACTCCGTTGAGGCAATAAACCCATCCACCCGCTTCATAAGCGCCTCGGTGTCACGGAACATGCGTCGGAAGCGCGCAACTTCAGCAGCGGAATAGTATTGCTCAAGTTCACAATACTCGACCAGGCGATCATCCCAGTTCAGATCGTCGGTGTCGTACACGACAGGCAGCGCGTGCACACGTGCATGGTTGATCGCTTCATACATCTGAAGCGTAGCCCCTGCCTTGTACAGATAGAGCATATCACATTGCGGTATCCACTGTCTCAAACGATCATCCGTATCACGCATCAGCGCCCATGCACCACCGCTCAATGCGATCTGCTCTGCTTGATGGAGAACACGGTACCGCAGTGGCGCGCCATCCATGCCGCTCACAAACAGGACTCGCGGACGTCCATCCGACGACCAGGCAGCGCTGTAGTCGTTGGGTCGCCGGATCAACCGGTTAAGGAGACGGCGCAACGGCTTCAAGACAACTTGTTCCATACCCTGCGAAGTACGCGCCGCATCCCGATCGGTATTGCCAGCAACCGTTCGAGTCGCGTCAAACGCTGTTGCAATGCCATAATCTGGCGCTGCTGAAGGACATCAGGCGGATCGGTCGCCGGATGATTCCAGCGCCACCCCGGTCCGTTCTCGTTCTGCAATGCGAAGAGTTCGGCGCCGTAACGCTCATAGGTGGCACGGTGACGTTCAACAATCAGAGCATACATCTCCAGCATCTGCGCTTCGCTAAGCGAGTGGTACATTGAGTCCTTGCGCACCCGATACTGCACCAGCGGGTCGGGAAGACTGACGCCGACGCATCCATGCTCCAGCATCGAAATCCAGGCATCGTAATCTTCGAGCGCCTCCGTGAGCGCCGGATCATTTTGTCCCCATGCCAGAAAATCGCTCCGTCGCACCACCACGAATGCAGTCAGCATATTGTGCGCCAGCAGCAGGGGAAATTCAGCATTCCATGTGGGCCAGCACCCCTCGGCGTCACCAAAGAAACGAACCCAGGAATAGACGAAACTGACGTTGTCGTAGCGTTGCAAGACATCGACAGCCCGACTGAAGAAAGAGGGATCGACCAGATCATCGGCATCGACGAATGCGAGGAACTCACCACGCGCGGTATGCGCACCGAGGTTGCGCGCGCGCGCCAGCCCGCCGCGTGCGCAGCGCACCACGCGGAGCAGATCGGAGTAGCGCAACGACTCCTGTTCGAGCGCTGCCAGGCTCATCGGATCGTCACTGCCGTCATCAACAACGATCACCTCCAGCGGTCGATATGAAGCAGCCGCAATGCTGGCAATGGTCTCAGCAAGATAGGCGCCCAGGTTGTAGTACGGCACTACAACCGAAAGGAGACCGGGAACAGCCTCGGTGACAGCAGAAGGCGGCAAAGCCCGGCTCTCCTGCATCAGACTGGGAAAAGTGCGTCGTGGGCGCCGATCTGCGATAACGCGCTCGAAATGCGCCAGACGTTGCGGCAGCACAGCCTCGAACGACGTCAACGCCGTAATGCGTTCCCGCGCGCGAGCGCCGATGGTCCGCACCTGCTCAACCGATAACGACAGCGCCTGTTCGATAGCGGAAGCGCAATCTCCTGGCTTCCCCCAACTGAACAGAATGCCAGCGTCGCCGTCCGTACCGATCATCTCCGCCTGACCGCCTGACGTTGAGGCGATCACCAGTTTCCCCAACAACATCGCTTCGATGCACACATTCGGATAATTTTCCCAGACCGACGGAACGATGACCGCCCATGCCATTCTCAATCGTTGCCAGAGTGCTTCAGGCGCGAGCGCTGCACCGTGGATGGTCAGCAATCCTGACTCGATCCGGCGACGATACCGCTGACGCAGCCATTCACCGACCGACACGCCACGCGGACCAAAAGGAGTATCGCCGCCTACTAGGGTTAGGCGAAACTCTCGACCACGCGACCAGAGATGATCGCACACCTCGACCAGTTCAAGCACCCCTTTGCGCGGCTCAAGGCGACCTGCAAAGACAAGATCGCCGTGCTGCGGCATTGTTGCGCTTGCGGGCAACGGCGCATAAGGGTAGGGGATAATCTCAATGGCATTGGCACGTTGCGGCATCTCCCCAGCAACCTCGCGCGCAAGGAAGGCGCTCGGCGACAGGATGCCTTCCGCTGCAAGCATACAGAACCGTTCCATCTGTCCTACCCAGTAGCCAGGCAGACGATGACGCGGTTGGCGGTTGGCGCGCGTGATGCAAAAATCCGGGCTGTGCAGATGCAGTACGAGCGGTACATCGCTGAGAAGATGGCGCTCGACAAGGCGGCGCTGAATCAGGTAATACGGTAGCGCGGCGTATTCTTGACACTCAATGACATCAGGCAACACGCCATCACGTTGAACATACGCTGAAACACGCTCAGCCAGTTCATAACTGAGCGCAATGGGCGGCGCCAGGAGATTGTAGGGAAACGCCGGATTTTGGTCAGTCGTATCACGTGGAATATCCCGTGCAAACGTTTGCCCACGCGGCACGAAGCGCAGTAATCGCGCCCCTGAAGGCAGAACCTGCTCATCGTCCACCTGATCGGCAGTCACTACTGTCACCTCATGACCGGCGCACGCAAACATATCGGCGGCATTGGCAATATAGCGCGCAATGCCGCCGATCGCTGTCGGGGGAAATTGTGACGTGAGAATCCAGATGTTCATGAATGACTGACCGGCGTCCTCGCTTTTGTCTACATCTTATCTTACCACAAGTGGCAGTGATACCTCGTATTCCCAGATTACCAGTGTGATCGATTCTGACCGTCCAACCTCGGTTGCGCCATTCAATCCGACAACCGTGATCGTATAGGTGGCGCCGCGTGTCAAACCGCTCAGCGTCAGTGTGGTTGCCGCATCCGACAAAATGATGGGTGATGAACCCTGGAACGTATCGTTCGCACCAGCGCTTTTTGTGTATTCGACGCGATACCCGGTGATGGGCAGAACCGGCGGCTTGCGCCAGGAAAGGGTCACGCCGCGTGGTATGCGCGAAAACGAGAGCGGTATTTCGGTTGAGTATTCATCTGCGCCGACATCACGGGTTGAACCAGACGGTCGCTTCTGCCCGTCGAGATCGGTTGACAGGTCGCTGTCCATCGCCTGATCGATGGCTGCTGAACCTGATTGGATGTGGTAGTCAAAGTTTGGCGCACCGGGTGCAAAGAACTGTGGATTGCCGCTGAACGAGTTTTGTTCGGTTACCTGTGCGCCTCTTACTACTGTGACGTTCGGGCTGCCGTTGTTGAAAAAGAGCACCCGGCGGATCGTCACCGGACCGGTCTGGTTGCCATCGCCGAACACTGGCGATCCAGCATGATCGGCAATAATGCTGTTGCTGATCTCACCACGACACCCGACCGACGGCGCGGTGCCGATCAATCGGATTGCTGGACCCACGCCTGCCAGCGGTCCCTGCAGAGTATTCCCAGCAATGGTTGCGTGGCGCAGAGTGAGTTGCGTATCAACACAATCGAGACCGCCGCCGGTCGGTGTTGTACCGTTTGCCGACTGAGCGACGTTCCCGGCAATCACGATATTGGTTGCGTTCAGCACGCTGGAAGCGCCCGGCGTGGTGATAAGATAGATGCCGCCGCCGCCGCCGTTCCCGCCAATGATCGAGCCATTAACGCCAGTGACGGTGTTCTGGAGAACCTGAACGCTATCCATCGTGACCGTTGAACCGGTGGAGAAGATGCCGCCGCCATGCCCGGCGCCACCCTTCGCACCTGAGCCGCCGACAGCGACGTTGCCACGCACAATGCTGTTTCTGATACTGCCGCTGCTCAGTTCGATCTTGATGCCGCCACCCAGCCCAAGACCGCCCTGTTCTCCGGCATCGCCGCCTTCGGCGCGGTTGTTCACAACCTGGACATAGTTTAGCTCAAACGACGGCGTGAGCACGAAAAAGATACCGCCGCCGAGTCCATCCGCAAACTGAATGCCGTCAGTAACTCCCGGCGATCCCGGCGCATTACCTGCGCGTGCGACATTCTCTTCGATCCGCACGTCTGTTGCCCGCACACGAGCATGGATGGCAAACCAACCGCCACCCGAAGCAATCCCACCGCGATGCGCATTTGAGGAATCATCACCGCCGATTGCCTGATTCTTGCGAATAGTCACATGTTCAAGCGTAGCAACAGCTGGCTTGCCTGGCATACCTCGAACCGCGAGACCACCGCCGCTCCCAGGCGATGTTGTGGGGTTAGCGTTCGTGTTGTCCTGACCACGTGCCACGCTGTCGGTGATCATCACGTGACGGAGCGTCAGGGTGCAACTATCGTTCAGGATGCCTCCACCTGATGGATCATCACTCCGGGCACGCCCGCGCATCACAGTGACCCCCTCGATCGTCACAAGGCACTGCGCTGCATCGAAGGTGCTGTTCGTCATCCAGATGCCGCGTCGGACGTTCTGACCATCGATGATGGTCACATTTGTCGATGGATTGCTGATGTTCCAATCAGTTGTCGTGTATCCGCCGCGCAGGGTCACGACCCCTTTTCGCCAGATAAATGCAACTGCCCAATTTGAAGGATAGGTGTACGTCCCGGCTGCCAGCCGGATCTCTCCAGCATAGCGCCCAGTGGCAGGATTGACAATGCGTTCCAGTCCCGCTTCAATCGTTTTACAGGGCTGACTTGTGCTACCGCATGTGGGCGTGTCGGCGCCTGAAGGCGCAACATGCACAACCGGACTGTAGGCGAACACAGGGGTAGGCGCCATCAGGGAAGCGCATACAACACAGACGATGACCAGCAGCGGGAGAAATGTTCGTTGCCAGGGAAGGATGCGTTGCATGGATCAATACCTTGTGTCAATAAATGTATAGCCAGTAGCACCTCACTCTGAGCGTAAACGTTCTACTTCGCTCTTTCAACAGGATAACAGTCCTGTCTGCCGATAACCAGAGGAATTACTACAAGCTGGGACTTTTGGGGGTATCAGGTGCGAACGAGAGGCCGAAGACCGGCACCTCGCGTCTGACCCTTCACCGGGCAGATGAGAACCAGGAACTTACGACCACCTTCGACCTACAATACATCCGCAAACCCTTTGCGTGTTTTCATAAACCACGCATACCCCAACATCATTACTGCGCCGGTTCCCAGGATCCACCAGAGCGTGCCGGGGAAACTGGGCAACTGCCCCCACAATAGGACCCGGCGAAAATTTTCAGTCACCGGCGCCATCGGGTTGAGCAGCACCAGCGTGCGAAATGGCTCCGGGATCATTTCAATCGAGTAGAAGATCGGCGTCAGGAAAAACATCACTTGCAACACGATTGCAATCGCTTGACCTACGTCGCGAATGTAGACCCCCAGGCTGGCGACAAACCAGGCGATACCCAGGGCAAGGAAGATGAGCGGCAGGCTGACAAGCGGCAAAAGAATAACCGTCCACGGCATGCCACCGCCAAGTGCCAGATGCGCGACCAGCAGCACGCCGACGCTCACCAGCATGTGAAACAGCGCCGCGCCGAGAATGCTGACCGGCAATACTTCCAGCGGAAAGATCACCTTCTTTACGTAGTTTGGCACGCTAACGATCGACCCAGCGGCGCGATTGACGGTTTCACTGAAGCAGGAGTACGCCGACAACCCGGCGAACAGGATCAGCGCGAAATCCGCCAGGCTGTCGCTGCGCGCCTGGGGCCAGCGACTCTGAAAGATGACGCCGAACACCAGCGTGTAAACCGCCAGCATAAGCATCGGGTGCGCTAGCGACCAGAGGATGCCCAAGTATGCGCCGCGGTACCGCCCCTCGATCTCACGGCGGGTCAACTGCGCGATCAGGTCACGATGTCGCCACAGCGTGCGCGCCAGATGCAGCGGACTCAAAAGTGCAAAGATGCTCTCGGTTCGTGTAGAGACCAGAACTGCCATAGCCGGTATTCCCCTTTACTGCACGGGCGCAGCGCCACTGCGCCCTCCCCGCGCCCCCCGCAGCGCCACTGCGCCTCTACCTGCTGCGCCCTACAGCGCTGCTGTGCCCTTCCCTGCGTCTCTTCCAAAGCTCTGATGCAAAGACCGCCGGGTTTACCCTTCAAACCGAAACGCCGGACGTTCGAGATACTCCGCCAACCGCATCCCTCGTCGGTCACGCTGCGAGAGAATCGGTTCGGTCACAGGCCAGAGGACGCCAATATCGGGATCGTTCCAGGCAATCACCCCTTCGGCGGAAGGCGTGTAGTAGGCACTGCATTTATACTGAATTTCAGCAACATCGGAGAGGGCAAGAAAGGCATGACCAAAACCGACCGGAACCAGCAACTGCAACATATTCTCCGCCGTCAATTCGACCGCATGCCAGCGCCCAAACGTGGGTGAACCAACCCGGAGATCGACAATAACGTCGAGGACGCTGCCGAGCGTGCAACGCACCAGCTTGACCATGGGTGCAGTCATATCCTGGTAGTGAAAACCGCGCAGAACATGCTTCACCGAGCGCGAGTGGTTATCCTGTACAAAGTCGATGGTAATGCCGTGCGCCGCAAAATCGCGTCGGTTCCAGGATTCCAGAAAAAAACCACGTTCGTCACGGAAGCACGCCGGTTCGATGATGATCGCACCGGGGAGTGGCGTTGTGTGAAGAGTGAATTGCATATTCGTGTTGATTGCAACCTCTTGTGCAAAATGCTTGCGCGTGGGTCATATCCCTCGCGCTGCGTTCATGCTACTCTGATGTTTCCCACTGTTCTGCCGCGGCGACAAACAGCGCGAAATCGTGAAGCGCTGGCGCAATACTGGCATGAAGGACGGCATAATCAATTGTTTCGTACAGATGCACCAGAATATTGCGCATACCCGCTGCCCGCTGTAATCGTTCCGCCAGATCGACCGGAAGCAACCCTTCCTGCGCCGCCAGACGAAACGACTCTCGATACGATGTCGGTGTCAGACCGCGTTCAGCCAGACGTGAAACGTTAAGTCCGCTGCAGCGCCAACCAGCAATTCCAGAATGCGCTCAAACGTATAGTGCTGCTTCTCTATCTCGTTGCGACTCATCTGCGCCAATGGCGCGAGATCGCACAACAATCATCGCAGGTACGCCAGTTTGCGTAAGAGCACGTCACGCGCCATGGCGCACCTCTTCAGCATAGGACCGCAACGACTCGGCAAGAGCGCGGCGAAAGGGCAGTGCATCATTGTAGAGATGCCACAGACGCGCCTGCTCACCCATCCACAACCCGCGATCGCGCTCGTACAGAAGTTTTCCGTCGCGCGCAATCTCCCACCCTAGCACCGGATCGGTCGTTGGCGTTAGCAGCACTAGGCTGGCATTTGCATCCAAATAGATTCTCAATCTCGACCTGCCAGGCAATGCGGTCGAGCGGCGCCAGCGGATGACCGGGTTTGAGCGCCAGATCGTAGTCGCTATCGGGGCGCGCCTGACCACGCGCACGTGAGCCGAACAGCACGCAAAGCGCAATGTCGCGTGTTTTGCACCAGGCAACGAGTGCTTCGACCGGCGGCTCTGTTTTCATGGTCATTCTTCCTCGCCGCGCAGATGGCGCAATTCTGCTTCCAGCGCGCGCAAACGCGATTCGGCTTCAGCGCGGGCTGCCGCTTCCTGGCGGGCGCGTTCCGCTTCCTGCCGTGCGCGCTCTTCCGCCTCAGCGCGGGCCGCTGCTTCCTGGCGGGCGCGTTCCGCTTCCTGCCGTGCGCGCTCTTCCGCCTCAGCGCGGGCCGCTGCTTCCTGGCGGGCGCGTTCCGCTTCCTGCCGTGCGCGCTCTTCCGCCTCAGCGCGGGCCGCTGCTTCCTGGCGGGCGCGCTCTTCGGCGCGTCGCGCCCGTTCTGCCGCTTCTGCCGCCTGCCGCACCACCGTTACATAGTCGCCAATCGCCGCGCCCTGTGCATCATAGCAGACAACATGGTCATCCTCCACTCCGAGCCATAGACCAGCAACGACCAGATGCACCCGCCCATCGGCGCCCATTGGATGCGCTACATAGCGTCCATCTGCCAGCCGATAGTCGAGCAGGCGTAACCGCCGCTCCCTGTTTTCGCCCATGTCGTCAATAATCACATACTGTGCAACTCCTGCCTGCGCATAGTGCTCTACCTTGCGCTCCAGGTCGTTCTCGCGCGTCTCTGGCGACGTAATTTCGATAATCAGCGCCGGGCGCGCACCCTCAGCCGCCACATCGAACGTGCTCCAGTTCTGCCGCTCAGGGATGCCGGGAATAACCATTACGTCCGGCCCATGCGCCCGCAGACCGGGGATGTCCCAGGCGATACGCACATCGGTCAACACAATCGCCACGCCAGACGACTCCAAACAGGCGCGCAGCACTTCCGTCAGGTAGATGCGGTCGGTTTCGTGGCGGTCGTTATGCACAATGAAGTCTCCCACTTCGGGGTGCAGGACATCTTCCAGCGTGAGCGGAACCTGTTCCAGGTGATGGGGGTTGTCGGGTGTTGGACGCAGCACAAAGCGCCAACCGTAGCGGAACGGATCAGCGTCCAATGCCGTCACAAGACTGGTCTGGATGGCGTCGGTCGTCATAACTTCAGTATATCACGAATGCAGGCAACAAATGTCGGCGGTCACGCGCTGTGCGCCTGTTCGTACTCGATAACTGTGCGGATAATATCATCGAGATCAAGTGTCGGGCGGAAGCCAGTCAGCGCTGTGAGACGCGAAATATCTGGCACGCGCCGGCGCATATCTTCGAATCCGACTTCATAGGCATGCTCGTAGGGTACCAGCACGATCGGTGATGAACTCTTCGCCAGTTTGACCACGCGCTGCGCCAGTTCGAGAATACTTACTTCCTGCGGATTGCCAACGTTAAAAATCTTTCCAACCGCGTCTGGATGGTCGAGCAGCGCAATCAATGCGCGCACCGTATCGCCGACATAACAGAAACAGCGCGTTTGCTGCCCATCACCGTACACGCGCAACGGCACATTACGGAGTGCAGCCCGAACAAAGCGCGGTAACACCATACCATAGCGCCCCGTCTGACGCGGACCGACCGTGTTGAACAGGCGCGCAATGATCACAGGCAGGTCGCGCTCTTTATGGTACGCCAGCGCCAGAAACTCATCTAGTAGTTTGGAACAGGCATAACTCCAGCGGTTCATCGTTGAAGGACCAAGCACCAGGTCGTCGTCTTCGCGGAAGGGCACGCGTTCGCTTTTGCCGTACACTTCTGAGGTGCTGGCGATCAGCACGGTCTTGCCCTTCTTTGCCGCCCAGCGCAACACCAGTTCGGTGCCATTGACATTGGTTTCGATGGTACGCACGGGGCTTTGCACGATCAGCTGCACGCCGACTGCCGCCGCCAGATGCACCACAGCGTCACTTTCGTCGATCAGTTCTGCCAGCACCGCTTCATTGGCGATGGTATCAAGCGTATAACTGAAGTTCGGGTGTCCTTTGAGATGGCGAATATTTGCGACCGCACCCGTGGAGAGATCATCGATGATCGCCACCCGGTCGCCGCGTTCGATCAGAGCATCCGCCAGATGCGAACCAATAAAACCTGCGCCGCCGGTGATCAGAATGCTGCGCCGTGCCATAATGCTCTGCCCACTTTCAATAAGGACTACTACCGTCGCGCTTCAATGAGAGTCATAATCGACTGGCGCACCCGCGCCAGACGAATATCCATCCCCTCCGGGCGCAAATAGAGATCTTCACGGATGCTGCCAACATCGTAGCGAATCTGCGTAATCGGATCGCGATCGGCTTCAGCAGCGCGCACATACGCCTGCGCCAGCGCCTCGTCGATTGCCGCCAGTGTCTGCTCAACACGGGCAAAATCATTCACCCGCAGCGACGTTTCAGCATCGGTAAGATGATGGAGCGCACGCATAAGATACATTGCCGCCCACAACCGCTCGTCCTGAGCGCGCAGGTCGATCAATTCCTGGCGCGTCAGGGCTGCGGCAAGCGGCGCTTCGGTTGGTTGCGGCGATGGAGCGGTGCTGATGGCGGATGTCGGCACTGGAGAAGAGACCAGTGTGATCGACGCAATCTGGGGCGTCGTTAGAGGTTGCCTGGATGCTTCTGGCAACAGGAGGCGTTGAATACTCAACGTCAGCACAACAGCCACGAGTGCGGTTATTGCGTGCGGCAGCGCGGCGCGCAATAGATGCGCCGCGCTGGGTTGATGTGCGCCCGGCGGAGGAGATTCGCCGGACCCGGAACTCATTACAGGTTCAGCCACGAATGACCAGAACTACTTCTCGATCTGCGCTGTTAGCAGAATAGCCTGCGCAATTTCACGCATCGACTTGCGCGTATTCATCGAGAGTTGCTGAATCTTGCGGAAGGCTTCGTGCTCCTTGAGACCCTGCGTATCCATCAAAATGCCTTTAGCGCGTTCGACCAGTTTGCGCGTCTCCAGCGTCTCTTTCAGATCGTTGATCTGCTTATCCATCTCGCGGAACTCTTTGTAGCGCGCCAGGGCAATCTCGATGGCGGGGAGCAGTTCCCCTTCGTGGAACGGCTTGACAATGTAGTTGACTACGCCGGCTTCGCGCGCCCGATCAACCAGTTCGCGATCCGAATATGCAGTCAACAACAGCACTGGCGCGATCTTCTCTTCGGTCAGCACCTTGGCTGCCTGAATTCCGTCGAGTTTCGGCATTCGGATATCCATAATCACCAGATCTGGGCGCAATTCGCGCGCCAGATTGATGACGCTAACACCATCGCCTGCTTCGCCGACGACCAGATAGCCCAGATCGACTAGCGTCTCTTTCAGGTTCATACGGATGATTGACTCGTCATCCGCAATGACCAGACGTAGTTGCTGAGACATAGGACGTCTCCTCTATATCTACAGCCGTTGCGCCCCTTTTGATAAGGGTGAACGGCTTGTTGATTACCCGCTACAGGATGCTATACAGTGTTTGAGTATAACATACCGTCAAAGTGATGGTCAAGAATTGACTGTCAAATCGTCATTTCTGGACGAACCGCACAATCTCCTTTGTTCAAAATGCTGCATAAGGCGCGATTGCGAACAAAATCTCCGGTTCCCTTTGACGGTGTGCGACGACGCAAGTCGTCACGCATCCTGTATGATATACTGGCAACTATTCTGGTGAAGGAAAGAACGACGTATGGATTCGCTTCCCGAAGATCTCGATCTGATTACCCTCCGCCGTCGCATTGCAACCCGCATCATTGGCAATGTGCTGATGCGCTACGAGCGTGTCGCGTCAACGAACGATATTGCTAGGGAACGCGCACGCAGCGGCTACGCCGAAGGATTGATCGTTCTGGCGGAAGAACAATCGGCAGGGCGCGGGCGCCTGGGACGCAACTGGGTGGCATCTTATGGCGATGCGCTGCTGATGTCGGTGCTGCTTCGACCGGTGTGGCTGCCGCCTGGCGAAGCATTTACCCTTACGATGCTGGCAGGAGTTGCGTTGTGCGAAGCGGTTGAGAAGGTTGCGATGGTGCGCGCGCAGTTGAAATGGCCCAACGATCTCCTCCTGTTCGCTAATGGCGCATGGCGAAAAGGAGCTGGGATCCTGACCGAGATCAGCGTTGCAAGTGATGTTATCGAATGGGCGATCGTCGGCATTGGCATGAACGTCAATCAGGCGCCCACTGGCGCTGTCAATGGGCGCGATCTCCAGCAGACGGCGACAAGTGTGAGCGCGGCGGCTGGTCAACGTATTTCCCGTACTGCATTGCTGGAAGCGCTGCTGACAAGCCTTGATGAACGCTACGCACTTCTGCGATCGGGGGAGCGTGCGGGGTTATTTGCCGACTGGCGTGCACGCCTGGCGTACCTGGGCGAAACGGTGACGGTAACCCTGCCTGGCGGCGAGTTGCGTGGCGTTGCGGAGGACGTCGCATCAGATGGCACGTTGCTGCTGCGTGATGTTGCCGGTGTCCTCCATACGATTCACACCGGCGATGTGGGATTTTGAGCGCAAAACACTGGTTCTCAATGAACGCACCTGTCGGAACAGCGTGAACGATTGAAACGCCCACTGCTGCTGCGGGTGCAGCTCTGACAAGAATCTAAAGAGGGGATAATCGTTCTGCAACCCTGGTGCTATTTCCCCTATCGCCGCAATCATTCACCGGTGGCGCAACCGTTGCCTGCAGGACGCTCACCGTCGGAAGATGCGTCGGAACGGCGACGATAGCGGTTCGTGCCAGGTATCGGCTCCATCACAACCCTCGGTCGTGGCTCGAAGAGGGTATCGAGCGCCTCGCGGATCGTCAGTTGATCGTGAACTAGGGCATAGACTCTGGCGATCCGCAGCGCAGTTCGCTTGCTGGTCCGCCGTGTGCGTAGGACGCGCATATAGGTGGCGTAGGGCACACCAGCAAGCCGACAAAACTCAACCGGCGTTGGAGCGACGGTTGCAATCCGTTCTGCGAAATCGGAACGCGGCGCATAGGTTTGTGCAAGTTCGTATGGGTATGGCATACGCGCTCCTGATCAATGAAGACTAGCGATCCTGCACAGCGAATTTATAGCCAAGGTTGCGCACAGTGATGATATAGCGCGGCGCATCAATGTCGGGTTCGATCTTGGCGCGCAACCGACGAATATACACGGCGACCAGGTTGCTTTCGCCTTCGTAGTCGTACCCCCATACCTTGCTGAGAATCTGACTGGCGCTCAACACGCGCCCAGCGTTCTGCATTAGATAGTAGAGCAAACGAAACTCGATCGGGGTAAGGACGACGCTCCGCCCATCCTCAAACAGCACGGTATGTTCGATTGGATCGAGCGTCAACGGACCCTGTGAAATGCGCGTCACCGGGTTGACCAGGTCGCTGTTGCGCCGGCGTAGCACTGCTTCGACACGCGCCAGCAGTTCAGCTGGCTCGAAGGGCTTCACCAGATAATCGTCGCCGCCGATCTGCAACCCGGTCACGCGATCCTGTAATTGACTGCTGCCGGTGACAAAAATGATTGGAACATCCGATATGCGACGGATCTGGCGGCAGATGTCGAAGCCGTTCACCTTCGGCATACCAACATCGAGCAGCACCAGGTCGGGGGAACGCTGTTCCACTGCCTGCAGTACGCTAGCGGCGTCGTATGCCTTAATGACCTTGTACCCGGCATCTTCGAGCAGAAAGGACGTTAGTTTGACGCTTGCCGGATCATCGTCAGCCACCAAGATCTCCATCGGTCTCTCCTTACGTTATGCAACAAACAATGGTCTCCCTGAATGGAATAATCGCCATATCGTGGTTTAGTATACGACGGTCTATTACCAAAACATTACATAAGGATACATAATCCAAGGAGCACCGTACTATGGACAACGCAACAAAGAATGATGCTACCAGGAGCGGGGCGCGATGCAATAAACGGCAAACCGAAGATGAGCGCTTACTGGCGCGTCCCCGTGCCAACACCGATTTCCTCAGTACCGACACCTGGCGGGTGCTGCGGATTATGGGGGAGTTTGTCGATGGCTTTGAGATGCTGGCGGACGTCGGTCCGGCGGTCACGATTTTCGGATCAGCGCGCGTCAACGTTGATGACCCGATGTATCAGGCGGCAGTAGACGTGGCGCGGGCGCTCGGTGAGGCAGGTTTTGCGATTATTACCGGCGGTGGACCCGGCATTATGGAGGCGGGCAACCGTGGCGCGCGCGAAGCAGGAGCGCGGTCGGTCGGTCTCAATATCGAACTCCCCTTTGAACAACATTTCAATCCGTATGTTGATACGTCGGTGACGTTCCGCTATTTTTTTGTGCGAAAGATGATGCTGGTCAAGTACGCTCAGGCGTTCGTGATCTTTCCCGGCGGATTCGGTACGCTTGATGAGTTGTTCGAGGCGTTGACGCTGGTGCAGACTGGGAAGGTGCGCAACTTTCCGATCATTTTGTTCAATAGCGCGTACTGGCATGGGCTGCTGAATTGGATGCGCGAAACGGTTCTCCCGGCACGCAAGATTGCTGCTGCCGACCTCGATCTGTTGATCGTCAGCGACTCGGTCGATGAGGTGCGTGACCTGATTGTACGTTCAGCATATGATACGCAGTGGCGCACCAGTACAGAGGCGGCAGCGCAGGAGGTAACCCGTCGCGTCCTCGGACGACGATCAGAGTAGCGAGTCGGGCGCTCCGGCTGTGCTGCGCGATCTGCGCGATGTGGGCAGGCGGTCATTCCGCTTCTGCCTGCCTCTCCAGGGAAAGCAGGACGCCCAGCCGGGCGTATATTTCCTGCACCAGCGCCCAGGCTTTCGGTTCGATCACCAGGCAGTGGTCTACCGTATCCATTGCCATCCTGCGCAGCAGACGACGGTGTGGCGGCGGCAGCGGATGCGCTGGAAGCACGATGCGTTCTCCGTCACGTCGTGCTTTCAGGCGCGCAGGGGTCGCTCCGGCATACCCGCGTATCAGCGCCCCAGTCTCGTCGATGGTGCGCAGCGTCGCACCTGCGGTAACCAGCGCATAACGCGGGATGCCGCGCCCGCGCCGCCTTCGGATCACCTGCCCCTGGCGAATGACACCACCAGCAATCTCGTTGCGCACCTCGACAGGGACAGGGATCCAGTCGAGACGTTGCGGATCGAACACGCTCCAGCGTTCGTTGTCCGGCAGCGGAAGCCAGAACGGAGATCCTACTGGAAGCGGCGGCGGAAGCGGCGGAAGATGACGGATGCGATCCTCAAGGGTCAGGACGCGAAATCCGCGCTCGCGTAATCGCGCCAGCAATCCCTCGCGGCGCCACGAACGCAGCGTAAAGAATTGCCCTTCCAGATCGCCTTCACCCTTCAGGATAGAATTGGCTCGCGGGTCGCGCACAATAAACCGTCCCGGCGCAATCTCTTCGATGTCGTATGGCTTGCCTTCTCGTTCCATAGAGCTCAGACGCTCACGCTCCTTTGTGCGGGCTGGTCACGACGATATCGGTCACCTCTGCCTTGAGATAGCATCGATCAGCAACAATCGAGTCGTGACGGATCTGCGCTATTTCGACAATATACGCACGTTCGTGCAATATAGGCCAGTTTGCCTAATGCAATAGATTGATCACTCTGTACACCTCGTGATACCCTTCTCGATGCCATGCCGTGCTTGTCAACCCGCGTAGCAGGTTCAGGGTTTGCGCCCGCGCTGCATGAGATAAGCATCCATCACCTGAATCAATCGGCTGATTACGGTACACACCTGCCGATGTGTCGGCGGAAGAACCGGTCGCACGGTTTCGAGCAACAACCAGGTGCGCTGACGAAAGATCGCGTCCGTGTCGGCGAGATGACCGATCACCTGTTTTCTACGATGGTGCGGCTTCAGCCAGGCGCCGAGGGAGCGCCTCCTCTTCCGGCCCTGCGACCGCTGTTCGTGTCGCCTCTTTCGTATGTTCTAGAAAGGTCATAATCGCGTATGGACCAGGCGCTCCCTCTGCTTCGGATAGCGCGAAACACTTTAGTGCGCTTCTAGAACTGTGCTACAGCGCGGACACACGCCTTCGAGCGCACCTTCACGGATCTCGCCGCAGGTGTGCAGACGAAGAGATCACCCAGTTCGCCAGCGCGCAGATCGCGCCCTTCAGCCACAGCGTACTGTGCTCGCGCCAGCAATTCCCTCGTAAACGGCGTCATGCCGGTGATCCGGTCGGCGGGAATGTCGCCAATCACTCCACTGGAAAAGGCGCCGACAACATTCTCCGCTGTCGAACGCGCGAGCCGCAAACAGCGAAAGGCGTTGCTGGCGCGCGCCAGACGCGCAGCGCTCACAGACGTGCAATGTTGAAACAGCAATCCCGACGTGCCTGTTCCGTCCAGAGATGGTATGCGGCATGTCCCATGCTCGCGAGCGAACATCCAGGCAGCATCATCGTGGGTATCCGTCATAGCACCAGCCGTATATCTGTTGAAAAACTCAACAATGCCATAGAAGCATCATACCACCATCTGCCGTCTGTCATGTCGACCGCAGGGATCACACGCAGCAACTCTCTGTCGCATATATAATGCACCCTGTTCAGAAGAGCGAAAGACGAACCATGCGCGTTGCGATTATTCACGATTACCTGAACCAGTATGGCGGCGCCGAGCGGGTGCTCGAGGCGCTGCACGACCTGTTTCCCGAAGCGCCAGTGTATACGTCGATCTATGATCCTGCTGCGATGCCTGCCGCCTACCGCACATGGGATATTCGCCCATCGTGGATGCAACGTCTTCCTGCCTGGCGTCACCTGTTTCGCGCGTATATCCTGCTCTATCCACTGGCATTCGAGAGTTTTGACCTGAGCGCTTATGATCTTCTGATTAGCAGCAGCAGCGCCTTCGCTAAAGGCGTGATCCCGCAGCCGGATGCGATCCACATATGCTACTGTCACACGCCGATGCGATTCGCCTGGCGCACCTCGGATTATCTGGCGCGCGAAGGATTCGGCGCTGCAAGCCGAGCGGCACTGACCCTGCCACTCGCGCTGCTGCGCCTGTGGGACGTCGTATCGACACAACGGGTAGATGCATTCATCGCTAATTCGCGCGCCGTTGCGCAACGCATCAGGCGCTATTACGGGCGCGAGGCAGTTGTCATTCCGCCACCGGTTGATCTACCGCCATTCTGCGACACGCCGCCTGGAGCTTACTTTCTGGCAGGTGGACGATTGATCCCGTACAAACGGCTTGATCTCGCGGTTCAGGCATTCACGCGGCTGGGCCTACCACTCAAAATCTTCGGTGATGGGCGCGATCGCCAGCGCTTGCAAGCGATGGCAGGACCGAATATCACATTTCTGGGGCGCGTCGGCGAAGCAGAACGACGTGCGTTGTTCACTGGTTGCCGCGCCTTCATCTTTCCAGGCGAAGAAGATTTTGGCATTGCACCACTCGAAGCGATGGCTGCCGGTCGCCCGGTGATTGCCTATGCCGCCGGAGGCGCGCTGGAAACGGTGATTGAAGGGGTAACCGGTCGTTTCTTCCGTGAACACACGGTCGAGGCGCTGATGGAAGCAGTTGCTGCGATGCTGACGGAACGCTACGACGCGCATGCTGTCCGGCGCCACGCCGAGCGCTTCGGGAAGGAAGCGTTTCTGGCGCGGATGCGGTCGTTCGTTGCAGAGGCATATAACCGTTGAAGGTTGAGTTATAAGGTTGCAAGTGAAGGTCGAGAGTTGATCGTGCAGGGGGCGAGTCACAGATCCCATCGAGCGCTCTAACCCCTGACCCTTAACCCCTAACTCCGGGTTCTCGGTTCTTGGTTCTCGGTCTCGGTTCTCTATGCCTGTCTCAACATACCTCTCCATTCTGCAACGTTACCGGTTGCTGGTTCTCATTCCGGCGATCATCGCATCAGTGATCAGCATGGGCTTGGCGTTTATCGAATCGCCGCGATACCGGTCGTCTGCCAGCCTCCTGATTACTCGCAGTGAGGATCGCCGTTTTGACACCGAAGACGCTCTGGCGTATGATCTACCTGCAATCATTAAGGGTGCACCGTTCAGTGTCGAGATCAGTAGCGCGTTAGCGCGCGCTGGTGTTGTCCTTTCGCCAGAACAGGCACGCGCAGCGCTGGGTGCATCAAATCGGCGGCGTGTGGTGCAGATATGGGCGGAAACTGGGGATCCGGCGCTGTCTGAGGCACTGACCGCAGCAGCAGTCGAAGTGGTGCAGCGACGCGGACTGGCGTTGTGGGGCGATCCCTCGGCAACACCTGAACGCACCCTGGTCAATGTGGTTGTGCTCGAACCGCCCGGTCCGGCAGTGCGAACCAATGACTGGCGCGCAGGCGTTGTCTCGGTGGCGTTGCGCGGATTGGCTGGGCTGGCAGTCGGCGCTCTGATCGCTCTTGGCGCGCACTGGCGGGAAACTGCGCACGCCTCATCAGACCGGGCGACAGGAGGATGACATGCAATTGTCTGATTATCTTGCCGTGCTGCAGCGTCGCTGGTGGGTTATTCTGCTGACAATGGTAGTGGCAGTGGCAAGCGCTCTGATATTCAGTCGCTTCCAGGAGCGTGTCTATCGTTCAGAGGCAAGTTACCTGGTCGTGCCGAACCGGATCGACAACGGACTGTCGATTGTGCTCCAGAACAGTATGAGCAGTTTCCGCGAGATGGCGCTGGCGCGACCGCAATTGCAGAAGATCAGCGATGAACTCAAACTCGACCGGACACCCGAATGGTTGCTGAAGCGCGTTGCGATCCAGCCGCGCCCGGACGAACGCAAGATGATTGTGCAGGTCGATTATCCCGATCCGGTAATGGCACAGCGACTGGCGGACGCTATCGGCAACAATATGGTTGCGCTGGTCAGTGCACGGAACAACTTTCTTGAAGGAACGGATCGGATCAGCATGATGGTTCTGGAACCAGCAACGCCGCCAGTGCTCCACCGTCCGCAGACGCGCGTCAACATGCTTGCTGGCGCAGTGCTTGGTCTGGTGCTCGGCGTGCTGCTGGCATTCGTACTGGAGGCGCTCGACGACACCATCAAAACGCCGTCTGATGTCGAACGGTATGTTCAACTGGCGACGCTCGGCGCTATTCCTGCGGTGAGCAGCGATCCCAGAGGAGCAACATTCACCGCGAGACGTGCACGCAAAAATGAAAAGTTGGAAGTCATCTCATAGCAACAACGATTGCGTGCCGCAAGCATTGGAGCATATCGCCAGTATGACAGCGCGGCGCTATGCGGTGGGTATTGCGGAAGTCTGGTTCCGCGTGCTGCCTGCATTGACGGAGGCGAGTTACGATGTGAAGAAGCGCCTAAGTTTCGGAAGAACGCCACACGCCCTGCGCACAGTCGACTGGAGTGCATCGAACAGATGAACTACACTAACGGACACGCCGACTCTCCGCTCATTGCACTGCGCGACCCGCGTTCGCCCGCAGCCGAAGCATATCGGACGCTACGCACCAACATCCAGTTTTCCAGCCTCGACAAGCCGCTGCAAACCCTGCTGGCGACGAGCACTGCGCCTGATGAAGGGAAATCGACCACGCTGGCGAACCTGGCGGTAACGATCGCCCAGGCAGAACAGCGAGTTATTCTGGTAGACTGCGATTTGCGCCGACCCTCGCTCCACACTCTGTTTGGGCTATCGAACGACATCGGGTTGACCAATATGATCCTAGCGCACAACGATGCACCACCGCCGCTCCAGGAGACAGGAGTGCCGGGGTTGAGCCTGTTGGCAAGCGGTCCTCTGCCGCCGCGTCCTGCCGACATCCTCGGCTCGCGTCGGATGGAAGCAATCATTCAGCGGTTACGTGGAATGGCCGACATAGTCTTGTTCGATACGCCACCGGTCATCGCAGTCACCGACGCCGCTGTCTTGGCAACGCGTGTCGATGGCGTACTGCTGGTGCTCGAAGCTGGACGCACGCGCCGCGAACGGGCGCGACGGGCGCGCGAGATACTGGAGAAGGTCAAAGCCAACATTATTGGCGTGGTATTGAACGGCGCACGCTTCGACGGCGAATACGGCTACTATGTGTGAGCCACAGGGTTTCGACATATTGCCCGACTCCGCGCCCTGTGATACAATAGCCGTACTGTTGTGTGCGCTGGTCATGGGACGATGGTCGTTTGCGATTGTATTTCCAGGAGAGTGGCGTCGCAATCCTGACGCAGAGTGATGGAGATCGCACCATGCCTGACTATGCAACCCGAAATCCGGCAATTGTTCTGGTGGAGGATGAGCCTGATATTCTTATCATCCTTCATCGCCTGATGCGCGATCTCACCGGAGGATACGATATTGTAACGGTCAGCAGCGGCGCCGAAGCGCTGGCACAAATTGCGCTGCGTCCAGTGCCTCTGGTTATCACCGACTATAATATGCCAGGGATGAATGGGTTACAGTTAACTGCTGCGATCAAAGAAACATCTCCCGATACGCGTGTTGTGCTCATTACAGCATACGCCACCCCCGAACTGGAGAAACGCGCCCGTGAGCAGCGTGTTGATTATTACCTGCCTAAACCCTTCCCCCTCGACCGCCTTGAACAGATTGTGCGTGACGTGCTGCGCTGAGCGTCTGCTTGACGATTCGAATGGCAGCACGTCGTTGCGAGTGCGGCGACCTGATACGTTTGTGCTAATGAGTCTCAAGAATTGAATCCGGCATAGCCTACGCAGGCGGGTTTCGCATTGTATAGCCGAGGGCTAATGGCGGGTCGTTTGCAGCGCGAGCGCTGCCAGGACATCCAGATGCACATCGACGGGCCAATGCTTCAGCACTACAGCGATACGCTCAGCCTGAGCGCAGGCATCACGCACATCCGAAGAGCACGGCGCCAACATAGCCGGGCTCATCGTGGTCCTCTACCGGGTAACGAGCCGGCCCGTTACCACCTTTAAACGGCCCAAGTTGCGCAGCGCGCAATCCGTCGCCAGCCTCTACTCCGCCCACATCTGATCCGCGCCCGCTCGCCCATCCCCGTTGGTCAGGGTCGGGCGCCAGGTGACTATGACATCATCTTGATCCACTGTCGTCACCTGATTTGGTGGGCGCACACATTCCCGACAACATCGGCGATCTCCCACGGATTGGCGTGATCATGCAGATCAGGGCTATGTCCATGATTGCGAGCGCACTGCCAGGTGAAGCTCAACGAAATCCAGAATGCAGGCGATCCCGCTCAGCGTGGCGTCGCGCCCTCACGCCAACTGGTCGCGAATGGCGGCCAGGTTCTGGCGCGTCTGGGTCAGCCCACACTGCTGCAGGCTACGGTGCACCAGATGCGCCACCTCGGTAGTATCTGTCGCAGGGTCGTGGCAGTCAGGGGAAAAGTGAGCGTGCGCCCGTGTCCGTCCCGGATAAGCAGGCTCTCAATGCCCTTGGCTTCCCAGCAATGCAACCAGCGAGAAACGGCTTTAAGGATGGCGCAGACGTAGCAAGCGTTTGTGGGACGCCGCAGCTGGCGACACGCTGGACGCGATGTGCTTGATCGACCATTGGCGAGCGTCAGATTGCGCAGCGTCAATTTCGTGCCAGCGCTGAGTTTGTTGACATACATGATACGGGTCGTTCCTTGACCATCGAGAGTCACCAACCCCCCGCCATCGATCGTTGCCGCAGTGCGAATATCGAGGGTTGCCGCAATCGGGATAGTCACCGGCGCGCTGCCGCAGTTGAAGCGGATCTCGCCACCCGAAGCCAGCGCAGTTGCCAGGGCATCACGCGTGCAACTCGCTGGCGTTCCATCGCCGACGACACCGGCGGCGTGCGCGGGAGGCACTGGAAGAAACATACCGATGCCTAGCAGGACCATAATGATACGTATGTGCATATAATTCCCCTGACGATTACAGCGTCACGATGGCGGGCAACAAAGTTGCTGCCCGAACGAAACTGTAAACAAAAGGGGAACACGTGAAAAGATAGTTTTGATTACGGGGTGATCTCACTTGCGGAGCCGGAACAGGACTGCTGGCGACGTGGAGAATGTCGTACCAAGTCGCTCAACGGGTGATCTCAGTTGCGGCGCTGGAACAGGACTGCTGGTTCAATGTTACGTGCATATCGAGTTGCCATATGCTCACAAATGTTCTATACTACGTCCGAAATGACGAGCGTAGCGCTCTTGAAGGAACCACAGCATGAAGCACACCGAAGCGCTGCTGACCACATCGATGGGCATATCTGCACAAAAGCGGTCATTACCGAAACAGGGGCGATGTCAACAAGATAGACGATCAGGATCGCCCCGCACACGACTGGTATCGCTTCGTGCTGTCCTTTCCGCCACATGTGGTTCGCGAGTACCTTGAACGTTTTGGCATCGACTCGCGCCATCGTGTCCTCGATCCTTTCTGCGGCACCGGCACAACCATTGTTGAATGCAAAAAACTGGGCATTCCGGCCGTTGGTATTGAGGCAAACCCGCTTGCGCATTTTGTGGCGCAGGTCAAAATCGATTGGTCGCCTGACCCGGATGAATTGATCCAGCATTCCGAATACGTCGCAGAGCGTGCACGCGCGCAGCTCGAAGCCGACGGCATTGAGGATGATCCTTTATTTCCTTCGACGCAATGCGCTGATACGATCTCCAATCTCCGAACCCTTGAATCGGACGTGATGCACCTCTTACTGAAAAAACTCCATTAGCCCGCTTCCCTTGCATTTCTTGTCCTCCTCGATACGCTCAAGACGTATGCCGATCAACGATTTGAGCGCCACCAGCGCCTTGCGCTGGCAAAGGCGCTCCCCAACTCAATTGGTAACCTTCATTTCGGTCCGGAGGTTGGCGTCGGACCGGCGAAGCCTGACACTCCAGTGATTGATTGCTGCGTGGCTGGAAGGCGTGGCTGCGATTGCACGAGATCTGCGCCACTTAAGACATCTCAATCATACTGAAGCCATGATTTACCACGCAGACTCCCGAAGCATTGGAGATGTGTTAGAACCTGCTTCAATTGATGCGGTTATTACGTCGCCACCCTACCCAAATGAAAAGGACTACACACGAACAACGTGGCTTGAGAGCGTGCTTCTCGGTTTTATTCGCAGCAAATCAGACCTTCGAGCGCTCAAGCATCACCTTATACGCTCAAATACTCGCAATAGACATCATCAAGACTTAGTGATATACTATTTTTGTACAACCTGAAGACGGAGAAAAGCAATGTGCAAGTATCGATCCATTATTGAAAATCCCGAAAAATGACGCTTTATGATCGGATTGACCTCTGATGCGTTCCACGCGCCGGTTCCGATCTTCCACACTGCATTTGAAGCGTATATGAAACGTCGAACCATTGATGGTCACGTCCGATAGTACCGACGCTATGTTTCTTATGCAAACTCGCCGCTTCCGACAACGGAAGATGAATTGCTCTTTATTTTGATTTTGACCTTCCCAAAACAAAATCCAACGCACGTGATGCACGGACACATCTTCAGCCGATCGAACGTGAGCAAATGGGTGCACCTTTTGCATGGAGCGCTTAATTATGCGCTTTCACCGCACAATCTCCTGTCAGCGCGCACTGCCGACGAACTGGCGCAGCGATTGCGGGAAGAACCGCCGCATTCGACGGAAACATCCCCCTTTTTATCCATGACGGCGTAGAACGTCCCATTTGCCGTCCAAGCGACAAAGTTAATCGGGAGTTGTATTACAGCGGCAAGAAGAAACGACATACGCCTAAGAAAGTTCTCATCGTCGATGAGTTTGGCTCTCTTCACTTTCTGAGCGATACATACGAAGGAAGGGTGTATGATACATGTATCGCGGATGAAGCGGGATACACCCTTCCGAACGCGAGTATTCTCTATCAAGATGCCGGGTTTCAAGGATTTAACCTGCCTGGCGTGCAGATCGTGCAGCCAAAGAAGAGGTCGCGCAATAGAACGCTCACGCCGCAGGAAAAGGAGGAGAACCGGCGTATCTCATCCGTTCGCGTCCGTATCGAACATGGTATCGGCGATATCAAGCGGTATCGGATTATTCACAACATTATCTGTTTCAGTTGTTCCGAATTTCGGGATATGGTCATGGAAACATGTTGTGGATTTCATAACTTCCGAATTCGATTGAAACGCAAAAAGCATTCCGAAAATCAAAACAAATCTTGATGAAGTCTAATGGATTGCGCACCATCCTCATATTCAGCAACTTGCTGACACGATTGAGTCACGTCGGCGTGAGTTGGGGAAGACATCGGGTTTTGAGCGCCTCTACGCGCGAGTCACCAGGCTCTACTTTGGCGGTATGGCGCGACACCTTGCCCAACTCCGCACTGTCCTTCGTCCAGGGGCGCAGCTTGCCTATGTTGTTGGCGATCAGGCGTCATACTTCCGCGTCATGATCCAGACTGGCGTTCTGCTTGCCGATATCGCCCAACATTTGGGATATGATCTGGTCGGCATTAACCTTTTCCAAACCCGGATCGCCACTGCAACCCGGACACAGCTGCGCGAAGAAATTGTTGTTTTGCGCTGGCCTGGTTAAAGACTCATCACTCCTCTTCAACGCCAATCTTCTTATTGATAATCGCGGAGAATGTCCGAACGAGGAGCAGGGTGATCAGCGCTATCAGCGCAACAAGCAGGATATACGCCAGCGCCTGGAAGAATAGCAACCCTGTCTTCGCCGCCATCAGCACGGTTGCAATGGTGATTGCCGCTGTTGGAAATGAGTATGCCCACCACGAAAGATAGAAGGGGATCTCCACAAATTGACGGTACTGAACAAGCAGCAGCATGAACAAGAACAGCCCGACATAGTACAGGATTCGTGCAAAACTATCTAGTTCAAAGCTGCTGATTGCATGCTCCATCAGTTTGATGTATGAAATGAACCCAATCGTAGGAGGCGCCATCATGATAAACAACGTCGGGATAAGACGCTCTGAGAGCTGCGGTTGATGAAAAATAAGCCGGTACAGCACGAGTGTAAAAAGTGCTATCTAGAAGATCAGACCGACGCTGAAGAAAAACCACGAAACTTCGGCGGGAGCATGGTCAATCCCCGCAATTGGCACGATGATATTACCCACGACCGGGATGAACCATGCAGGGTTGATATGCTGGATCTGCAATGTCGATCGTTGCATCCACGCGGATAGTATCGCAATAGTAAGCGCCAGATGCGCTATAGTGCCCACGATCCATACATAGCGCGAAATATCGTAGTTGAGACGCAGAAACGCTATACTAAACAACAGCAAACTGATCGAAATTGTGGGAAAGAAGTTGATTTTGACTGGGTGCGCAAACTCACGTTTGACCGCATCGAAATGTCGCGCAGTCTTCAGAGCATAGATGGTTGCAATTGACAGAAAGGCTGTCAGCGAAAGGATGAGCGCTATACCGCTGATTGCAAAGGGTAGCCCCAACAGACGTTCTGCTCGCTGTAATGCAATTGTTGCACCGGTCAGTCCAAGCACGGCTGCAAAGAACGAGACCGGCATATACTTTAGCCGTATGCGCACATCCACTTTGTGCTGATCACCTGTCGAAACGTGGATCGACGACTGGTCTATCATGGGCGCACTCCTCGTTGATGCTGTACCAGGCAACCCGCGATCATAAGATGAAGCGACTGCGCTTCAGGTTACACAATGACAGGAGTGAGTGCGCCCGATCGGACAGGGGTTACACCTTTTCTGCGCGCGCGACCCCTTCCGCTTGCGCTGCGCGTGCTACCGCCGACGCAATGGCGGGCACGATGTCGCGATTGAAGACGCTGGGAACGATGTACTCCTCGGTCAGTTCCTCGCGACTGATAACGCTTGCCAGACCTTCAGCAGCAGCCAGGCGCATCCCCTGAGTAATCTTTGCCGCGCGCACATCGAGCGCTCCGCGAAAGATGCCGGGGAAACTAAGGACATTGTTGATTTGGTTGGGGAAATCGGAGCGCCCGGTTGCAACAACACGCGCGTAGTGCTGTAACATTTCCGGGTCACCTTCGGGAATGGGATTGGCAAGTGCAAAGACGATAGGGTCGCTCCCCATACTCCGCACCATATCAACGGTGAGGATATTTCCTGTCGAGACGCCAATAAACGCATCAGCACCAATGAGTGCTTCCGCCAGACCGCCACGACGTCGTTCGCGGTTGGTCATTGCAGCGATCTGACGTTGAAAGGGATTGAGCGGCTGATCCTCGTCGGCATTCAGAATGCCTACCCGATCAACAGCAGTAATTTCGCCCACCCCGGCGCTAAGCAGGTTGCGAATAATAGCGGTTCCTGCAGCACCGACGCCATTCACAACTATCCGCATCTGATCAAGACGCTTCCCGACCAGCGTTGCAGCGTTACGCAACCCTGCTAGTACCACGACCGCTGTACCATGCTGATCATCGTGCATTACCGGAATGTCGAGACGCTCGACCAGCCGCTCTTCGATATCGAAGCACTTTGGCGCAGCAATATCTTCCAGATTAATGGCGCCAAATACTGGCGAAATTTGCTCGACTGTCTCAACAATCACATCTGGATCCTGGCTTTTCAAACAGATCGGGAATGCGTCAATGTCTGCCAGTTCCTTAAAGAGCACAGCCTTCCCTTCCATCACCGGGATCGCAGCTGCTGCACCGAGGTTGCCTAACCCCAGCACCGCGCTCCCGTCGCTAACAACTGCCAGGCTGTTTCTCTTGATAGTGAGCGAAAAGGCGTTTTCTTCATCACGTGCAATCGCACGGCAGACACGGGCAACGCCAGGAGTGTAGATCAGCGAGAGATCATCGCGGCTTTTGAGCGGCGTGCGACTATGAATGGAAATCTTGCCGCCCTGATGCAATGAAAATACCCGGTCGCTTACATTAGTGACTACAACACCGGGAATAGCGTTGACACGGCGAACGATGCGGTCGCCGTGAAGTTCATCCTGCACACGAACAGTAATGTCGCGTACAATGTGCTTGCGGTCAACGCGTACAATGTCAATGGCGCCGATATTCCCGCCATTTTCACCAATCGCAGTAGCTATTGTCCCTAGCATACCGGGACGATTTTCGATCTGACAGCGGATTGTCAGCGTATAGGCAATTCCTTGATTCGACACAGTCATGGGCGCTCCTGTCCTTATGGGGTATCACCATTGCCCAATTATACGACACATGTGAGGACACGCTGACAGTGAATAAAGAATACGGGCGCAGTCTACTGCCCGAACACGAACGGCGTTGGATCGATGTTGATCCCCTGCCACCAGATCTCGTAGTGAAGATGGGGTCCGGTCGCGTAGCCAGTGCTGCCGACCGTGCCGATCTGTGCGCCACGTTGCACGACCTGTCCTTCGCTGACCATGATACTCTCTAAATGCCCATATGCGGTAATCCATCCCGTTTCACGGTTTTCGATCCGGACAAAGTTGCCGCCGGGCCAGCTGCCGGGATACACGCGCGCAATCCCGTCGTGGGTGGCGATTACCGGTGCGCTACGCGTCGCTCCTGGCTCAGCATATCCGTCGCCGTCACTATCAATGGCGAAGTCGAGCGCGCCCCAGATCGTTGCAGGTGCATGCGTTCCTTTACCGTACCCCTGCGTGACAACGATCTGCCCAACTGGTGCAATGAGCGGGTAACCACGCGGTGCAGCACGGTCGCCGAGTTTTGCGCCAACGGTCATGGCAGGCGCCACTGATGTCGGTTCGACGACTGGCGTAGACGGTTCTTTGATTAGAAGTGGCGGCAGCACTTCCTGACGAGATTGAGGATCAGTGGCAGTGTCCAGGATTGCCTCAACAAACATTGTAACCGATAGCGCCCCGCCGACAGGTGCTGCTTCCGAAAGGCGTTCAACAGATGCAGCAGGCGGATCGGACGGCGATTCAACCGATTGATGCAGGGCGGGCAGAGACTCGATGTGAGATAACAGCGATGTCGTCAGAGCAACTGTCGTTATCACGATGGCAAATGGCGTCGTCAGACGTTGAAGATCGAAGAGGCGCGGGGAGGGTGCTGCAATCTGGAGCGTGACGGGAAATGTTTCAGGCGCTACTTCCAGAACGCTCGCCAGTTGTGCGCGGGTAATGCTATCGAGGGTCAGGGCGCCAAGTTCGATAGCGCCGAGATTGCGCGCTGGAATACCGGTAAGGAGTGCCAGATCGGTCAGGGTCAATCCGCGACTGCGTCGGAGGGTTCGGAGCGTAGCAGTCATACAGGGCAACAATGTTCAACAATGGGTGCGAATACCTGCACCGAGCATACATCAGAACATTGCCGATGTGCATGACAACATGCTTACATGCCCTGCTACCTGCCTGATGGATATTGAGAACTTATAGCAGTTCTCGCGGAGGTTGAACCTCCTCAAACAAGCACAGTCACTCTTGCGCTCCAAGTGCGGCAACCGCCATGCGTGGCAATTGGAGAGAAGACATCAACCATCATCCGTCGTCAGGCGCGACTCCGCTCGTGCGGGCTAAAACCCTTCCCTGAGCGCATGGAAGCCCCTGCAGGGCTGGCGTGTCCGTCACCCTTCCCTAGGCTGAGGGGCGCCGGGTTGATCCAGCCCTCAGGGCTTGCCCAACCTCAGACAGGGCTTTAGCCTGCCACAGGCGTCCGACGATGGAACGCTCCAGAAATCCAGACAAGGTCAACGTATCTGAGAACTGTTATAATCCGGTATGCTCCTTATGCTGTCGGGCTAATGGAGATTGAGCATTAAGTCCGCTATCCCGAACGAGCCGTTAGGCTAAAGCCCTCGACTATGCGAGGCGAAGCCCGCCTGCGCAGGCTATACCGATTATTTATTCAAAGACTATAAGCCACACATGGATCACGAATACCGGTCAGGTCTGTGCTACGGCATAACCCAACCGCCATCGACTGCCAGCACCTGACCAGTGATGTACGATGCAGCTGGCGAGATCAGAAAAACAACGGCTGCTGCAACCTCTTCCGGCGTACCGAAACGTCCCATTGCAATGGCATCGAGCGCCCACTGTCGCCGTGCTTCCGGCAACGCTGCCAACAGGTCGGTTTCGATATATCCCGGCGCCACCACATTGACTGTAATACCATCGCGCGCCGTCTCGCGCGCCAGTGAACGTGCAAGACCAACCAGACCAGCCTTGGCAGCAGCATAATTTGCCTGACCGACATTTCCTGCCAGACCGGCCAGCGACCCGATCATCACAATACGCCCGTAACCGCGTGCACGCATTGGCGCCAGCACGGCACGGCTACACAAAAATGCACCGGTCAGATCAGCATCAATGACCGATCGCCACTGATCAAAACGCATACGCACAAATGGCGCATCATCGGTCAGACCGGCGTTGTTGACCAGCGCATCGAGTCGGTTCCAGCGTTCAAGGCACGCCGCGACCATTGCGTTAACAGCCGACTCGTCAGCCACATTAGCGGCAAACGCCAGCGCCTCACTGCCCATTGCCGCAATCTTGTCAACGACCTCCACGGCAGCAGCGGCATTGCGCTGATAGTTAACGAGAACACGCCCACCGCGCGCCGCGATCGCCAGCGCAATCGCCCGCCCTATTCCCCGCGATGCACCGGTTACAAGTGCAACCTGGTCCCGCAATTCATCGCCGATCATGCGCCAATCCTCCATCCAGGGTAACTGTTCACACCTGGGGTAACACACGCACCTGGGAGCAAGGGCGTCCCGCCCTCTTCACGTCTCCAAGGGCATCTTGCCCTCGCTCCCAGTGTGAACACTTACCGTCTAGGGCGATATTCCAACAGCATTCCAGTCTATGGTACAATGCAGAATAAACTTGACCTATTCAGCAGTGCGGTTCGCCGCCATTGTCTCTGCACTGCCCTATGAGCACTATTTTAATCGTCGAAGATGAAGCCGAGATTGCAGGGTATCTCCGGCGCGGGCTAACATTTGAAGGGTACACAGTCGAGATTGCAAGTGATGGACGCCAGGCGCTCGACATTGCCCGTGAACAGCCGCCTGATCTGGTGGTGCTCGATCTGATGCTGCCAGGCATTGATGGGTTGGAGGTTGCACGGCGGTTGCGCGCTGCATCGGATGTGCCGATCATTATGCTGACGGCACGTGACGCCATTCCAGATCGGGTTGCCGGTCTTGAAGCTGGTGCGGATGACTATCTGATCAAACCGTTCGCTTTTGAAGAACTGCTGGCGCGTATTCGTGTCCAGCTCCGTCGTCGTCAGCGAGAAGACGCCACAACCGTGTTGCGCTACGGTCCCCTAACAATGGATCTGGCTGCGCACCAGGTTACCATTGGCAACCGACGGGTCGATCTCACTGCCAAAGAGTACGATCTACTCGAACTGTTCATGCGTCATCCGCAACAGGTCCTCACCCGCGATGTCATCTACGACCGCGTATGGGGCTACAACTTCGGCGGAGAGAGCAACATTATCGAAGTGTACGTCCGCTATCTGCGCCAGAAACTCGAGGCGCACGGCGAACCGCGTCTGATCCATACCGTGCGCGGCGTCGGTTATATTCTGCGCGAAGAATGACGCCTCAACCTGTTATTTCGCAGCAACCCGCGACAAGAACCACTCCTCGAAGCGTGCTGCATCGACCTGGAGTGCAACCCGGGCATTAGCGGGCGCAGCATCGGATGGTTCGCGCATAAGCGTCATACCAGTGGTCAGACGTCCGCTCATTTCGACATCGACACGCAGCGTGCGCCAGGTGACCAGATCGGGTGCCAGGATTGTTGCAACTGCCAGTGGATCGTGCAGATAGGTAAACCCGCGCGCTCGGAACGGCGGGTATAGCGCTACCTGATCGGCAACCGCCATATGAAACGGCGTCCCCACACCCCGGATCCGTTCGACATCAGCGGATCGGATGCGCGTCTGAAGGGTGACATCGAGCGGGACAAGTGAAATGGGAGCGCCAGAACTGAACACAATATGGGCTGCCTCTGGATCGCAGCGGATGTTGTGCTCGACATACGCAATATGCAGCGAGTCGTAGCTCCGGCACGCACCGCCCATAATCGTCAAGCCGGCAAGCGCGTGCGCCAGGCGTGGCTCACGCTTCAGCGCCAGCGCAATGTTGGTCAACGGACCGATCGCAGCGAGATGGATCTGCCCTGGATTGTTCATGACCGTACGCACCAGGTAATCGACCGCATGCTCTGGCTCCGGCGCGAGGATCTGGTCATTTGCATCGAGCAAGCCAGCCCCCTCATGCCCTCCCCAGTATACTGGCTGCAACCCAAGGATTGGTTGAGTTGCACCAGCAAAAACCGGCGTCGAGATGGAACCGCGGAGGTCTAGCAGCTTTCGTACCATGCGGCTGCGGAGCAGTACATCACCATACACACAGGTCACACCTTCAAGGTGAAGTTCGGGCGAGGTCAAAATGAGCGCCAGCGCCAGACAATCATCGACGTCGGTGCCGATGTCGGTGTCGAGAAGAAGACGGATCATATATCCCACCGTACTATAAGCCTTGACACATTGCATGCAACATTGTAACGTATGGCGGCATAGCTGTGATCCGATAGGAAGATCGCGTGCTATACAGGATAACAAGATGTCATGAGAGCAGTTGAACCGCAGGAAGAACTCCAGGAAGAGGCGATAGAAGCGTCTGCCATGCCGGATAAGGCTGGTATGACTGAAACAGACCAGAGCGCACGCACGACAAGGGCGACCAATCCGCTCCTGCGACTGATCGCACGCTGGTCGCTGGTGGCGCTGGCACTGTATATCATCGGCTCAGTGTTATGGTCAACTCGCCCGGTATTGATCCCATTTGTAATCGGTCTGGTGCTGGCATATCTGATGGCACCAGCGGTTGACTTTTTTGATCGCTGGATGCCGCGCTGGCTGGCAATCCTCGCCGTCTATGCGCTGGGCTTTCTGGGCATTGCAGCAACGTTTGCGCTCATCATCCCGCCGCTAATTGAGCAGGTAGCACGGCTGATTCGCCAGTTGCCCAGTTTCAGCGAAGTGCAAATGTTTGTGGACTCGGTCGTCAAACAGTACCGTGATCAGGTACCCCCGTCGCTGCAGCAACCTATCGAAGATAGTCTGGCGAATCTGCTACGCTCGTTGCAGAATAACATCGATACATATCTACAGCGAGGAGGAGCGTTCCTCCTCAATCAATTGATCCAGTTGCTCAACACGGTAACGTTTATTCTGGGTTTCATCTCTTTGCCGATCTGGCTCTTTTACGTGTTGTACGACAAGCAGCAGGGGCGGGTCTTCTTCAACCAACTGGTGCATCCACGCGCCCGTGCCGATTTCTGGAATGTGTGGGAAATTATCAACAACGTGCTGGGTGGTTATATTCGCGGGCAGATCATTCTCTGCGTCACGGTGGGTCTGGCAGTTGGCATCGGACTGGTAGGGCTGGAGATGCTTGGGTTCCCACTCGGCGACTATGTTCTGGTGCTGGCATTGATCGCTGGCGTCACCGAATTTATTCCGGTACTCGGTCCGACTATTGGCGCTATTCCGGGGGTCATCCTTGGTTTTGGCATTTCGCCGACGGCGGGCTTTGCTGTCCTTGCACTGTACATTGCGGTGCAACAACTGGAAAACAGTTTGTTGGTACCACGTATCATTGGCGACAGTGTTGGGGTCCATCCAGCGGTGCTGACCGTTGCCATGATCGTGATGGGTACATTGTTCGGTCTGCTTGGCATTCTGCTGGCTGCGCCAGCGGTCGCAACCACCCGCGACCTGTTCAAATACGCCTACCTGCGTTTGGAGGGACATTCACCCGAAGAGAGTCATCGCCGGGTCGCTGAACGTCACGTGCCGCTCCTTCCGCAGCATCCCGTCAAAAGGGGAAGCGATGCGTAATCCTGTTTGCCCCTCATCCCCCCAACCCCCTTCTCTCACAAGGGAAGTAGGGGGGTGCGGGCATCCTGATGCCTGAAACGGGAGATGGCACGCAGGGGCTTCCCCAAAAACCTGTTCCTGTGAGCCCCGACCTCCTTCTCCCACAAGGGGAAAAGGGGGAGCCAGGACGGCTACGACAGATATGGCCATTTCAACAAAGTATGCAACCTGATGCGTCCCGTCATTGCTCCCGCTCGTATGCCGACGCGGCGCGCTGGCGCACTCAGATGCGGCATGATGGGATCACCTCGTGATCATTGCGGAGCAGGACTACGGCAATGCCACGCCGAAGCGGAGTCGTCGGGGCATGGCATGCCGCGCCCTCACGGGCAATGACGGTACATGTAGCATCTCGTCGTTGCAACGACGCACGAGACTTGCTACCGTGCTGGGACGCCTCGTGCCCATCCGTGGTTACATAAGAGCCCACCAGAGCATCACGCCTCTGCTACTGTGATTGCTGAAACGACAGATTCGCGTCCCGGCAATGTCAGCGCCAGCACTGCCGCGGGGATCGCCAGCAGTACTGTGGCCTGCATCGCCGTGAACAGACCGACCGTATCAGCCAGCGCACCGACCAGCGCGGTGCCGATGCCGCCTGTTGCGAAAGTGAACCCTAGGATCAACCCGGCGGCAAACCCCTGTCGTACCGGCAGTAACCGTTGCGCATGCACCACCAGCACACTGTGCTGCCCACCGATAACCATACCAGCAACACTGCATGCAATGAATGCCGTGAGTGGTGAAGGCGACCATACGCAGACCAGACCGGCTGGCACGCTAATCAGGAGGGGCCAGATCGTCGCGGCACGCATACCAAAGCGATCGGCAATATCACCAGCAATGATATTGCCGATTGCAGCGGTAAACATGAATGTCCCGGCAATCGCACCATAGGCGACCGGCTCCCAGCCGCGGTCAGCAAACAGTTTGGGCAGGAACGCCATGAATACTGACTGAATAGATGAACGGATCGCCACCAGCACAATAAACGCTGCCAGGATCGCAATCCCAACGCGCACTACAGCACGGGCAGCGCATGCCGTGCCTCCCACGGGTATCACAGGATGGGGCGCAGCAAACAGCAGCACTGCTGGCGCAAGCATCAACGCTGCAAGCACCGGCATCAAACGTATGCCATCTGGCGTCGTGAGCAACGCGCCGCCCAGCAGCGGACCCAGCGAAAGACCAAGTTGCCCGCTGAAGAAGAAGATGGCAGTTGCACTCGCAGCGCGTGACGGTGCAGAAGCCGCAGCGCTCGCTGTACCGATCGGGTGGAAGAGACCAGATCCAAGCGCCATTAACCCCACTAGAAGAATGATCAGGGTCCAGTTCATCGAAAGCGCAATGGCAGCCAGGCAGATTGCCATCCACACAACACCGCAGCCTGCCAGCGCAGCTGGTCGCGCGCTAAAGCGATCCGCCAGCCAACCAAAGAGCGGTTGTGACAGCGCACCGGCAAAGATCTGGATCGTGAGCGCAATACCAATCTGGGCATTGCTGAGTGCCAGCGGCACTGCCAGCGCCGCTAGCAAAACTGGCAGAACGCTGTTGAGAACATCAACCGCAAAGTGACCGGCGCTGATCGAAAGCAGAAGACGATTCTTAAGCACAGACGGAGACCTTCGTTTTCAATCAAAGAACGCTTCCAGCGACACAATACCCCTTTCCGGCGACCAGACCTCGCCGACACCGGGATAGGAGTCGAAGATGACCAATTATACAAGATCGACGCCATATGATTGTCATTTGATTGAAAGGTGACATACTAAACCGGTTATGCTATAATTGCTTAACATTAGATTCGCCTTGGTGCGATGATCGTCCCGGCCGTTGTTCTTATTGCGTGATGACGCGCACCAGCCAGCGTTTATGCATCCACACGCCGAAGAACAGCGGTCGGTTTTTCATGTCGAGGGACTATGCGTATCTTGATGTTATCCTGGGAGTACCCGCCACACATCATCGGCGGCCTGGGACGTCACGTCACTGATCTGACCGATGCCCTGGCGCAGATCGGCATTGAAGTTCACATCATCACTCCTCAACTCAAGGAGGGCAGTCGGTACGAGCGCACTGCGCATGGCGTTCATATCTATCGCGTCGCCGTCCCGCCAATTGCTGATCGCATGCTCTTTCCGCTGACCCAGGAACTAAACATTGCGCTGAAGCACGCTGCCCTCGATGTGCAGCGTCACGCTGGCGGCTTTGATCTCATCCACGCGCACGACTGGCTCGTCGCGCAGGCAGGCATCGCCCTCAAACACCTTTGTCATCTCCCCCTCCTGGCAACGATCCACGCAACCGAACGCGGGCGGCATCAGGGGCATCTGACGAACGATCTCTCATTTCAGATCGACCGTGTGGAACGCTTGTTGACGGTCGAGGCGCATCGCGTCATTACCTGTTCGCACTATATGGCGCAGGAGGTTCACACCGCCTTCGATACACCATATGAAAAGATCGATATTGTCCCAAACGGCGTGGTCGTGCGCTCTTCCCCATTTCGAAGCGATGAGGAGCGCGTGGCGTTTCGCCGTCGCTTTGTGCGCGACGATCAACCACTTGTCTTCTCTGTTGGACGGATCGTGTACGAGAAGGGGTTGCACCTGCTGATCGACGCCTGGTCGCGCGTGCTGGCACGGTTTCCCGATGCTCACCTGGTCATCGCTGGCACTGGCGGGTATCTCGATACACTTCGTCAGCGTGCGCGGAATGCCGGTGTAGCTGATTATGTAACGTTCACTGGTCGCATCAGCGATGAGGAGCGTGACCGCCTGTATCACGCAGCCGATGCAGCCGTCTTTCCGTCGCTGTATGAACCCTTTGGCATCGTGGCACTAGAGGCAATGGCAGCCAGATGTCCGGTCATCGTGGCGCACACCGGCGGTCTGGCAGAAGTGGTGAAGTTGCACGAAACCGGGCTAACAGTGTATCCCAACAATGTCGACTCGCTAGTGTGGGGGATTACGCATACACTGGCACACCCCCACTGGTCCCAGGCGCGCGCGCTCAATGCGTTCCAGGATGTCTGCACCCGGTACAACTGGCACTCAATTGCACAAATGACACTTGGCATCTATCGCCGGGTTTGCGACGAGTGGCGCCAGGTGCAACGTCATCCGCGCATGGTTCCAGCGTTCCAGTTCGCAGCGACGTATGGGTAGAGCGATCTGAGGCGCAGCGGACCGCTCTTGCCCTCCGTATGCTGCGTACCCCGTAGCACTGCGATAAACAAAGCGACGACGCAATCTCCCGGTAACTACCCCCGAGAGATCGCGCCGTCTTCCATTTGGCGCGTATTACTCAGCCAGACCTGTCAGCGCCGACTGCCTAACCCTTCTGCTCCTCCAGCACTGCCTGCGCTGCCGCAAGGCGAGCAATGACGATGCGATACGGGCTGCACGAGACATAGTTGAGACCGACACGGTGGCAGAACTTGACACTTTCCGGCTCACCGCCGTGTTCGCCACAGATACCGGTCTTCAAGTCAGGTCGGGTGCTACGCCCACGCTCGACAGCCATCCGCACCAGTTGCCCAACGCCCTCCTGATCCAGCACCTCGAAAGGATCGTCCTTGAGCAGTTTGCTTTCGACGTAGACGGGCAGGAAGCGTCCAGCATCATCCCGGCTCATACCGAATGTCATCTGGGTCAGGTCGTTGGTGCCAAAGGAGAAGAACTCAGCAACTGTTGCGATCTTGTCGGCAGTTAGCGCGGCGCGCGGCACCTCGATCATAGTGCCAAGCAAATAGTCGATCTTTTGCCCGGTTTCTGCCATCACCTCATCAGCAACCCGCCGGACGATGTCCCCCTGCATTCGCAGTTCGCTTACATCACCGACGAGTGGAATCATGATTTCGGGATGAACGCGAATGCCGCGCGCCTGGCATTTAGCAGCGGCGCGGAAGATGGCGCGCGCCTGCATCTCAGTAATCTCCGGATATTCGATACCGAGACGGCAGCCGCGGAACCCAAGCATCGGGTTCGCCTCGCGCAGACTTTCCACTTTTGCTTTGAGCTGAGCGGGGTCGATACCCATTTTATGCGCCAGTTCCTCAATTTCCCGGTCACCGTGCGGCAGAAACTCGTGGAGCGGCGGATCAAGGGTGCGGATCGTTACCGGCAGACCGTCCATGACCTCGAAGATACCCTCGAAATCACCCTGCTGTAACGGTTCAATCTTTGCCAGCGCTTTGCGACGATCCTCAGCAGTCTCCGCCACAATCATCTCACGCACTGCATCGATGCGGTTTCCCTCGAAGAACATGTGCTCAGTCCGGCAAAGACCAATGCCTTCAGCGCCGAACAATCGCGCAATCCGTGCATCGGCTGGCGTATCGGCGTTAGCGCGCACGCCCAGGCGCCGTACTTCATCCGCCCAGCTCAGGAATGTGCTGAAGTAGCCGTAGAGTTTCGAGTCCTCGGGCTTCATCTGGCCACGAATGACCTGAACGACCTCGGCTTCTCGCGTCTCGACCTGACCGGCATACACCCACCCGGAGTGACCATCTACCGTGATCCAATCGCCCGCCTTAAGTACTGTGTCCGTTCCATGGACGTGGATCGTGCCAGCTTTGTAGTCGATCTCCAGATCACCGCAACCGCAGACACAGCACTTCCCGAGTTGACGCGCCACCACTGCGGCGTGGCTCGTAAGACCGCCACGTGCGGTCAGGATCGCCTGGGAAGCGACCATCCCATGGAAGTCTTCTGGCGCCGTCTCGGTACGCACCAGGATCACGCGCTCACCCTGCTCCGCGCGCGCTGCTGCTTCGTCGGGATCAAGCACGATTCGCCCCTGCGCAGCACCGGGACCGGCTGCGAGACCGCGTGCCAGCTTGGTGGCATGTTCAGCGGCGCGGGGATCAACAATGGGGAAGAGGAACTGATTGAGCATCTCTGGCTGCACTCGACGGAGCGCGGTGTGCTTGTCGATCAACCCTTCGTTGACCATATCAACCGCGATCTTGACTGCTGCCATACCGGTGCGCTTGCCGTTGCGCGTTTGCAGCATCCAGAGTTTGCCACGCTCGATGGTGAACTCGACGTCCTGTACATCTTTGTAGTGACGCTCGAGCATCTTAGCGATCTCGGAGAACTGCTGGTAGACTTCGGGCATCTCTTCGCGCAGTTTGCTAAGTGGCTTCGGGGTGCGAATGCCAGCAACCACATCTTCGCCCTGCGCATTGACCAGGTACTCACCGTACAGTTCATCCTCGCCAGTAGCCGGGTTGCGCGTGAAGGCGACACCCGTAGCGCTGTCGTTCCCCATATTGCCGAAGACCATCATCTGTACATTGACGCCAGTGCCCAACGTATCGGGAATCTTATAGACACGGCGATAATCGACAGCGCGGCGTCCCATCCAGGAATTGAAGACGGCAGTGATTGCCATGCGCAACTGCTCGTAAGGGTCTTCCGGGAAATCGATACCGGTATCTTCCTTGATGATCGTCTTGAATGTCTCAGCTATCTGCATTAGCTCGTCGGCTGTCAGGTCGGTATCCTGGCGATCCTTCCCTTTGGCTTCGTTCATCACATGCTCGAACTTCTCGCCATCGACACCGAGCACAATCTTGCCAAACAACTGAATGAACCGTCGGTAGGCATCGGCAGCAAAGCGCCGATTGTCGGTCAGGCGGGCAAGACCTTCGAGCGTTTCTTTGTTGAGACCGAGGTTAAGCACAGTGTCCATCATGCCGGGCATCGATTCACGCGCACCGGAGCGAACCGATACCAGCAGCGGATTGGTCGGGTCACCGAACTTTTTCCCAACCTGCGCTTCGATCACCTTCAGCGCTTCGAGGGTCTGTTCCCACAATCCTTCGGGAAACTGCCTGCCGCGCGCGTAGTATTCATTACATGCTTCAGTTGTGATAGTGAAACCGGGGGGAACGGGAACGCCGGTACGGGTCATCTCAGCCACACCAGCGCCTTTGCCACCAAGAAGATCGCGCATCGACGCGTTACCCTCGGTAAAAAGGTAGACCCACTTCTTTGACATGGTGTTTCTCCCTTCGCAGAACTGCCTGTGTCCCGGCGTGCTGTAGCACAAGAGAGCGGAGCATTTATGAACGCTACAGCCATTGGAGTTTGATTAGGATATTACATCAGTATGAAGAATTGCGCAACAGACATAATCGCGGGCAGGAGAAGAGAAACGTGTACAATGAGTTGAGACGTGAGAACTGAGGACCGGGAACCGAGAACCAAGAATCGAGAACCGAGAACCAAGGACTTGGAACCTGGAACCGAGAACTGAGAACCAGGAACCAGGAACTGAGAACCGGGAACCGGACGTTGTGCAGAGACTGGTTGTGCCTCTACCCGGCGTTTGATGAAGAAGAATATAAACCGGTATGTGTCTGATAGCCTGGCGGCTCATGAAGAACGTTCTGTCTGTGGGGCTGATGAAGTACGTTGACCATCGTTCCTATCTGGCCATATCGCACGAGGCGCCTGCTGCCGGCAGAGGGTAGACCGAAATTCATTTCGGTCACGGCGTGGTGCGTGATGTTCGTTGCGGTCGTCCAAAAGTGTTTAGCCTTGTCCAACAGGTTCAACCTCTGTGAGAACTGCTGTAAATTCTCAATCTCCACAAGCCGGTATTCGTACCAAGGCGCTTGACATACAGCGGCAGAAATGGGAAGGGCATACCGAAGCCGACGGCTGCTACCAGTTGAGCGGCAACCAGGATGAAGAGCGTTGTCGCCGACGTGTCATGCGATGACCGTGCCTTCGCCTGCAAGCGCGTGTGAGACCGGTTCGGATACGCGCGCGTCACCGAGGATGACCCGCCCCACGCCCTGGCTGAGTGCTTCGGATGCGCCCAGGATTTTCTTCTTCATCCGCCCCTGCGCTAGCGGCAGGTACGCTTCGACATCGGCGCGCGGAATGTGCCGCACAAGGGTGCTTTCGTCGGGAAAGGCGCGCAACAGACCGGGAACGTTGGTCAGCAGCACGAGCGTGTCGGCGCCAAGCGCTGCCGCAATCGCCGCCGCTGCACGGTCGCCGTCAACATTGAGCGCTTCGCCGATAGTGCTGACGGCAATCGGTGCAATGACCGGAAACAGTCCGGCGTCCAGCAGCAGACGCAGCAGGTCAGTGTTGACCTGTTCGACCGTTCCGGTCCAGTCGTCACGCAGGATTTTCTGTTTGCCGTTTTCGACGATGCGAATGACTGCCTTGCGCTGTCCCTGAAGGATGCGCCCGTCGAGACCGGAGAGACCGATGGCGTTCACTCCCAATCGCTGGAGACGCTCAACGATCAGTTTGTTGACTTTGCCGGCGGTCGCCATCAGAAAGAGTTCCAGGGTCACACGGTCAGTGTAACGGCTGGTGTACCCGGAGGGTGATGTCACGAAGCGAGGTGGATGTCCGAGCCGTTCGGCAAGGGTGTTGGTTTCGTGGGAGCCGCCGTGCACCAGCACGAAACGCTGACCGGTGCGTGTCAGCGCCGCCAGGTCGTTGCAGAGTGTGTCATAGGCGATGCCGGCGCCACCGCCGACTTTGACGACGATCATGCGCATGCCTCCTTTGGACGGTAGAAGAGTCGGACGATCTCCATTGCCTGGTGATGGGTGATCCCGCCTTCGCGCACGCTGGCGCAGCGGATCAGCCGCGCAGCGAGTTCATCGGCGGTTGCCTCGTCGGTTGGGATGTGCTGGCTCTCTTCGGCAAGATCATCGGCGTAGGGCGCAATTCTGAGGCGAATATCGTCGGGATGACGCAGGACCAGGTGTTCCCGTTCGCGCCAGAAGCGCACGTTGCTCTTGCCGCATCCGAAGCAGGCAAGCACCGGCGTGCGCAGCGGCATGTCGTAGGGCGGCAGCGCCCCGGCGTAGGCGCTGTTGCCCAGATCAATCGCCCGCTGCCCTTCATAGCCGTTTTCCAGCGCCAGACGAAACGCGCGCAGGGTGGTGTCGGCATGGACACCGGAACCATCGTACTCAGTGTTCGATGAAAACGGGCTTCGGTCGAACACAAAGCCGCTGCGCGCCAGAATCCGGTAGAAGAATGAATCGAGGTCACGGTAGCGGTTGACGAACAGTTCACCGTCGGGCAGGACGCCAAGCTTCTCGCGCACTGCCTGACGGATGGCGGGCATCGACCGCGGGTAGAGGAGCAGCAAACGCCGGTAGATAGCTTCAATTAGCGAACTGAGACCGATCGTGCCGTTGCGCTCACCAATCCCCAGGATCGAGAAATCGGGAAGCATTATAATGCCAAGCCGCATGCAGAGGAGCAACGTATCAACGTATAACCGATCGGCGTGCCCGATGTCATTGTGGATGTGACATTCGAGAAAGGCAAATCGGATGCCAATATGCTGCAGAATGGCGATCCGGTCGCCAAGGTCGTCGATTGTACCGACGCCAACGGTGTCGGGGATGCCGATACCGTCAACGTGCAGGTTGTGACGGATCAGGTGATCCTGCAAGCGCTCATAGAAGGCGCGGTAGTCCTCCAGCGGCGTGCGGTAGGCGTCTTCGGTGCTGATGCGCACACAGTCGAAACCGAGTTCGCGCGCCAGGCGAATGGACTCGAACGCTTTGTCGGCAAGTTGGGTTGCGTTTGCGCGCACCGTTGCCTGCTTGATCGGACTAACGCCAATGTAGAGGTGGAGGCGACGGAATCCGGTTTCGGCAGCAGTGCGGATGTCGGACATCACGCAGCGCGCGTGTGCGGCGAAGGTAGTTGTCAACCCATGAGCTGCCGCGCGCTCCAGCAGACGGCGGTTGAACGCCTGACCGGGTGGGTTGGCGGGAAATGCCGGAAGTTCGATCACCCCGACTCCGAGCGAGTCCATGCCGCGCACGGCTTCCCATGCTTCATCGACGGTCAGGTGGAATCCCTGAAGCGTCCCGTCGCGGCATTCGCCGACTGCCTGGAGGGACTCGCGGATGCTGAAGACGCCCCAGCGCACGGCTTTCAGATAATCGAATAGGGCAAACAGTTCGATCGCTTCGTGGTAACGCGGCTGTGCCGGGTTTTCGCTGCGCAAGAACTCTGGTATTGGTGACATGTCCATATGTCTCTAGGCGATAGGTGATAGGTGATAGGCGATAGGTGATGGTGATAGGCGATAGGCGATAGACGATAGGCGATAGGCGATAGACGATAGGGTCACCGTTGAAGTTCGCGTTCCGTGCAGGTGCGTTCGCGTTCCATAGCCGAGGGCTTATGGTCTTTGAGAAATTATTTAGCCATAGCCTACGCAGGCGGGCGTTGCCTTGTATAGCCGAGGGCTTGAGCCTGACGGCACGCGGCGCGTACCGGATCATAGCAGTTCTCAGATACGTTGACCCTTGTCTGGGTCTGCCGTGTCGCACCAGGCGCGCGCATCCGCTGCGCTCCCCAGCGCCGCGCCTCCGCACCTCCGCGTGAGCCGGCCCAATGCATGCGGAGATGTGGAGGACGCGGAGGGATGCAGTCGCCGCATGCGGGCGGGGACGCCCGCGCACCCAGGATGCAGGTGGTTCAATCATTCTGCGCACCGCTATAATGCTCAATACGATCCCGACGGCACGAGACGAATATCAGTCTATTTCCTCATTCTTCATCAACCGCCAGCTAGACGCACGACCGGTCTCTGCACAACATCCGGTTCTCAGTTCTCAGTTCTCAGTTCTCAGTTCTCAGTTCTCAGTCCTTAGTCCTCAGTCCTCAGTTCTCAGTCCTCAGTCCTCAGTCCTCAGTTCTCAGTCCTCAGTTCTCAGTCCTCAGTCCTCAGTCCTCGGTTCTTGGTTCTTGGTTCTTGGTTCTTGGTTCTCGGTTCTCGGTTCTTGGTTCTCCTAAATAGGATGTAATCCGGGGAACTCCAGACCGGTACGCTCGTCGAAGCCGCACATCAGGTTCATACATTGGACAGCGGTTCCGGCTGCGCCTTTCATCAGGTTGTCGATGGCGCAGATCGCTACGATCCGTCCGGTCTCTTCATCAACGGCGAACCCGACATCGGCGTAGTTGCTTCCCGCCAGGATTTTCGGTTCAGGCAGGCGGTACACCCCCTGCTTTTCACGCACAATGCGCACGAACGGCTCACTGCCATACGTAGCGCGGAATGCGCGCCACAGGTCTTTTTCGCTCACCGGTGCGCCGGCGAATGCGTGCGCAGTGGCAAGCGCACCACGCACTAACTCGACGCTCGTGATCGACAGGTGCACCCGCGATAGCCCGAGTTCCTGCACGACCTCGGCAGTGTGCCGGTGACCGACGGGCGCAAACGAGCGCACTGCCCCACTCCGCTCCGGGTGGTGCGATGATTCACCCGGCTGCGCGCCACCCTCCGACGAGCCGACTTTCACTTCGACAATCACATCGCGCGTAGGGTCGATCAGTCCGGCACGCACCAGCGGCAGCAACGCCAGGTTGGTCGCAGTCGCGTTGCATCCGACGCCGCTGACGTACCTGGCGGTGCGGATAGCGTCGCGGTGCAGTTCCGGCAGACCGTACACGAACCGCTCCAGCCAGTGTGGCGCCGGGTGCGTTTCGCCGTACCAGCGAGCGTACAGCGCCGGATCGCGCAGACGAAAATCGGCGGAACAATCAATAATCTTTGGTGCAAGCTGCGCAAAGCGGTCGATAGCGCGGGCAGCGTCGCCGTGCGGCAGCGCCAGAAACAGGACATCGCACGGCATCAGTCGATCCTGCGAGGTAAACTGCACCTCGCGCGCTGCGGGAATGCCACGCAGGTTCGGATGGGCAACGGTGATCGGCTTGCCCGCCAGACGCTCGGAGGTCGCCTGCGCGACGGTTACCAGCGGATGAAAGAGGAGCAACCGCAGGAGTTCACCGCCGACGTAGCCGCTGCCACCGACGATAGAGACACGGACGCTCATGCGAACACTCCTCCCGGTTATCCCTTCCTTGCCGCCGCCAGTGTGTAATCGATGATCCGCGCCGGGATGTCTACGCCGGTTGGTGCGATGCTGTTGCGAAACTCCATGGTGTAGTTCACTTCGTTCACCAGCAGCCTGCCATCGGGTGCTTCGAGCACGTCGATAGCCACCACTCCGCCGCCAACGGCATACGCTGCGCTGACGCACAGGTCTGCCAGTGCTGGCGTCACCGGGCAAGCACTTGCGATCCCGCCGCGCGCAGTGTTGGTGATCCAGTGCTCACTCGTGCGGTAAATCGCGCAGATGCACTCGTCGCCGACGACGAAGGCGCGGATGTCGCGTCGGTGCGGTTTGGGAATGTACTCCTGAATGTAGAAGATCGAATGATGGTATGAACCGAGGATCTGTTTGTGTTCGAGCAATGCTTCCGCTGCCTCGCGGTCGTTGACCTTAGCGATCAGGCGTCCCCAGGAGCCAATGGCAGGTTTGAGAACGACCGGATAGCCGAGGTCTTCGATAGCGCGCAGCGCCGATTCCGGCGTAAACGCCATCCGGGTGCGCGGCGTCGGCACGCCAGCGCGGATCAGCGCCTGGGTAGTCTTGAACTTGTCGCCGCAGATGTCGGCGACATACGCGGTATTGACCGTTGGAACGCCAGCGTCGTTGAAGACCTTCAGCGCATAGAGCGCGCGTGAATGGTGAATGCTTCGTTCGAGCACGACATCGTACTCGTAGCGTCCTTCATTGAGGTCGAAAACGACATCATTGTCGTCGATACGTTCATAGGCGATGCCGCGTCGTTCCAGTTCCGCGAAGAGTAGTTTCTCTTCGACACGGATGCGTGAGCAAAGAACGCCAACTCGCATACGTTACTCTCCCCAGTCCTCTTCAACTTCCGGCGCAAGCGCCAGTTCTGGCGGATTGATACTGATGACTTCCAGTTCGGCAGCGCAGTCGGGACATGTGAGGATCTCGCCTTCGACTGTGCCTTCGGGAAGGGTGATTTCGGCTTCGCACTCCGGGCATGTGGCGCGCATAACGATGATCCTTTCTCAGGTATTAAACATATGTGAAAGTACCACGTTGGTAACATCGGTGGTGGTTGCGATGCCACCCAGGTCGGGCGTGTGTGGACCAGCAGCGCGCACGTGGCGAATGGCGCGCTGGATGCATGCGCTCCAACCGCGCATGGCGGAAGCCAGGTCTGCCGGTGCACGACCGGCAAGATGGTCGAGAAGCAGCGCAGTGCATCCAATCGCCGCCAGCGGATTGGCAATACCTTTCCCGGCAATATCAGGTGCTGCGCCGTGCACTGGCTCGAACAGCGCATGCCGTTCACCCAGGTTCGCCGATGGTGCCAGACCCAATCCGCCACCCCAGGCGCATGCAACGTCCGACAGAATATCGCCGAACAGGTTGGTGGTGACGATAACATCGAACCGTTCAGGTCGGGTGGCGAGTTGGAGTGCGCAGGTATCGACCAGCATCTCATCGATCTGGAGATCGGGGTACGCCTGTGCGACCTCAAGCGCGACGGAGCGGAACAGTCCGCATGTTTCGCGCAACACATTCGCTTTGTGAACGATGGTCACCTTTCCTGGCGGCGCGTCTGATCCGCCACGCGCGCTGCGCCGGGCGCGCGCAAGGTCGCAGGCGACGCGCATGATGCGTGCGCTGGCACGCCGGGTGATGACACGCTCGGCAATCGCAGTCGCCCCATCGTCCTCGACACGTTCGCGTCCGGCGTACACATCTTCCGTGTTCTCGCGCACCACGACGAGATCAATCTTCCGCCGCTGAGGGTTGCTGCCATTCTCCGGCAGGTCGTCGAAGACTGGGCGGATATTGGCGTACAGATCGAGTTCGCGGCGCAACCGGACAATCGGGCTGCGATACCCGACGACCGGGTAGATGGGCGATGCGACGGCGCCAAACAGGATCGCGTCTGCCGTCCGCGCAGCGGCAAGCGTGGCCGGCGGGAGCGCCTCCCCCTGGCGCTGGAAACATTCCCATCCGGCATCGGCGTTCTCGAAGTGCAAGGGCAAGCCGGTAGCGCGCAAGACTGCGACCGCTGCCGGGATCACTTCACGCCCAATGCCGTCGCCGGGGATGACCAGAATAGTGTACGGCGCTGCGTTCATACCGTTACGGCTCCAGGGAAGCGTCGATACTTGCGGTAAAACGGAATGATGCCGCCCTCGCGCCAGACCTCGCGCATCCATTCAGGCGGCGGCGGCAACTGAATGGTGCGCCCATCGGCAATGATAACACCGGTCTCGACGTTGAACTCAACTTCCTGCCCATCCTCCAGTTGATTAGTCAGATCCGCCTCGAACAGCGGAATGCCCAGGTTGAGCGCGTTGCGGTAGAAAATGCGCGCAAAGAGCGGCGCGATAATCGCTCCGATGCCGACCATCTTGAGTGCCAGCGGCGCGTATTCGCGCGATGAGCCACACCCGAAGTTCGGACCAGCAATGATCAGGTCGCCAGGGCGCACGGTCGAAGCAAACTCCGGGCGTGCCTCAATGAATGGGTAGTTACGCAGTTCTTCCTCGCTCTTCAGCATATAGGGTGCGTAACGACCGGGAACGATCTGATCGGTATTGACATTGGCGCCAAAACGCCAGATTCGAGCCATTGTTCTGTCCTTTCTGCATCTCATCGATGAGAATAGAAACCGGTATTCGCCTCGTGCCGTCGGGCTTATATTGAGAATTTACAGCACTTCTCAGATACGTTGACCCTTGCCCGGGTCTGCCATGTCGCACCAGGCGCTCGCATCCGCTGCGCTCCCCAGCGCCGCGCCTCCGCGCCTCCGCGTGAGCCGCTCTGATGCACGCGGAGATGTGGAGGACACGGAGCGATGCAGTCGCCGCATGCGGGCGAGGACGCCCGCGCACCCAGGATGCAGGTGGTTCAATCATTCTGTGCACTGCTATAATCCGCTATGCCGAATGAGCCGTGGGGCTAATGAAAATTAAGAGTATAAACCGGTATTCGCCTCTTGCCGTGGGGCTGAAGCCCTCGACTATACTGGGCAAAGCGCGCCTGCGCAGGCTATACCGGACTTAATAAAGATCATAAGCCCTCGGCTATCTAGGGCGACGCCCGTCTGCGCGGGCGATTCCCGGCAAACCTTCATCCGTGCTGATCCGTAGCATCCGTGCCGATCCGTGTTCTCTTCCGGCTTCCAGGGCGAAGCCCGCCTGCGCGGGCTAGAGCGGAATAATGACACAAAGACCATAAGCCCTCAGCTAGCCAGGGTGAAGCCCGCCTGCGCGGAACGCGAACTCCAATGGCGACCCTATCGACCATCGGCTATCGGCTATCGGCTATCGGCCACGATAAACCCTCGGCCCCACAGTGCGAAGCCCGCCTGCGCAGACCAGACCGGATTTATATAAGAACCCATTCACCTCTGCGGCGAAACGCCATCAACCTCCAGCGCCTGCGTCAGGTCGGCGATCAGGTCATCAGGATGCTCAAGACCGACCGAGATACGCAGCAGGTTGGGCGGGGTAACGCTCTCCGGTCCCTCAACCGATGCGCGATGTTCGATCAGGCTTTCGACGCCGCCCAGACTCGTGGCGCGGGTGATGATCCGCACCCGCGCTGCGACCGCCATTGCCGCCGCTTCGCCGCCCTGAACCTCAATCGATATCATGCTGCCGAAACTGCGCATCTGCCGGGTGGCGACCGCATGACCGGGATGGGTTTCCAGCCCCGGATAGTGGACACGCTCGATGCGCGGATGGGTTGCCAGAAAACGGGCGACCCGCATTGCACTGGCAGCGTGGGCGCGCACCCGGTACGTCAGCGTCTGAATACCGCGCAATGTCAACCAGCAGTCGAACGGTGACGGAACCGCCCCGCCGTTGATCTGCAAGAAGCGCACCCTTTCCGCAAACGCATCGTTCTCGCGAAAAACGACTGCACCGCCAAGCACATCGCTGTGCCCGCTGATATATTTGGTTGTTGCGTGCATTACCATATCCGCGCCGAGTTCGAGCGGACGCTGCTGCACTGGCGTTGCCCAGGTGTTATCGACCGCACATAGCGCGCCTGCCTGATGGGCAATGTTTGCAATCGCAGCAATATCAGCAATTTTGAGCAGCGGGTTGGAAGGAGTTTCGATCCAGACCAGGCGCGTATTCGGGCGCAGCGCAGCCGCAACGTTCTGCGGATCGCGCATATCGACACGGGTATACTCCAGACCCCACGGCGCCATGATGTCGCGCAACAATCGCGTCACCCCGTGGTAGGCATCGTCGGGCGCAATGACGTGGTCACCGGGACGCAACGCCTGAAAGATGCTCATTGCCGCCGCAAGCCCCGAACTGAACGCCACGCAGGTCGTGCCGCCTTCAAGCGTCGCCAGACAGGTTTCGAGCATTGCGCGATTGGGGTTGCCGTTGCGGGTGTAGATGTACCCGTGCGGAAAACTCCCATCGGGCGCACGCTCGAAGGTTGTCGTCAGGTAGATCGGCGGGATGACCGATCCGGTTGCCGGATCGATCTCCTGCCCGGCGTGGATGGAGATTGTTTCGAGATGCACCGGTCGTCTCCCTCTACCCTGAGCCTGACAGACTGCCAATCGTCAGGGCACTGATCGCGGCGATGGCAACCCATTACCGCCCATCCATAACCTCCGCTGGGTGAGCGATATACCCCAGCACTGCTGTCGCCGCCGCAACTTCAGGCGACGCCAGGTAGATCTGCGCCTCTGGCGATCCCATGCGCCCGCGGAAGTTGCGGTTGCCGGTGAACAGGCAGACCTCGCCGGGCGCCAGGACGCCCATGTGCCGACCAATACACGCGCCGCATCCGGGGGTGCCAATGGCTGCGCCGGCTTCAAGGAGTATCGCCAGCGTTCCATCCGCTGTCGCCTGCTGCAACGCCTCGCTCGACGCTGGCACGACTAGGAGGCGCACGCCGCGCGCCACTTTGCGCCCCTTTAGGATGCGCGCAGCAGCAGCAAGGTCATTTGCGTGACCGTTCGTGCAGGTACCGATATAGACCACATCCACATCAACACGCCCTAGATCGCTCAGGTCGCGCACATTGTCCACGAAGTGCGGCACGCTCACCTGTGGCTCAAGGGTGTTGAGATCGACCTCCACGGTGCGACTGTAGCGCGCTCCTTCTTCGACGCGCAACCATGACGGGACGGTGATGCCGCGACGGTTTGCGTGTTCCTCCCAACCGGGACCGACGGGCGGAATGATCCCCGCCTTCGCACCGATTTCAACAGAGAGCGTAGCAAGCGTCATCCGTTCGCCGATGCTCAATTCCTCGACGCCGTGCCACTCAACTGACTGATAGGTCGCGCCATCGGCACCGATCAGACGCGCTACGCGCAGCCCCAAATCCTTCGCGCCGACGCCGGGTTGAAACCGCCCACGCGCCAGAATGCGCACCGTCTCCGGCACACGCAGCCACGTCTGCCCGGTCGCCAGCGCCAGCGCCATATCGGTGGAACCCATGCCGGCGCCAAACGCCCCGACCGCGCCATACGCTGTTGAGTGCGAGTCGCTGCCGATAATCAGCATACCGGGACGCGCCAGCCCCTCTTCGATCAGCACCGGATGCGAGATGCCGCGCCCGACATCGAAGAAATGCGTGATCTGCTGCTGACGCACCCACCGTCGCAACGCCAGTTGATGCTCAGCATTCTGGATCGTCGCCGCCGGTGCAACGTGGTCCACCACCACTGCCACACGGTCGCGATCCCACACCCGTTCGGCACCCAATTCGTGGTGCAGGACTTTGATGATGCTCGGTGAGATGCTGTCGTGCATCATCGCCAGATCAATCCTGGCGACGATATTCTCGCCGGCAGCGACCGGACGCCCGGCAGCGTGCGAAAGGATCTGCTCTGCAAGCGTTTGCCCCACGATACCCTCCTGAGACGCAAACAGAAAGCCCGCTTCACCTGGTCTGGCGAAGCGGGCGCCTGTCTACCACACTGCGGGACAAGCGAGCCTAACCAGACCAGGAGTCCGGCTGTTTGCTCTGCTTGACCTGCTTGGCGAACAGGGAATGCATACCGAACTCTAACTTGTGCGATAATGCATTGCGCAGTGTACCACTAGGACGCCGGGCTGTCAAGTGTGGGCGCGGCGTTGCGGCAAGTCCACGCTTCGCGCCGCCATGCTATAATTGTTCCAATGCACCGCAATCGAGAGTGCTGCAACTTCTGTGGAGGACAGGACGCTATGGCGCTGCGCCGCATTTTGCGTATTGATAACCCCGACGACAAGAAAATCCTGACGACGCGCTGCCATCCGGTGCGGTTGCCAAACCCGGCGCTGAAACAACTGGTGGCCGATATGGTCGAGACGATGCGCGCCGCTAACGGCGTTGGACTCGCAGCGCCCCAGATCGGCGTTTTGCAGCGCCTGGCGGTCATTTCAATCCCGCCGGTGGTCGAAGAGCGCCCCGACGGTTCAAAGATCGAAGTGGCGCCGGAGCAAAACTTTGTGCTAATCAATCCCGAAATTATTAAAGCCAGCGATCAGGAAGACGTGGGGCTGGAAGGGTGCCTCAGCCTGCCGGGCTGGTACGGTGAAGTACCACGCGCAGCGTGGGTTACCGTCGAGTACACCGATCTCAACGGGCGGCGGCAGCGCATCCGCCGGGCAACGGGATTGCTTGGGCGCGCCTTGCAGCACGAGATCGATCACCTGGACGGCATTCTGTTCACCGAGCGCATCCGCGATCTCTCAACACTGAAGGATTACAGCGAAGAGATGGCACCGACGGCAGCGGAGTGAGGCGGGAGTTGAAGGCGGGAAGGTTGAAGGTTGAAGGTTTGAGCGTTCGCCCTGGTGCGATGTGCCTGATGTGAATGTTCGCTACGGCGCGATGCGCCAGATAACCCATGACTGACAAAGATGAAAACCCTTGTGATGAGTTTTGTCTGGAATAGTCTAGGCCTGCCGTATCGCGCGAGGCGCCTGTTTCCGGCTGCAGGTCGGGGTACGGCAGGTCGGGGCACGGCATGCCGTGCCCTAACGGTGCCGCTTCGGCGTGGCATCGCCGTGCCCCAATCCAGCCTGCGCAGGCGGGCTTCGCCCTGGATAGCCGAGGGCTTCAGCCCGATGGCTGGCGCGGGATAGCGGATTTATTTCTCAATCTCCACTAGCCCGCAGTCTCCGCATGCGGGCGGGGACGCCCGCGCACCCAGGACGCATGTGGTTCAATCATGCTGCCCATCGCTCTCAGCGGTGAGCACGCCATAGCCCCGCAGGGGCTTCCACGCGCTCAGGGAGGGCTTCAGCCCGCATGCGCAACGTCGCGCCTGCGCAGACGGGCCTTGCCCCGTATAGCCGAGGGGTTCACCCCGACGGCGCGCGCCAGCCCGCGCAGGCGGGCTTTGCCCTGGATAGCCGAGGGGTTCACCCCGACGGCTTGCGCGGGATAGCGGATTTATTTCTCAATCGCCATCAGCCCCACGGCCAGTTCAACCTGGCAACAGAAGACAAAACAGGGGTAAACCCGTGTCTACCCCTGTTTCGTTTCACGTCTATGAAGTGGCGACGTTACTTTCCACACCCCATGGACATAGCAGCGTCCTTCTTCGTTTCCGTTGCGTGCTGCGACTTGCTCGCAGGTGCGGCAGCTGGCGCCTTTTCTGTACGATCAAACGTCACCTGTGCATCGCTGGCGGGGGCAGCGGGCGCCTGCTCAACGCGATCAAGCAAGGGCACTGTGTTTACGTCCGTCTGATTCAACTGCGCTGGAGACTGCGCTGGCTGCTGAATGACGAAGCCGTTCGGCGCCATTAACTGGTTCAGCAACGGTTGATCCTGCACCTTTGCCTGACTTGCGCAGGCTGCAATGCTCAGCACCAGACCCAAACCGGCGATCAGCGCCACTCCGCGGCGTTTGATGGTTCGCAGCATGTGACTTTACTCCCTTCTGATGTGACTATTGCGCTTGCGTTTCGATTCTGGATACCTTGTGTGTGGACTTGTCTCAACTATACCATGAAGATTTTGCAGAAGCAAGATGAAAATCGTGCAGATCATGTGCAAGATGCGGGGCGTTCTACGTCCCGACAGACCGATTTGTCGATCTCCGGCGGCAACGTGGTACAATACGGGTTAGACACGTGTGCAACGCGGGCGAGATCGCGAGGAGATCATGGGATTTTTCAAGCGGATGTTCGGTCGCGGGCAGGATGCGCCGCGCACTGAGGAAGAAGCACGACAGGAAGAGCAAAAGATCGATCAGGCAACCGCGAAAGCGCGCCGTGGCCTGTTTGGACAGATCGCCAGCCTGTTCGCCACCAATGACCCGATCACCGATGATCTGTGGGACGATCTCGAGGCGCTGTTGATCCAGGCGGATGTCGGCGTCGAAACAACGATGTATCTGGTCAACCGCACCAAGGACCGTTGCAACCGTTATGGCGTCAAGCGGGCGCGCGAGGCGCGCGATATGCTGAAGGCGGAGATGGTACGCGTCCTTCAGGAACAGGAACGTCATCCCCAGATCGATGCGCACCCGTACATCATATTGGTAGTTGGCGTCAATGGCTCTGGCAAGACGACCCTAATCGCTAAACTAGCGTACCGCCTGAAGAACCAGTTCGGCAAACGCGTTCTGCTGGCAGCTGGCGACACCTTCCGTGCTGCAGCGACCGAGCAACTGGAAACATGGGCGGAGCGTGTGGGTGTGCCGGTAATCTCACGAGGCCAGGGCGCCGATCCCGGCGCAGTGGTATACGATGCGATCGAGGCGGTGTCCAAAGATAATGTTGATGTCTTGATCATTGATACCGCCGGGCGCCTGCATTCCAAGACGAACCTGATGCTGGAATTGCAAAAGTTGCGCAATATCATCCGGCGACGCTTCCCGGATGCACCGCACGAGGTGCTGCTGGTGATCGATGCCACAACCGGTCAGAACGGCGTGTTGCAGGCAAAATCATTCCTGAAGGCAGTCGATGTGACCCACGTGGCGGTCACCAAACTTGATGGCACCGCCAAAGGAGGGATTGCCTTTGCCATTGCGCAGGATATCGAGCGCCCAATCCGCTACGTTGGCACCGGTGAGAAGATGACCGATCTGGCACTCTTCGATGCCGAAACGTTCGTGGAGTCGTTGTTTGCCCAGGATTGAGTCATCGCAATACAACAATGCCGCTTGAAGTGACGACGTGCCCAGTTTGCGGGCGAAAACTGGCACTGCAAGAGTATGTGACTCCAGGCACGCGCCTGGTGTGCACCGACTGTGAGAGTAATCTGTATGTCGAAGCGCGCCGTCCGGTGCGATTGAAACTCGTACCAGAAGAGGCAACGTACAATGCGGATGATCGCCCGGAGTCGTATGGATAAAGAGTGCAACCGTTCTTGTGCCGAAAACGACGATACCTGGCGCTGATCGGTGCGGCAACGATCCTGTTTCTCCAGGCATGTATGCTGGTGTCGGGAGAGCGGACGTCAATCGATGTACGTCCCGATGCGGGAAATGTGACCCACACATTTCTGGGCGCCGAAGGATCTGAAGTGTCTACCATCTCTCTTGGTGATGGCGAAGCGCTGCTCCGGGTGATTGCAATCCTCGAACTCCAGCAGGGGGAAATACGCCTGGAACTGTTGAATGCTGGGGGGAGCGTTGCATTCGCCGTCCAGGGTCGTCCTGGCGATCAGGTATCGCGATCTGGTATGGTGCGTCTCGACGAAAACGGCGTGCTGCGCTACCGTGTCACCGCACGTGGCGCACGTGACGGCAGTTATCAGATTTTGTATCAGAGAGTACAGAAGAACCAATGACAGTCTCTCCTGAAACTATTCTCAAGCAGGCTGCGGAACGCCAGGTTGAGTTCGTCAGCCTCCAGTATACTGATATTGTTGGCATGGTGAAGAACGTCACCATCCCGGTATCCGAGCTTCCCGATTGCCTCGACCACGGCGTCTGGTTCGACGGATCCTCGCTCGAAGGGTTTGCCCGCGTCGCCGAAAGTGACATGTATCTTGTGCCCGATCTCGATACATTTGCGATTGTTCCATGGGATGAGGCAGCAGGAATTGTGACAGCGCGCATGATCTGCGATGTCCATACGCCAGAGGGGAAGCCGTTCGCTGGCGACCCGCGCTATGCGCTGCGGCGTGCACTCGATGCAGTGCAGCGCATGGGGATGACCTTTCTCGTTGGTCCAGAGGTTGAGTTCTTTCTGTTTCGCTCTGGACCAGACGGTCGTCCGGCGTTGATCCCCAACGATGTTGCTGGATACTTCGATGCCACCACCGATGCCGCCACCCATATTCGCCGTCGCATGGTGCGCGCATTGCAAGCGTTCGGCATCGAAGTCGAAGCAACCCACCATGAAGGCGCGCTTGGTCAGCACGAAATCGATCTGCGCCATACGCACGGTCTGCGCGCCGCCGATAATCTGGTGACCACCCGCGCGACTCTCAAGGCAATAGCGCAACAACAGAACCTCTATGCCACGTTTATGCCCAAACCAATTGCCCATTTGAATGGGAACGGGCTGCATATGCATCTGAGTCTGGTCGACGCAGCCAGCGGTCACAATCTGTTCTTCGATGCACACGACCCGTACTGCATCTCGAAACTGGCGCGGCATTTCATCGCTGGGTTGCTAGCGCACGCGCGCGGTATGATCGCCGTCCTGGCGCCGCTGGTGAACTCGTATAAACGCCTGGTGCCCGGCTTTGAAGCGCCGGTCTACCTAATCTGGGGGCGTACCAACCGCGCGCAACTGGTGCGGGTACCACGTATCAGCACCGCTCGACCGCAGTCGGCACGGGTCGAACTGCGCTGCGCCGATCCGTCGTGCAATCCGTATCTGGCGCTGGCAGTCATTCTGGCAGCCGGTCTCGATGGTATCCGGCGCGAGCTGCCGTTGCCGCCGCCAGTTGAAGAGGATCTGTTCGAAGTCGATCTGCGCGCGCGTCAGTTTGAAGTGCTGCCATCGACCCTCGGCACGGCGCTCGAGGAGTTGCAGCGCGATGATGTGATCACCGAAGCGCTCGGTCCGCATATACTCGAACGTTTCATCGAAGCTCGCGCGCGTGAGTGGGAAGAGTATAGCCACGCGATCAGTCAGTGGGAACTCGACCGGTATCTGCCGGTCTACTAGCGTTTCGGATTCGACGCCCGCTCAGATACCACAAACTATGGCACATGCTGCCAGACCACAACCGGAACAAGTCTACTACCAGCGCGTCGCGTGGACGTGGTTGCTCGTGTTCTTCGCTCTGTTCTGCGTGCTGGTTGCCGTTGCCGGTTACAGCGGCTGGCAGTACTATGCGACGGCGATGAATCCTGTCGAAGGGGCAGTGCTGCGCAGCCATGTGAATGCCGGCGTCTCTATCCAGCCGCGTGGTCGGCTGGTTGCCGAAAGTATCGAACGCCTGCCGCCGGAACATGATCCGTGCCCCGGTGAACTCGATATTTGCGCAACGGTCGCAGAAGGAAGTGTGATCCGCACCAAAACCGAAGCAGGGTATGGTCCTGTCGCATCGCTGGTGCTGGCTGATCGGACGCAGATCGACTTCTGGGCGCATCCTGGGGGTGCAGAACTGGCGTTGATCAGTTATCGCGCGACTGCATGGCATAACGGGCGTCTTGAGGCAGTGATGCGCCAGAATGCTGGCTACCTGCGCTACGACATTGCTGCCGGGCAACCCTACGATCAGGTCGACTATGTGGTTGACGTGGGTAATCGAACGCGAGTCCGCCTTACGCCTGGCGGGAGTTATTCTATTAATGTGCTCACCGATGCGAGCAGATCAGCGCCTGTACTTGCTACCACCGGAGAGCCAATCCGGGTCGAGGTCGCTACCCGTGCCGGTTCTGCAATCATCGAACATCGGGACAACACGGTCGATGTGCAATCCGGTCAACTGGTGCAGATCGATGCTGCTGGCACTCTCGTTGGACCAGGCGAAGCTCGCTGGGAATTGATCCGCGATGGCGGGTTTGAACAGTATACGGACCAGAAACGGTATGATGGGACGTCCAAAACCTGGCGCAAATACGCACTTCCGAACGCACCGGGCATGGCGCCCGAAGAGCACAACGGACGGTTTACCGTCGTGCGCTCCTGCCGCCCTGAAACGCCCGACTTCTGCACGCCAGATGATCAGGTATTGATCGGGCAGTTCCGCCGCGATGGTTCGCAAACCCGCCCCTTCACTGTTGGCATCGAGCAAACCATTGATGCTGATGTTTCGGAGTTTCCCTCGCTGCGCCTGAGCATGTGGGTGCGAGTATTGACCCAAACGGTGCAACTCGCAGGAGTCGCCGGGTCTGAATGCCCGGTGATGGTGCGGATCACTTACAAACCTACCAGTCCGACCGATCAGGAAGCGAATCGTTATTTCTGCATCTACACCGGCAGCGGCGAGGTCTCCAACAGCGAGGACGCAGGAGAGATCCGGTATCGGCAGGTACCGCAGTTTCAGTGGTATCGTCTGAATGTTGAACTGCGCGACGATGCGCTCTTGCGCCAGGCGCGTTATATCCAGAGCATCCGCATTGAGGCGCGCGGACACGATTATCTCTCAGAAGTGACCGGCATCTCACTAATCGGCAGGCAGTGATTGCGTGATATACACTGGTATCGATATTGTGGAGATAGCGCGGATCAAACGCGCGGTCGAGCGTTGGGGCGACCGATTCGTACAGCGGATCTACTCTCCTGCTGAGATCGCGCTGTGCGCCGGGCGGATCGAGTCGCTGGCGGCGCGCTGGGCGGCAAAGGAAGCGGTCGCCAAACTGCTGGGCGTCGGGATGCACGGCCCCGGAAGCAGCGCACACAGCGTTGCGTTCCGCAACATCGAGACGCTCACTGATGACGACGGGCGTCCAGCTGTGACGCTCAGCGGAGCGGCGCTCGCGCGCGCTCGTGAACTGCGCATTGATAGCATCTGTATCAGTCTGTCGCACAATCATGGTCTGGCAATTGCGGTTGCCGTCGCGTCGGCTTCAGGCGCAGCCAGAAAGAGGATGCCATGGTAACCGTTCGTCGCTGGGGATGCATACCACTCTCCTGTCTCATCCCTGGCGTAACATTTATCGTCGTCGTCGGCTGTGTCGGAGTATAACCGCCTGGTCGCGACGGTGGATGGAACCAGTCAGCGGATCAATCTGCTGCGCGACCTGTAGCGTCTGAACAGTAAGGAGAACGCTGCAGTGAGGAAGGGAGGCGCCTGGTGCAATGCGGACACTGACGATCTACCACCTGGGTCTCATCGACTATCTCACTGCGTGGGATTTGCAGCGCCGAATTGCTCGCGCACGCTCCGCCGGTCAGGTCGGCGACACCCTGCTGCTGCTCGAACACCCGCCAACGATTACTCTGGGCAGTAAAGCCCGTGCCGAACATCTGCTCATCCCGGCGGAACACCTCAGCGCTGAAGGAGTGACCGTGATCCAGAGTGACCGCGGCGGCGGGGCGACCTACCACGCGCCTGGGCAAATCGTTGCCTACCCAATCTTCAAACTCTCGCAGCATGGACGTGATATTGGCAGATATTTACGCGGCCTGGAAGAGAGCGTCATTCGTGTCCTGCGCGATTACGGCCTGATCGGTGATCGCGTACCCGGCTTCACTGGCGTCTGGGTTCGTAATGGTGCTGCAAAAATCTGTGCTATCGGCATCAAGGTGAGTGCAGGTGGTGTGACCACTCACGGGCTGGCGCTAAATGTCAACATCGATATGCGCGGCTTTGATCTGATTGTCCCCTGCGGCGTGCAGGGGCGCGGCGTCACCTCAATGGCTGCCGAACTGGGTGAGGTCCTGGCAATGAGTTCGGTGGCTGAACGGCTGATCGGGCATCTCTGCGCCGTCTTCGACCTGGAACCAGCCGTGGTTGTCACTGCCGAGCAGTGGAAGGCGCATCTTCCGGTAGCCGAGATCAAGACAGGCACACATTCATAATGTGCGCTACAATACAGCATGACAGACAACCGACAACTGGATCACGTCGTTGGTTATGATTGACGACGGCTGGAATGTGAGATCATCGATGACAGAATTGATCCCATTGATTGCAACCAATTCATCACCCTCAAGTCGGGCGCGTCGGCCCGAATGGCTCAAAGTACGAGCGCCGGGCGGCCCAAACTATCACGACGTCTTCCGCCTCGTACGCGAGCAGAATCTTCATACGGTGTGCGAAGAAGCACACTGCCCGAACATTGGCGAGTGCTGGAATCACCGTACTGCTACCTTCCTGTTGCTTGGAAACATATGCACCCGTGGCTGTCGCTACTGTGCTATCGGCAAGGGGAAGCCCGAACCAATCGACGAGCATGAACCGGAGCGGGTTGCCGAGTCGGTTGCGTACTTGAAGTTGAAATTTGCCGTCCTGACATCGGTCAACCGCGACGATGTTCCCGATGGCGGCGCGTCTATCTTCGCCCGCACGATTGAACTGATTCGACAAAAAGTGCCCGATTGCAAGGTCGAGGTTCTGATCCCCGATTTCGACGGCAATTGGGCAGCGCTCGAAACAGTGCTAGCTGCTGAACCGGATGTTCTCAACCATAATATCGAGACCGTACCGCGTCTCTTTCGTCGCTTCCGTCCACGCGCCCGCTTTGAGCGGAGCATCGAACTGCTGGCGCGCGCGCGCGCTGCACGACCATATCTGGTAACCAAGAGCGGGATGATGGTCGGCGCCGGTGAGACGAACGAAGAAGTGTATCAGGTCATTGATCGCCTGCGTGATGTCGATGTGAATGTGCTAACCATCGGTCAATACCTCTCACCAAGCGCAAGTTACTGGCCAGTGCATCGTTACGTCACCCCCGCAGAGTTTGCCGAATTCCGCAGGTATGCGCTGGAACGTGGTTTTCGCCACGTCGAAAGCGGTCCGCTGGTGCGTTCGAGTTACAACGCACATCTCCACGTCAACGCCCGACAACATTAGCCCGAAGCGGCATTGGTCCTCACCATATCAGCAGGACGCCCAGACTCCCCCCTTCTCCCCTTGTGGGAGAAGGGGATTGCTCACGGAGGCAGGTTTTTTTGGAAACCCCTGCGTGCCATCTCCTGTTTCAGGCATCACGACACCCGGACTCCCCCTTCTCCCGTTGTGGGAGAAGGGGGTTGGGGGGATGAGGAGCAAAATCGCACGGGAATGCGAAAAACTGCTCATCTCTCCCAAAAACTTCACCTCTGAAAGGGCCACCCCACGAGGGCAGGACACCCTTGCT
>Ga0308416_1000003_pt1 | contig 76094 bp, 74 predicted proteins | sample HotsprSampleOS60_FD_203468 | JGI IMG/M metagenome (GOLD analysis project Ga0308416, IMG submission 203468) | Hot spring phototrophic mat microbial communities from Octopus Spring, Yellowstone National Park, Wyoming, United States - 20090730_OS60 ... | reverse complement strand
GGGTGCATCAGCCCGCAGCGCCCTGAGAAGCCTCTCGGATGAGCAAGACCATGTAGGCCACATACAGCCCCAGGAAGACGCCCCCCTCCCGGCGCCCCAGCCGGTACCCAGTGGCCAGGAAGGGCCAGAGCAAGAAGCTGGCTCCTAGCATGACCCAGATGTCGCGCTGGATCCCCTCCCAGGGCACGCCCACCGGCTGTACCAGGGCGGTAAGGCCCAGAATGCCCAGGATGTTAAACACGTTAGAGCCCACGATATTGCCCAGGGCGATGTCTGGCTCCCTCTTGAGGGCTGCGGCAATGGAGGCAGCCACCTCAGGCAGGCTGGTGCCCAGGGCCACGATGGTCAGGCCGATGACCAGCTCGGGAACCCCGAAGACCCGGGCCAGCTCCACTGCCCCTACTGTCAGTAGGCGGGCTCCCACCCCCAGCAGCACCAGCCCCAGCAGCAACCCTGCGTAGGTTTGCCAACCTGCATTGGTGGGTTGGCCATACTCCTGGTCGAACTCACTTAGTACCTCAGGGTTCTCGCCTGCGCTGCTGCGGTACAAAAACCAGATATACAGCCCCAGCAGAACCACCGACGCCAGCCCTTCCCAACGCCCCACCTGCCCGCCGGTGTATAAGAAGGCCAGCAGCAACAAGGAGACGCCAATCATGATGGGTACCTCGCGCTTGATGAACTGGGCCTGGGCCCGGATGGGTGCCAGCAAGGCCGTGACCCCCAGGATAAGCAGGATGTTTAGGATGTTAGAGCCCACCACATTCCCGATGGCGATCTCTGGACTACCCGTAAGCGCGGCAGCCAGGCTGGCAGCCAGTTCGGGGCTACTGGTGCCAAAAGCCACCACCGTCAGGCCCACCACCATGGTGCTAACACCCCAGCTGCGGGCCAGTGCCACCGCATTTCTGACCAGGGCTTCGCCCCCAAAGTACAACAGCACGATACCGCCTGCGATAAGCAGCAGATTGAACACCAGCTCCATGCCGAGTAGGGTATCATACAAGCGCCCCCAGGGCCCGTTGTGAACTCAAAGCGGCGCGTCCAAATCAGCAAAGACAATCTGTTCGTCTAGGCTGAGGCCGTAAAGCTCGAAAACTGCTTGATTGCAGGCCTCCAGGTCCTGCCTTTTTGCAACCTCGGCCAGTTCTCTTCGCAAAGCCTGGGGTACTTCGCTCCAGGGTGGAATTCTTATGCGCCTCAGGTACTGGGCCTGGAAGCGCAGGTATCCGCCGCGCAAGCGGGTTGAATAGGCCGCCACGAAGAGCCGGGCCACGCTCGAGCGCAAGACCGCCTGCAAAGCGCGCAGGTCCCATGTCTTGGAGGTTATGTAGTACAGGTTGTGGTGGGGATACAACGCGCCACCCTCAAAGGCTACCTGAGGTTCCCCTTTGATGTCGGGGATCAGCAGCTTAGGGGTTCTGGCCAGCGAGGGGATAATGCGGTCGATGGTGCGGTACCACTGCGCAGGGGAGCGCCGGGCGCAGTAGCGGCCTGCGATCAGCTCCCTTCGCGCCTCGAGATAGGCCTGCAGGCGGGGGTAGCGCCGCAGGTCTACCAGGTGGCCCTCCTCGTCAAAAGGGTTCACCAGGCCCTTTCCCTGCCACCGCACCTCGCCATCTAGGATGTCCTGGGTGGTGACCAGCGGCAGCTTGCGCTCAGGTTCCACCTCGAGGCTTTCATAATCACCAATGAAGGCTTTGTCTGCGCCAGTGGCTACCCCAATGCCTACCTTGCAACCCACTTCCTCGATGGTCGGAAAGCGCGCTTCGAGCCTGCGAAGGAGGGCCACCCGGTGGAGTGCCTCGAGCAGCCAGGGGGCTGTGCCACGGCCCACCTGGGCCAGCTCCTGCACCCCGCTGTCCTGTGGCAGCCTTGGGGCCCGCAGCGCCCGGGCTAGCCCGGCCAGCTCGTTTGGCTCGAGGCGGGGCCGGTAAAAAACGCGTGTTGGACCGGGTTTGTCCCGGCTGATAACGGTGATGGCGGGGTAGGCCGTTACGTTGGCACGAAAGGCCGCTGTGCCGCTCATATCGACGTAGATTTTCAGGTGAAAGTTTTCTGCCACCAGCTTGCGCAGCGGGCCCCCATAGCGGTTTTTAACCCAGCGGTTGGTGCAGATGAAGCCCAGCGTGCCGCCTTCGGCCAGCAGGTGCAGCGAGCGCTCGATAAACGGGATGTAAAGGTCAGCGCGGTCATAAATGGTGGCGTAGCGGCTTCGGTAGGCCGACAATAGCACAGCAGGAATCATCTCCTGGCGCACGTAAGGGGGGTTTCCCACCACAAAGTCGAAGGGACCCTCGATGGGGGTGAGCAAAAAATCACCCTGAACCAGCCAGCGGTCTGCAAGAGCGCTAGCGGTTTTCCTGCTTAGCCCTTCCTGCTGGAGCAGGGCCACGACTGCCGTGCGGGTCGCCTCGAAGGTTTCGCGGTGCAGCTCAACCGCCTTAATGGCCTGGGCCAGCTCGTCCTGTGCGGCACGGGCCCGCCCCCTAGCCCGCCAGGCCGATAGCAGCCGGCGAATGATGGCAAAAAGGAAATCGCCCCCGCCAAAAGATGGCTCCAGGATGCGTTTATGTTGCAGCGGCAGGTCGGCGGTGTATCCGGCAAGGTCTAGGATAAACTCGACCACCTCTGGGCGAGTGAAAACGGCTCCCAAGGATGCTCCGCTTGCCCCGGACAGCTGCTGGATGGCTGAAGTGACATGTTCATCTTGGCCAAAAAAAGTGGAGGCCGTATCCATAAACCAGAAAGTTTTGCTCAAAACCCTACTCCAGCGGGTGGTCGTTTTCCAAGTACTCCAGCACCCCCCGGGCCAGACCGTAGCTGAGGCGGTCGAGGTAGTGAGGGTTGCGCAGGTTCTGGCCCTCGATGGGGTGGCTCAGGTAGCCCACCTCGACCAGGATGGCCGGGACGCTGGTGTAGCGGATGACGAAGTAATCGGCGCGGCGCACCCCGCGGTTGACCGCTGCGGTGGCTCCCAGCATGTACGACAGCACTCGGCTGGCCAGGGCACGCGAGAGCTCCATGCGGCGGGCGGAGTTCATCTGGGGGGTGGGGGTGGGCAGGTTTTGCGCTGGGATGGGCTCCTCTAGCCGCGCCCCAGGGTCGAGGATACCCGCTGGGGCTGGGCTGCTGAGGATCTCCGGTAGACCGGGGGTGATGGTGAGGGGTGGGGTGAGGGTAAGGGGGGCTGGGGGCGGGAAGAAGGGGCGGGCCGAGGAGGGGCCAAAGTAGTAGACCTCGAGGCCGCACCAGCCGTCGGCACGGGCCGGTATGGTGGCGTTGGCGTGGATAGAAACGAAGAGATGCTTACCCTCGGCCAGGGCCACGCGCTGAGCCAGGTCGCTGCGCTTATCGGCGGCCAGGGCGGTGTCGCTTTCGCGGGTCAGGGTGACCTCGACCCCGGCCTCCTGCAGCCAGCGGCGCACCCGCAGGGCCACCTCGAGGTTCACCACCTTTTCTACCACAGGTCCTATAGCCCCAGGGTCGGGGCCACCGTGCCCGGCGTCCACCACCACCGAAAAACGCCGCCCACTGGCTTTCACAAAGCGAAACTCCGGGAAGGCCGGCAGCGGGCTGGTGTCCACGAAAGCCCCCGAGAGGTCGATCACCAGCCGCTGTCCGTCGCCCTCGAGGGCTGCCAGGGTCATGGTGCGGTAGCCCGAGCGGGGCGTAACCCCCTGGGGGGTGAGCAGGATCAGCACCGCTTTGTCTTCGTGCTGCTCGAGCACATACCCGGCTAGCTCGGGCTGGTTCACGAAGTAGATGCCCGGCTCGATCTGCTGATGGGGCAGGGTTACGCGCAGGGCTGCCCCCAGGGGTTCGATGGTGTAGACAGCGTTCTGGGGCAGATCCAGCACCACCCGGGTAAAGCCCGGGTGGTCGCCGATGCGCACGGGCGGCAGGTTTTGCCCCCAGACGCCGGGGCTGAAGAGTGCAGGCAAAAGGAACCACAGATGGGAAAGCTGCCTCATCAAAATCGCCTTAGTTTAAGCCGACTGGACAATTCAGGATGAGCACAACCTGGGGCGTTCAAAATGCAACCTGGGTAGCATAGCCCCCAGCAAAGGCTGTTAGGCTAATCTCACCAAAAGGAGGTTGTGTGTTAGACCAAGCGTTGGTAGGTGATGTGCTAAGGCGGGCCCGACAAGGTGGGGCCGACTTTGCGGAGCTCTACGTGGAACGTTGGCGGCGGCGGGCCATGCGGGTGCTTTCGGGTGAGGTGAAGGAGGCCACCAGCGGCCTCGAGTACGGGGCTGGGCTGCGCCTGTTCTACGGAACCGAGGTGGTGTATGCCTACACCAACGACCTGAGCCCTGCGAGCCTGCTCGAGGTGGCCGATACCCTGGTTAGGCTCAAGGGCAGCGCGGGCCAGGTGGATGCCCAGGGCATAGGCGGCCTCGACTTTCGCAAGACGGTGGCCCAGGGGCTGCACGCCCCCCAGATTCCCTTCACTGCTAAGGACAAGCGCTACCGCCTCGAGCGCATCCTCGAGGCCGAGGCCGGGGCCAGGGTGGGCCCCCAGATCAAGCAGGTGCAGACCAATCTATTGGAGTGGGAACAGGAAGTACTGGTGGCTACCAGCGAGGGTGCCTGGGCCGAAGACCGCCGGGTACGCACCCGCTTGGTCGTAACCGCCATCGCCCAGGACGAGACGGGGATGCAAACCGGATCGGCTGGGCCAGGGCTGAGCGTGGGCCTCGAGCTCTTCGAGCGCTACCCCCCCGCCGAGGTGGGGCGCAGGGCCGGCCTGCAAGCCCTGACCAACCTGCGGGCCAAACCGGCCCCTGCCGGCACCATGCCGGTGGTGATTGGCAATGGCTTTGGCGGGGTGATCTTCCACGAGGCCCTGGGCCACCTGCTGGAAACCACCTCGGTGGCCAAAAAAGCCAGTGTGCTCTCCGACAAACTGGGCGAAAAAGTGGCCTCGGACTGTGTGACCTACATCGACGACGGCACCACCCCCCACGGCTGGGGCTCGCAGGAGTTCGACGACGAAGGTCGGCCCACCGAGCGCACCGTGCTGATCGAGAATGGGGTGCTCAAGAGCTACATGGTGGATCGGCTGGGCAGCCTGCTGACCGGCTACCGCCCCACCGGCTCGGGCCGCCGCCAGGACTACACCTTCGCCCCCACCAGCCGCATGCGCAACACCTTTATCGCCCCCGGCAACACCCCCAAGGAAAAACTCTTCGAGGGCATCGAGTTTGGCCTCTACGCCGCCGATATGGGCGGGGGGCAGGTGCGGCCCGGCTCGGGCGAGTACAACTTTGCGGTCAAGGAGGGCTATGTCATCCGCCACGGGCGCATCGAGGAGCCGGTGCGGGGGGCCATGCTGGTGGGCAGGGGCCCCGAGAGCATCCAGAAAATTGTGGCGGTCTCGGACGACCTCGAGACGGGCCCCGGCATGTGCGGCTCGCTTTCCGGCAGCCTGCCGGTGGAGGTGGGCCAGCCCCACCTGCTCATCTCGGAGATTGTGGTGGGGGGGCAGGCCTAGGAGCCAAGAGCAGGGTGTGGCGAGCTAACAGCCGAGCGTTTTTGACCTAGCTGTCTCCGCACTATTTCGAGGTAAATATGACTTTTGAAGAAGCCAGGGATTATCTGTTAGAAAAGGCCCGTGCGATGGGCCTCGAGGCCGAGGTGCTGGCTACCTATAGCCGCGAACTCACCATCCAGGCCCACGGCGGCAAGGTTGAAGAGATCACCCAGGCCACCCAGGGTGGGGTGGGGGTGCGGGTGGTGGTCGAGGGCAAGACCGGCTATGCCTATACCGAGGAGCGCACCCCAGAGGCCCTCGACTGGGTGCTACGGGAGGCCCACGAAAACGCCCTTTTGCAGTCCGAGACGGGAGGTTTCTTGCCGGCTGGGGGCGAGCTGGGCCGCCATGACCTGCTGGGCGAGGGGCTTTCGGCCCCGCTCGAACAAAAGCGCCAGGCGGCTTTGGACCTCGAGGCCGATCTGCGAGCCGACCCCAGGGTTTTACAGGTGCAGATGACCCGCTACTCCGAGCAGGAGACCCAGGCCACCTTGGGCTCCACCCGGGGGGTTGCGGGGGCTTTTCGCAACGGCTTCGCCCTGCTGCTCAGCAGCGCCGTGATGGGCGAGGGAAAGAGCCTCAAACAGGGCTGGGAGTTCGACCTGGCCAAAGAGTTCCATGCCCTCGAGCCGGGCCGTACCGCCCAGCAGCTCCTGCACCGCACCGGACGCCTGCTGGGGGCCCGCCCCCTCAAAACCGGGCGCTACAAAGCCTATTTCGAGCCCAGGGCCTTTGCCCAACTGGTGGGCATGATGGGCTGGTTTTTGCTTTCGGCCAAGAACGTGCTGGAGGGCAAGAGCCTGCTGGCGGGTAAGCTGGGGCAGAAGGTGGCCTCGGAAATGTTTACCCTGGTTGACGACCCCACCCTGATAGGTGGCCTGGCCTCGCGCCCCTTCGACGCCGAGGGCACCGCGGCCCGGCGCACGGTGTTCATCGAAAATGGCATCCTGCGGACTTTCGCCCACAACTCCGAGACGGCCCAGAAGATGGGCCTGGAGAACACCGGCCACGCCTTCCGCAGCTACAAGGGGGTGCTGGACATCGCGCCCAGCAACCTGTTCGTGCAGCCCGGCGAAGGGGTGCAGATGGACGATGGCATTGTGGTTACCGAGCTGATGGGCCTGCACGCCGGGGCCAACCCCATCTCGGGGGAGTTCAGCCTGCAGGCCCTGGGCCTCAAGGTGGAGGGGGGCGAGGTGGCCTACCCGGTGGAAAACTTTACCGTAGCGGGGAATATCCTGGAGCTCTTCTCCCGCATCACCGCCCTGGGCCGTGAGCTGGAGTGGAACTCCATGATGGGCATGGTGGGCTCGCCCATGGTCGAGGTGGCCGAGCTGTCTTTTGCCGGAGCTTGAAGGAAACCGGTACTACCACCTGACCTCTACAACTCCTCGCCAGGTAACAAGTTTTGTGGGGCCTCCATCCTGCCAGGTTGGGGCCCGCTTCCCTATGCCTGAAGTTTCAGCTCTCTGCGCCTGCATAAGCCTTTCTCGCTCAGATGGCTGGTTCTTTTAGTGCCACCCTACGTAACCTGCTCGGCCCAACCAGGTGGATTTGAACCGGGTACACAAAATGCGAGGGGTCGTAGTATTCTATGGGCACCACACAATCGGAACGATTGTTTGAGTCAAGGAGGGCGTGCATGAAGATGAATCGTCGGCAAGTGCTCAAAGCTGGTCTGGCCGCTTCTACGGTATATAGCCCCTGGATGATTGCCCGTGCCCAGGCCCGTCCCGTCAAGCTTGCGGCCATTCTCCCCCTTACGGGCGCTTTTGCTTTTGCAGGCAACGCGGCCCTGGATGCTTTCCGGGATGCCACCGACCTCATCAACGACACGGGTGGCATTGGTGGACGGCGCTTGGAGCTGGTGGTTGAGGACGACGGCTATGATGTGGCCCGTGGCACGGCGGTTTTCAACCGCATCGTTCAGCGTGAAAGCCCTGAGGAGCTGGTTTTCGTTTATGGCAACTCCACCGGTCTTTCCAAAGCCCTAGCCCCGGAGATCACCCGCCTGCGCCTGCCCTACACTGCCACTTCGTTCTCCAACGAGCTGGCCGACCCCAAGACTTATCCCACCATCTTTGTGTTTGGCCCTACCTATAACGACATGGCCGGGGCTCTGCTGCAGCAGATTCGCCGTCAGAAAGGGCGCGGGGCCAAGATTTTCCTGTGCTACTCCAACTCCGAGTTTGGCCGCGACCCCATCGCTTTCATCAAGGAGCAGTCGGCTCGGCTGGGTTTCCAGATTGTGGGAGAGGAAGTAACCCCTCTGGCCATTGCCGATGCCACCCCCATCGTGACCAAGCTGCGCCAGGCCCAGCCTGACTTTGTGATTCTGCACGGCTATGTGCTCACGGTGGAGCCACTGGTGGTGCGGGCCGCCCGCGAGCAGGGCATCCGGGCCACCTTCATGGGTACCTATTACTCGGCCGAGCTGGCCCTGATGCAGCGGGCGGGGGCTGCCGCGGATGGTTTCATCGTGACCTACCACAACGCCTATTACTACGACACCACGGTTCCGGCGGTAGAGCAAATTAGGGCGCTGCGCCGGGCCAAAGGCCGTGACCTCTCTTACCGCACCACCTATTACATGGGCTCTTGGATGGCCATGGACGTGATCGCTGAGGCCATGCGCCGGGCCCAGGCAGCAGGCAAGCTGACCCGCCCCGGTATGATTGAGGCCCTGGAGGGGCTGGGCGACTACAACGCCGGAGGCCAGGTGCGCAACATGCGTTGGGTGAACCGGCGCCTGCCCTTTACCAAGCTCTGGCGGGCCAATGTGCGGGATGGTCGTTTCGATGCCATTACTGACTGGGTAGACGGTTCAAAGCTCTAAACTTTAGGACGCTCGAGGGTCGGGGGCTAACCAGAGGTTGGCTCGGGCCCTCGAGCCCAGAAGGAAAACATGGATCTGGCCCTAGTCATACAAACCGCCATCAACGGTGTGGCCAATGGTGCCTTGTACGCGGTGATCGCCGCCGGCTTCGTACTGGTCTACCGCGCAACCAGCGTGGTCAACTTTGCAATCGCCGAGTTCTTGCTCATCGGTGCCTACCTGACCTACACCATGTCGCTATTTTTCCCACTGCTGGTGGCCCTCTTACTAGCCCTGCCACTGGCCTTTGCCTTTGGGGTGCTGGTGGAGCGGGGGTTCGTCCGGCCTCTGCTAGGGCGCAACGTGGTGGCGGTGATCATGGCCACCATCGGGCTGGCCGCCACCCTCGACGGGGCCAGCCTGTTGATCTGGGGTCCCGACCAGAAGGCCATGGGGGCTGCCGATGTTTCCCAGCTACCCAAAGAGATGCCCAACCTAGCCTTTAGCCTAGGGGGGGTATTCCTTTCCTCCAAAGCAGTTTGGAGCCTTGTTCTGGCCCTGCCCCTGACTATTTTGCTAATCCTGGCTCTTAGGTACAGCCGTTACGGGGTGCTGTTGCGGGCGGTTTCGGAGAGTGAAACCGCTGCGCTGGCCATGGGCATCCATGCGCCCAGGGTGGTGGCGGTGACCTGGGGCATTTCGGCGGTGATGGCTACGATTGGCGGCGCCTTTCTGGCGGGCGCAGCGGGCGGTGGGGGCCCGGGCCACCACCTGATCCTGCTGGGCTTAATCGTTTTCCCAGTAGCCATTCTGGGGGGCTTTGACTCGGTGCCGGGCGCGCTGGTAGCGGGTCTGATCATTGGCTTTATCGAGGCTTTCTCCCAGCTTTACCTCGAGTCCTTACTGCCGGGCATCACCCAGGCCATCCCCTTCCTAATCGTGCTGCTGGTGCTTTTGTTCCGTCCCTATGGACTTTTGGGGCAGCATCGTATCGAGCGGGTCTAAACCGAGGTTGTATGGCTGAAATAAGTGTCGAAAACCTAAAAGTGGTCTATCGCGGGGTGATTTTGGCCTTGCAGGGCGTGAGCATGAGGGCCCGCGCCGGCGAGGCCATTGCCCTGCTGGGGCCTAATGGGGCTGGCAAAAGCACCCTGGTGCGGGCTATTTCTGGTCTGCTGCCGCAGTACGATGGCCGGATTCTGGACGGCAAGATTGTCATCAACGGTCAGGAGACCAACCACCTGCCGGCGCTCAAGGTAGCCGAGCTGGGTCTTACCGCCATCCTCGAGGGGCGTCCCATCTTTCGCTACCTAACCGTCTTGGAAAATCTCCGAGCTGCAGGACACAAGCTGACACCACAGCGGCAAAAGGAGCTTACTGAAGAGATTTTCGCCCGCTTCCCCCGCATCTATGAGCGTCGTTTCGAGCAGGGTGGCTACCTTTCGGGTGGCGAACAGCAGATGCTCTTGTTGGGCATGGCCCTGCTTACCGAGCCCAGGATTTTGGTGGTGGACGAGCCAAGCCTGGGCCTTTCACCCAAGTTGACCGACGAGGTCATGCGGGTGCTGGACGAGCTGCGCCGTGAAAAAGGGCTTACCCTGGTGCTGGTGGAGCAGAATGCGCGGGCGGCCTTCTCCATCGTGGAGCGGGTTTACGTGGTGGAGCAGGGCCGCGTGGTCTTCGAGGGCACCGCCCAGGAAGCCCAGGCCGACGCCGACGTGATGGAGTTTTACCTTGGTGGTGCGGTGGCTGGGGGGTTTGCCGAAGCTAAGCGCTATCGGAGGAGGAAAAGATGGGTGTAGCAGGAGGAGTTGGCCCTTTCTACCCCCTTTTTGCGTCCAGCAAGAGGAACTGCTATGCCTAAAACGCTGCTCGAGGCCCATGACCTGCACCTATCCTTCCGGGGTGTAAGAGCCCTGGCAGGCGTCAGTTTTAGCGTTTCAGAGGGTGACTTCTTCGCAGTGATTGGCCCTAACGGGGCGGGCAAAACCAGCCTGCTCAACGTGCTCTCGGGGTTATACCGCCCCCAGCAGGGCTGGGTGATCTTTTTGGGTGAAGATCTGGCAGGCCAGAGCCCCCAGCAGCGGGTTCGCAAGGGGTTGGGCCGTACCTTTCAGAACCTCGAGCTCTTCCGAGGCATGACCGTGCTGGACAACGTCAAGCTGGGAGCTGAGCTGGCTGTAGGGAGGTACACCGACCTGATACCCAAAGCCTCGATCGAGTGGAAGATACGCCGCCACGCCGAAGAAGTGCTGGACTATCTGCACCTCTCGCCCTACCGCCACGTGCCTGCGGGTGCGCTGCCCTATGGCCTGCAAAAAAGGGTGGAGGTGGCGCGGGCCCTGGCTGGGCGGCCTAAACTGCTGCTTTTGGATGAGCCCATGGCTGGCCTAAGCCTGGAGGAAAAACAAGACCTGGCCCGCTTTTTGCTGGATGCCAGGCGCGAGTGGGGGGTTACCCTGGTACTGGTGGAGCACGATCTCAAGGCTGTGCTAGAGCTTTCCACCGGGGTGCTGGTCATGTCCTACGGTGAGGTCTTATACCAGGGTGCGCCTGCGGGGGTGCGGGAGAACCCGCGCGTGGCCGAGGCTTATCTGGGGAGGAGTGCATGATGTGCAGCATATGCACCCTGAAAAGAACGCGGAGGTAGGTGATGAGACCTACTACCCTGATGGACTTTCTAGCTCATCACGCCCAGACCAGGCCCCATGCCCCGGCCTTGCGCGTCAAACGCCTGGGGGTATGGGAGACCACCTCCTGGGCCCACTTACAAGAGAAGGTGGAGCAGCTTGCCGGTGGCCTGCTGCAACTGGGTTTGGCGCCAGGCCGGGTGCTGGCTATTCTAGGTCAGAACGCACCGGAGTGGGTGGTGGCCGAATTGGCGGCACAGACCGTGGGGGCCATGCCCATGGGCATCTATGCCGACGCCATGCCCGAGGAAGTGGGCTACTTTATCGAGTTCTCCGAGTGTGCTGGCATTGTGCTTTCGGACGAAGAACAGCTGGATAAGGTACTGCCCCACCTGGATAAGCTAAAGTTCGTGCTGGTCTGGGAAGAGGCCGGCATGAGCAAATACTGGAACGAACAGGTGCGACCCTTTAGCAGCGTGTTGGAGCTGGGCCAAGCCGAAAAAAGCCGCCAGGCGGTGCAGACTGCGAAAGCCCAGGTGCGGCCCGATACCGTGGCGCTCCTGGCCCCCACTTCTGGTACCACCGCCCGCAGCAAGCTGGCCATGCTCACACACTCCCAGCTGATTGCCGGAGCCGAGGCAGGCCGCGAGGCCATCAGTATCCGGGGAGGGGAGTGGGTGTTTTCGTACCTTCCGCTGCCCTGGATTGGCGAGCAGATGCTTACGGTGGTGCGCAGTCTAACCGATGGTACGGTGGTGCATTTTCCCGAGGACATCATCACCGTGCGGGAAGATGTCAAAGAAGTTCAACCCGACTTTTACCTGGCCCCTGCGCGGTTGTGGGAAGATGCTGCGGCCATCGTGCGCAGCCGCATGGAGGATGCCGACGGCCTCAAGAAGGCGGTCTACCGCTGGGGCATGGGGGTTTTGCTCGAGTGCGCCCAGCGCGAGTTCCGCAAAGAGCCCATTGGCTTTGGCCTGAACCTGGCCCGGGCCCTGGCCTATCCGCTGGTAGCCCGGCCAATCCGGGCCCGCATGGGTCTGGCCGCCTGCCGCATTGCCGCCACGGGCGGCGCTCCACTGGGCCCGGAGGTCTTCACCTTTTTCCGTGCCCTGGGTGTGGATATTCGTCAGGTTTACGGGCAGTCCGAAACCGCAGCCACCAGCGTAGCCCACCTACCCGGCGATACGCCCCCCGAGACGGTGGGCAAGCCTTTGCGCAATACCCAGGTGCGCATCGCCGAAGACGGGGAGATTCAGATCAAGGGTGGGCAGGTATTTGCGGGCTACTTCAAGAATGAGGCGGCCACTAGGGAAGCCTTTACCGAGGATGGCTGGTTCCGCACCGGAGATGCGGGGTTCTTTAATGAAAACGGCCATCTGGTGCTCCTGGGACGGCTCAAGGAGGTGGGTGCCCTGGCCGATGGTACCCGGTTTGCGCCGCAATTCCTGGAGAACCGCCTTAAGTACTCCCCCTACATCCGCGAAGCGGTGGTCATTGGTCATGCCAAGCCTTTTGTGACCGCCCTGATTGAGCTAGACCCCGAGAATACCCAGAACTGGGCGCGCAAACGCGGCATTGTGTTTTCCACCTATCAGAGCCTGACCTCCAACCCCCAGGTCTACGAGCTCATCGCCCAGGAGTTGCGCATGGCCTGCGAAAGCCTGCCTGAAGAGTTAAAGGTGCGCCGCTTTGCCATCCTGCCCAAAGAGCTGCACGCCGATGATGAGGAAATTACCCGTACCCGCAAGGTCAAGCGGGGCACAGTAGAGTCCCGTTACGCCAGTCTGCTGGCTGCGCTCTACGACGGCTCCAAACAGGTAAAGGTCGTCCTGCCCATCCGCTACCTGGAAGGTCAAGGGACCCTCGAGGCTGAGGTGCAAATTGCTGACGTGGATGGGCCGGTGGTAGCACAAAAGGTTAGAGCGTAGAGGTCATGAAAACCGGCAGAAAGCAAGAGAACCATGCTATCAATGCAGGGTTTTGCCGCCTGGTTGTGTTAAACCTCGAGGAGACCCCGCCATGTACCGCTTGAGTCAAACCCTCACCGATGCCTTCAGCCGCCGCTTCTCCCGAACAGTGCGCGAGGACTATCGACAAGACGAGGCCTATGCCAGCACGCCACAAGGGCGCTTTTGGTTATGGTTAGCGCTGATGGGTCTGCTGGCACTTCCTTTGCTGTTGCCCCAGTATCCTATGTTTGTGGCCACCCAGATCATGGTGGCAGCCCTGGCGGGCCTGGGCCTGCACCTGCTGGTAGGTGGGGCGGGCCAGATTTCGCTGGGGCAGGCGGCTTTTGTGGGCATTGGTGCCTACACCTCGAGCCACCTTTCCGGCGACCTGGCCCCGCTGGGCATTCTGCTGGGCGGGCTGGTGGCGGCCAGCATCGGGATTGTGCTGGGCATACCCTCGTTGCGCATCAAGGGGGCCTACCTGGCCATTGCCACCCTAGCTTTTCAGTTCCTGGCCGATTACATATTCAAGCGCTGGATCGACTTTACTGGCGGGGTAGCTGGGCGTAAGCTGCCTGCTGAAGGCACCTTTCTTGGGCTCCCCCTAGCCGATGATCGGGTGGTTTTTTACATCGGACTGGCCTTCGCCATCCCGATGTTTTTCTATGCCAAGCGCCTGCTTTCCACCCGCGCAGGCCGGGCCTGGTTCGCGGTGCGCGACAACGATCTTTCGGCCCAGCTCTCCGGTGTAGACCTGGTGCGCTCCAAACTCACTGCTTTTGCCCTTTCGGCCTTCTACGGAGGCATCGCCGGGGGCATTCTGATGCACCTGATAGGGGTGGTCACCCCAGAAAACTTCGTGCTGGCCTTTAGCATCCAATACCTGGCCATTGTGATCGTGGGTGGGGCTGGCACGGTGCTGGGCGCGGTGCTGGGTGCCTTTTTTATTGTGCTGATTCCCGAGATTCTGAACGTGCTGGCTGGGGCTTTTGGCCCGCAGTATGTGGCCCAGCTCTCGGCCTGGCGCAGCGTGCTCTTTGGGGTGCTGATTCTGCTTTTCTTGATTCTAGAGCCCAGGGGGCTGGTGGGTTTGTGGGGGCGTATTCGGGATTATTTCCGAACCTGGCCGCTGCCCTACTGAGCCCGCATGCCAGCCGCCCACTTACCTTTTCCTCAACTGTGCCCGCAGAGTCGTCTCTTTTGTGCTTTCTAAGCCTAGCGGGTAAACTGCCATTATGGTGGACTACGACCTTTCTGAAGCGGCCCTGGTCAGTCTGGTAACGCTGGCCTTGGAGGGGCAGAAGGGGCTACGGCTGACTCCGGCAGGCAGCCGTGGTGTGGGTGAGGTGCTATCGGGGCGGCGCTCCCGTCCAGTGCGCATCGAGCGCGAGGGCGACACCCTGGTGGTGGACCTTAGTGTGAGTGTAAATTACGGTAAGTCTGTAATTGAAGCGGCTAGGGAAGCCCAGCGCACTGTTGGCGATGTTTTGGCAGCTTCCACAGGCCTTAAGGTAAAGGCGGTCAACGTTACGGTGGTGGCTGTCGAGTACCAGGAGCCCCATGGTAGCTAGCCTGGCTTTGACCGAGGGGTGCATTGTTACCTGGATGGCTGGGCAGGGCGCCAGCAAGCCTGGCCATTTCCCTGGGTATGCTGCTGGCAGAAATTGGAGGCCAGATGCGACGTAAAGCGCGCGAATTGGCCTTTAAAGTGCTTTTTGAGCACATGGTGGGTAGGGTTCCGCTCGAGACTGCCTGGCAGCACGTCACAGAGGAGGTAGAGCCCGAAGAGCCTGATCAGGAGGCTGATGTGCTGGATGAAGAGGGGCTTTCCTTTGCCCATCGCCTGGTGCAGGGCTATCAGGCCCGAGAACAAATCGTGGACGAGGTGCTGGCAAGCACCATCGAGGGCTGGAGCTTTGGCCAGATGGCTAAGACCGACCTGGCCGTCTTGCGGCTGGTGGCTTATGAGATGCTCTTTGAGCCCACGCCCTACGCGCCTCTCATCGAAGTGGCGGTCAAAATCGCCAAGCGCTACGGCGGTGAAGACTCAGGGCGCTTCGTCAACGGGGTGCTGGCCCGTCTGCTCAAACGCATCGAAGCGGGCGAGCTGTCGGCGGTAAGCAAGAGCGGATAGGCCCGCGAGGTGCGCTATGCTGGAACTATCTGGCCTTCCTGTTGCTGAGGCGGTTTATCAGGAGCTGCAGGATCGGCTTTCTAAGCTGCCTTTTGTGCCTCACCTACGGGTGGTGCGGTTGGGGGAGGACCCGGCCTCGGTGGCCTATGTGCGGCTGAAAGAGCGACAGGCCAAAAAACTGGGTCTGTCCAGCCAGGTGGATCTCTTTCCCGAAAGCACCCCCCAGCAAGAACTCCTGGCCCATATCGCCCAGCTCAACGCTGACCCGGAGGTGGACGGCATTTTGGTACAGTCGCCCCTGCCTAAGCAGGTGGACTTCAATGCCGTTTTAGAAGCCATTGACCCTCTGAAGGACGTAGACGGTCTGACCCCGGTCAACGCGGGGCGGATGTGGATGGGCCTGGAGGCCCTGGAATCCTGCACGCCTGCTGGGATTGTACGCATCCTGAAGCACTACCGGATTCCCCTAGCAGGCAAAGAGGTGGTGATTGTAGGGCGCAGCAACTTGGTGGGCAAGCCCCTGGCTGCGCTCATGTTGCGGGAGAACGCCACCGTGACCCTAGCCCACTCGCGTACCTGTGACCTGGCTAGGGTGTGTCGCCGGGCTGAGGTGCTGGTGGCTGCTGTGGGGAAGGCGGGCCTCATCACGCCCGAGATGGTGCGGCCCGGGGCGGTGGTGGTGGATGTGGGGATCAACCGGGTGGGCCAGAGCGCGAAGGGCCGCGACATCCTGGTGGGCGATGTGGCGCCTGAGGTGGCCCAGGTAGCCTCGGCCATGACCCCGGTTCCGGGTGGGGTGGGGCCCATGACCGTGGCCATGCTTTTACACAATACGGTAGCGGCGGCTATGCGGCGAAGGGCGAGGCATGCGACCTTTACACCCTCAAAGCGCTATGGGTGAACTGCTCTCCAACCAGGTGCTCTGGACGGCCATTCTAGCCAGCGTTTTAGCGCAACTGCTCAAGCTCATCATTTACTACCTGGTTGAGCGCCGCTGGGAGTGGGAGCGCCTAGCCGAGACTGGAGGCATGCCTTCCTCCCACTCGGCCACAGTGGCCGCGCTGGCCACTGGGGTGGGCATTACCGAGGGGCTGGGAAGTGCTTTTTTTGCCATTGCGGTAGTGCTGGCCATCATTGTGATGTACGATGCCACTGGCATCCGCCGGGCGGCGGGGCTTCACGCCGAGCGGCTAAACGATCTTTTTGAGGAGTTCCGCGCAGTCTTCGAGCATGGCCCGCGGCCCGAGCCCCTCAAAGAACTACTGGGCCACACCTACCTCGAGGTTGCTGTAGGGGCTGTCTTGGGTATTCTTATTGCCCTGCTTAGTTTCAGCCTGTTTTAGGGGCCATGGGCGGGCGGCCTGTGGTAAGCTATGGGCAGCTCAACATGAGGTGGCTTTGCTGGTTGCTTGTCGCGTTGCTTTCTCCTGCCTTTGCGCAGCCTGCTGCCCATCTGGAAGGTCAGCTCCTTTCACTGCTGAATGAGGCCCGGGCCAGGGGGGTGGCCTGCCGTGGTGGCGGGGGTGGGTACAGCCTCCCGCCTTTACGCTACCAGGCAACCTTGGCCAAAGTGGCCAAAGGCCACGCCCTCGACATGGGGCGCTACGGCTTCGTGTCGCACTATTTCCGGGGGGTAGGGCCACGGTTGCGGGTTGCCAGGGCTGGCTACGGCTATCTGCGCATGTCAGAGATCATCTTTAGAGGCCGCAGCAGCGACCCCGCTCGGGCTGTGCGTTGGTGGCTGCGCTCGCCGGTGCACTGCCGAGCCATCATGAACCCCTACTACACCGAGGCCGGGGCAGGCTTCTCCAGGGTTGGCCATGCCTGGGCGGTGGTACTGGCCCAACCGCGTTAGGGCTAGCGCTGCGCCAAGCGCATGATTAGTAGCATCCCGATGCTTTGGATGAGCGGGAACGACATCAGGGTAAGCGCTCCTGGCCATAAGGCGAAAAGCCCCACGGGAAGAATGGTGGCGATTACGCTGATCCACATTAGCTCGGTGCGGTTACGCTCCCGCAGAAGCCGGTAGACGATGTAGTTGTTAAAGGCGGAAAACACCAGCAGCATGAGCCACGCCAGCACAAAGGTATTCATCGCCTCGCATTGTACGATGGAGAATACCAGAGCCGCCCACACTTGATATCCATGCGAGGTGCCTACTAAACTTATACCCGGTACAATTTTTGCCGGAAGGGAGCCCCATGCTGACCACCCCCGAAAAAATCCTCTTCGTGTTGCTGCTGCTGGCCTCACTCTACTTTGGCGGAGGGGCGCTTTACCGGGTTTACCGGGCCATCCGTCGGGGCCAGCCGGAAGATCGTTTTGACGGCCTGCCAGCCAGGGTGGGTCGGGCCTTATGGCAGACCCTTACCATGCAGACGGTCTTTAAGAAGCGGCCCTGGGTGGGCCTGCTGCACGCTTTTGTGTTCTACGGCTTCGTATTTTACCTGAGCGTGAACCTGGTGGATTTGCTCGAGGGCTTCTTCCCCTTCAAAGCCCGGGGAGGTTTCTGGAACGGCTACAACCTGGTAGCCGACATCCTCACCGCCCTGATCCTGCTTGGCGTTATCGGCCTTCTCGTGCGGCGTTACTCCGGTTTAGGGCGTAAAACCTTTAGCTGGAACGAGAAGACCCCTTTGCACGAGCGGGTACGCCAGGGCATCCCCACCGACAGTGCCATTGTGGGGGGGTTCATCCTCTTCCACGTGGGCAGCCGCCTGCTACACAAGGCTGCCCAGGCTGCTGACCCGGACTTTGGCCCCGATCCCTTCCAGCCGGTGGCCAGCCTGGCCAGCAACCTCTTCTTGTGGGTTGAGGTAGACCGGCTGGTGGTCTTCGAGCACCTCTTCTGGTGGTTTGCCATCGGCTCGATCCTGGTTTTTATCCCCTATTTTGCCCGTTCCAAGCACATCCACCTGTTCCTAGCCCCCCTCAACCTAGCCTTCAAAAAGGAAAAGCCGGGAGCCTTGCTGCCCATCGCCAAGGACTTCGAGGCGCTCGAGAGGATGGAGAAGTTTGGGGTGGCCAGGCTAGAAGACTTCACCTGGCCCCGCCTATTGGATGCCTACAGCTGCATCATGTGCAACCGCTGCCAGGAGGTCTGCCCGGCCTACACCACCGGCAAGGCCCTCTCTCCAGCGGCCATCCTGATCAACGAGCGCTACGAGCTCAACCAGATTCTGCCCACCTTCGCCGCGGGGCAGGAGAGCCCCCGCCCCTTGCTGGCTTTTGCCCTCAACGAAGAGGCCCTCTGGGCTTGCACTACCTGCAACGCCTGTGTGGAGGTCTGCCCGGTAGGCAACGAGCCCATGCTGCACATCCTGGACGTGCGGCGTGAACAGGTGATGATGCAGGGGGCCTTTCCATCCCAGCTCAACAACGCCTTCAAGGGCATGGAGCGCAACGGCAATCCCTGGAACCTGGGGGCCGACAAACGCCTGGCCTGGGCCGAAGAGCTACCCTTCCCGGTCAAGAGCGTGAGTGAGAACCCCGAGGCCGAGGTGCTGTACTGGGTGGGCTGTGCCCCGGCCTATGACCCCCGCGCCCAGAAGACCGCCCGGGCTTTTGCCGAAATTCTGCACGCGTCAGGCGTAAATTGGGCGGTGCTGGGCAAGGATGAGAAGTGCACGGGGGACGCGGCCCGGCGGGCCGGTAACGAGTTCTTATTTATGCAGCTGGCCACTGAAAATGTCGCGACCCTAAACGCCGCCATGGTGGCCAGACCCAAGACCATCGTGACCACCTGCCCGCACTGCTTCCATACCTTGGCCCACGAGTACAAGGACTTTGGCGGCCACTATACGGTTAAGCACCACACCGAGTATATAGCCGAGCTGATCGAGGCGCAAAAGCTCGCGCTGCTCCCCATGAATGGCACGGTCACCTACCACGACCCCTGCTACCTGGGCCGGCACAACGGTGTGTTGCGAGAGCCCCGCCAGGTCATCCAGGCTGCTGGCCTGGTGCTACAGGAACCCCCCCGCCATGGTGTGAACAGCTTTTGCTGTGGGGCAGGAGGGGCGCAGTTCTGGAAAGAAGAGGAGCCCGGTGATGAGCGGGTTTCTACCCACCGCTACCGCGAGCTAAAAGCCACTGGGGCCGAGACCATTGCGGTAGGCTGCCCTTTCTGTATGCAGATGATGAACCTCGAGACCGCCCAGGAGCCCGAAGGCCAGGCTCCGCGGGTGCTGGACATCTCCGAGCTGATAGTAGAGCGGCTAAGGGGTAAGCCAACCAGCCCATCCACCGATTAGCCGATGCAGTTCGGTTGGTTGGTTCTAGGACGGGGCCTTTGCGGGTATTGAAGCCGCGGTTGTGGACTGGTTAGACTGACCTCGTACCTGATGTATCCCCCGATGGGCTCGCCCTGGCGAGGTCTCACAGCGTGGGGCTGGTACGGGCTAAGACCGCAGAGCGGCTTGGCGTGAAGGGGAGGCCAAAAATGGCAAAAATACGGCTGGAACATGTCTACAAGAGGTATGGCAACAAGGTAACGGCGGTCAAGGACTTCAACCTCGAGACCGAGGACGGCGAGTTTGTGGTGTTTGTGGGCCCTTCGGGCTGCGGCAAGACCACCACCCTGCGCATGATCGCTGGTCTGGAAGACATCACTGAGGGCAAGATCTACATCGGTGACCGTTTGGTGAACGATGTGCCGCCCAAGGACCGTGACATCGCCATGGTCTTCCAGAACTACGCCCTCTACCCCCACATGAACGTCTACGAGAACATGGCCTTTGGCCTTAGGCTGCGCCGGGTTCCTAAGGATGAGATCGACCGCCGGGTAAAAGAAGCCGCCCGCATCATCAAAATTGATCACCTCCTCCAGCGCAAGCCCCGCGAGCTCTCAGGTGGGCAGCGCCAGCGGGTGGCTATGGGCCGGGCTATTGTACGGGAACCCAAGGTGTTTTTGTTTGACGAGCCACTTTCCAACCTGGATGCTAAGCTGCGCGTGGAGATGCGGGCTGAAATTTCCAAGCTCCAGCGCCGCTTAGGGGTGACCACCATCTACGTGACCCACGACCAGGTCGAGGCCATGACCCTGGGCCAGCGGATTGTGGTTATGAAGGACGGCGAGGTCCTGCAGGTGGATACCCCCCTCAACCTCTACGACTTCCCCGAAAGCAAGTTTGTGGCCGGCTTCATCGGCTCTCCCTCCATGAACTTCATCCGCTCGCGGGTGCAGCTCGAGGGCGGCAGCGCCTACTTTGTGGGGGAGGCATTCAAGATAAAGGCCAACGAGACCCTGAGCGCTAGCCTGATGCCCTATAACGGCAAAGAAGTATGGATGGGCATCCGTCCCGAGCACATCGGCCTCAGGGGCTGGACCTCCATTCCTGAGGGGGAGAATGTGGTTAGGGGGAAGGTTGAGGTGGTAGAGCCGCTGGGTGCCGATACTGAATTGCACGTTGATGTAGCGGGCAACGTGTTGACCGCCAAAGTGGATGGACACGCCATGGTGCTGCCTGGTGATACGGTCGAACTTCTGCTAGATACCAGCAAGCTGCATGCCTTTGAGGTAGAGGGCCAGGAAAAGGCCATCGGCCACGCCATGGCCAGGGACAGCCGCTCGGTAGCTCGTGTTTAGTAGGCCTTCCTAACGGCGCGGGTTCTTGCTGCATCCAGCAGGTTGGTAGGGGTCCCCCTTCAGCTTGGGGATGGGCCGTGCGCTACCCGGTTCTGCCGCTGTGGCGTATGATTGGCTGCGTGAGTCGGGCTTTTGTGATTGGCATTGCTGGAGGAACTGGCAGCGGCAAGACCACGGTAACCGAGGCAGTGATAGGCGCGGTAGGGCCAGAGCAGGTGGCCTTACTGCCCATGGATAACTACTACAAAGACAACGCCCACCTGCCTTTTGAAGAGCGCCTCGAGCTGAGCTACGACCATCCCGATGCCTTTGACCTCGAGCTCTACCTCACCCACATCCGCCAGCTGGTGGCAGGCCGCGAGGTTCGGATGCCGGTTTACTCCTTCAAGGAATACACCCGCTCCCCCCAGACCATTCTGGTAAAGCCAGCCCCGGTGGTGGTACTCGAGGGCATCATGCTGCTGGTGGACGCCACCCTCCGGGCCCAGATGAACCTCAAGGTTTTTGTGGACACCGACGCCGATGTACGCTTTATACGGCGTCTGCAGCGCGATATTGTCGAGCGCGGTCGCACTGTCCAGAGTGTGATCCAGCAATACCTGGAGCAGGTGCGGCCCATGCACCTGTCCTTTGTGGAGCCCTCCAAGCGTTATGCGGACGTGATTATCCCCCACGGGGGGCACAACGAAGAGGCCCTGGCCATGCTGACTGCGCGGGTGCGCAGTCTGCTGCAGGACAACAAGGTAGGGCAGGGGGGTCGCTTGTGAACCTACGGGGCCTATTGCGTATAGCAGTGCTGCTCTCAGCGCTGCTGAGCCTGCCCGCACTGTTCCCCCGGATGCAGGTCGAGCGTCCGGGGCCGGTGGTGCTCATTATGGATGGTGAGGAGGTGATAGAGCAGGCCCGCTTCACCGGCAGAACCTTCTTGCAGCTCATGCAGGAGTACCGGGCTTTGGGGGTGCAGGGGGTTGCGTTGTACGAGCAGCCGGTGCGTAACTGGGTAAACCGGGGCCTGCTAACCTACCATCCTGCCAACACTTTGCAACTGCTATACCCCAACGCCCAGATCAAGCCGGGGTGGTTCTATCTGACGGGCCCGGCCGACCTGCTAGAGGCCATGGTGGCCCGCTGGAACATTCCCACTGAGCGGGTTCTGATCGGATCTCAAACCTGGCTGGCCACTCCGGTTAACGTGGACTTCTTTCCAGCGGGCTATGACCTAGCCCTGGCCCGCGAACTCAAAGCTCAGGGCTTTTACATTGTGGCCCGGCCCCTCGATCACCCCTACCGTAAGTATGAGGTAGAGCTGGTTCCACCCGAAACCGACGCGGTGGTGTTTACTGGCCTGGACGTGCTGGGCTATCAGGAAAACCTCGAGGTTGTCGCCTCTCGTCTGCAAGGTAGGCCCATCGCCTGGATTGAGGGCACCCCCCAGCGGGGCTTTGCCCAGCTCGCTCAAACCCTTCCGGTCAAGCGGCTCTTTAGCATCCGCCCGGAGTGGCAGGACAAACTCACCCCCGCCGAGACCGCCGACAAGTTTGTGCTGGCTGCACGCGAGCGGGGACACCAGCTACTCTACCTGCGGCCCTACAAGCAGGCAGGAAACACCCAGCAATTCCTGGCCACTTTGCAGCGTGACCTCGAGCGTTCGCGCATTCCTGTTGGCGTGCCTACTACCCGCGACTTTGACCTTTCGCCGCTGCGTTTTGTAGCCTTGGTGGGGGTTTTGGCCGGGCTGGGGCTGCTGGTCATGGGCCTGCCCCAACCCCTTGGCATCCCGGTAACCCTGCTGCTGGTCCTGCTGGCTTTGGGGGCGGCCCGCGTTGATGCAGCGCCCTTGCTAGCTGCAATGGTTTTCCCTGCCCTGGGCTTCCTCGAGCGTCACCTGCAGGGGCTGCGGGTATGGTTGGTGGCGCTGCTGTACGCGCTAGCAGGAGCGGTTTTTCTGGCTGCCCTAGGCAGCACCCCTCAGAGCGTGCTGGGGCTAAGCCCTTTCCGGGGGGTCTCGCTGACCTTGCTGGTGCCGCCGTTGCTGGTGGCCCTCTCGTTTCTGCCTACCAATTACAAGCCGACCCTGAACTTGTTATACAACCACCCCGTAAAGCTAGGCGAAGCAGCCATCGCGCTGGTGGGATTAGCGGTGGTGGCCCTGGCCGTTTTGCGGCGTGGAAATGATGCAGCCCCCACCATCGTGCCGGAGTGGGAGCTGCAGCTTCGGGCCTTTTTGCAGGACGTGATGGTGCGACCCCGCTTTAAGGAGATCTTCGCCCACGCCCTGGCTCCTATAGCCCTGCTCTTGCCTTGGCCTGCCTGGATCAGGAATATGCTGCTGGTAATGGTGGCCTTGGGCATGGGTTCTATACTGAATACCTTTGCACACTATCACACCCCTCTCAGCATCTCCTTTTTCCGAGTGCTAAACGGGATTTGGATCGGTGTGGCGCTGGGTTTGCTGGGGGCTTGGTTCCTTGGTCGTTTGCGCCAATGGTGGCTCAGATAGAGGCATCCGGTACCCAGTCATGCCAAGATAGAAAAAATCTGGGAGGGTTTGTATGCGCGTGGGGGTCAGCGGGTACTATGGCTTTCAAAATGCCGGTGATGAGGCCATCCTCGAGGCCATCGTGCATGAGGTGCGGGCCAGAGGACACCAAGCTGTGGTATTTTCCAACAACCCCAGCGAAACTGCTCAGCGCCACGGGATAGAAGCGGTCAAGCGCACCCAGCCCCTGGCCGTTTGGAAAGCCCTGGGGACTGTAGACCTGCTTCTGTCAGGTGGTGGCGGGCTGCTGCAGGACAAAACCTCTAGCTTGAGCCTGTGGTACTACCTAACTGTGATCAATCTGGCCCAGCGGCGGGGCAAACCAGTCTATGTCTTCAACCAGTCGCTGGGGCCTCTGAGCAGGCGAGGTGAGCAGCGAGTTCGGCGGGCTTTGCGGAGGGTGCCCTGCTACTTTCGCGATGAGGCTTCGCTGGCTTACGGGCGCAGCTTAGGACTGGACGCACACCTGGGCGCTGACCCCGCCCTATTGCTACCTCCGCCGCCCGTAGAACGGGAGCCCAGCATGGTGGTGCTGGTTCCCAAGTACGGCACTGAGGAGGCCAACGCTAGCCTGCGCAAACTGGCCGACCGACTGCGGGTAGAGGGCCTCGAGGTGGTGGTTCTGGCCTTACAGCCGGGGTTCGATGAGCCAGTACTGGAAAGGTTTAGCAGTTTCACGCGGGAGCTGGCCTGGGATCCGCGCCGGGTGAGCTACCTGCTGGCCCAGGCAGGTTATGTGGTCTCGGTGCGCCTGCACGGGGCTATTCTGGCTGCAGCGGCAGGTACACCCTTTGCGGGTATTGCCTACGACCCCAAGGTGGCGGGCTTCTGCCGCGATGCTGGGGCAGTCTACCTGGACATGCCAGGTGATCCTGATCTACTGGCCTCGGCAGTCCTAAGCCAGCGCCAGCCCAACTGGAGTGCTATAGAGGCTATGAAAACCCGTGTCCGCGCTAGCTTTGACCAAGTATTGTCCAGTAGCTGCCATGGACGGGTAGAGAGCTCGAGGTAGGCGCTCCTTGCGGCAGCGTTGCGGCAAGTTGCTACCTGGCCTGAAAAAAGCGGCACCGTGCTCTCTCAAGCTATGGAACCTCTGGCAGCATGAGCCGTGCTGGTGCCGCTTCTTACACAAAAGATTGCCGACCCGTAAATCCAGATAGCTCCCAAGTTGGCATTTGCCCTGGGAGACCTGTTGCTGGCGGTACTGGCCGTTACTGTCCTTCAAGAGTGGTGGCTGATATGCCCGTTTACAGCTTTCTGCATCCCCTAGGTATGAACCTACCGATTGGCCTCAAAAAGCAGAGCGGCACTTCAGGTAGCAAGGTCTCGTGGGTTTGCTAAAGGACAGGTGGACCGAACCAGCGGCAACACCCAGGGGCAGCCGCTGGGGTGCTGGGTCAGGGTGAAGGGCAGTTCGTAGACAGCCTCGAGTCGCTCCGGACGTAGCACCTCTGCCGGGGTGCCTTCGGCTATGCTCCGCCCATGGTGCAACAGTAGCAGCCGATCGGCAAAGAGGGCGGCCAGGTTGAGGTCGTGCAACACCACCACCACTCCCCAGCCCTCCTGGACTAAACGGCGGCAAAGCGTCAGGACCTCCACCTGGTGCTTAGGGTCGAGGTGGTTGGTAGGCTCATCCAGCAGCAGAAGCCGGGGTTCCTGGGCCAGCACCCGAGCTAGGTCTACGCGGCTTTGCTCACCCCCGGAGAGACTCAGGTAGGTCCTTGGTGCAAAGAGCAGAGCCCGTGCTTGTTCCAAAGCCCACTCGGTACGGGCGTGATCCAGGGGCTTCTCAGGCCGCTGTTGCATGTGCGGCACGCGCCCTAGGAAGGCAACCTCGTAGGCGCTAAAGGGGAAGTTTATCTCGCGCCGTTGGGTTAGCACTGCACGGACGAAAGCCAGCTCGAGGGCCTTATACTCCTCTATGGCACGCCCCAGGAGCTCAATTCGGCCAGCGCTAGGACGCGCCTCTCCCGCCAGAAGGCGCAGCAAGGTGGTTTTGCCCGCTCCGTTGGGTCCTAGTAGCGCCAAAACCTCTCCGGCTTCTACCCTAAGGCTCACATCCTGCACAAGTACCCGGTCCCTCACCCGGTAACTCAGCCTTTCGGCAACCAGCAGGCTCACCAGAGTACCTCCCGCTTGTAGCGCAACAGCAGCCAGATAAAGAAAGGAGCTCCCAGGAGGCTCGTTACTACTCCTACTGGTAGCTCCGCCGGAGCCACCACTGTGCGGGCCACCAGATCGGCTAGCACGCTCAAAGAGGCCCCCAGTAGGGTCGCGCCGACCAGCAAGTAGCGGTGGTCTGGCCCAGCTAGCAGCCGAAAAAGGTGCGGGGCCACTAATCCGATAAAGCCCACCCCGCCTGCCGCCGCCACTGCAGTACCCACTGCTAGGGCCGATAGGGCCACGGCCTGACGTTTGAAGGGCTCGAGCTGCACCCCCAGGTGAAAAGCCTCCCGCTCTCCCAGCACCAGGGCGTTGAGCGGGTGGGCCAGGCGCATCAGCCCCCATAGCGCTACTAGGCTGGTGGGTACCATGGCCAGCAGGGTCGTCCAGGTTGCTCCACTAAAGCCGCCTAGGGTCCAGAAGGTAAGGCTTCGCAGCTGTTCGTCGGTGGCCTGGCTAATTAAAAGACCTATCAAGGCACCTGCCGCTGCGTTGAGCGCAATACCTGCCAGAAGCAGGGTTAGAATCTGCACGCGCCCGCCGCTGCTGGCCAGCTGCCAAACCAAAATGGTGGTGAGCAGCCCTCCCACAAAGGCCATTATGGGTAAGGCGAACACCTGTAAAGCGCCCGAACCGGGCAGCAAGACGATGAAAATAGCTGCTCCTAGCCCGGCCCCTGAGGTCACGCCGATAAGTCCCGGGTCAGCCAGGGGATTGCGGAAGAGCCCTTGCAGTACTGCTCCAGAGAGCGCAAGCAAGGCCCCCACCCCAGCTGCCAGCACCACCCTGGGAAAGCGAATCGAGACCAGCACTGCATAGGCTTGGTCAGCTTTCTCCCAGAGGATGCGAGGGATTTCTAGGGGTGAGATAAAATACGCACCAACACCTGCAGCCAGCAGCAATGAAGCGGGTAGCACTGCGGTCAGTGCGATAAGAACGCGACGGTAACGCGAGAAGCGGCTTGGGTACTGGACGTTCATAGTAAGGGCGGGGTCCTTCTCGGGCCTTGAAGGCTATGGATTAGCAATGTACAGACCCTGGCGCTCGTAAGCCCCAACAAAGAGATCGAGTGCAGCGCGGCCGGTCCGGGGACCGAAGCCACCCAAGTAGAGATCATCGATTGCTACCACCCTTCCTGCACGCCCTGCTGGGGTTTGCATCACTCCAGGAAGCTTCAACAAGCCCTCTAACCCCCCAACACTCTCGAGGCCCTTGGTGAAGAGCACGATCACATCGGGGCTGGCTGCTACTACTGCCTCCGCAGTCATCTGCTGACAGTTCCTGATACCCTTGGCAGCGTTGAGGATGCCGGCCAGCTCCATCATGCCTACTGGGTTGGAACCTTCCCCACAGACAAAAGTCGTCTGGGTGCCCCGCAAGTAGAGGAAAAGTCCCTTTAGGGTTTTCGAAACACTGGCCTGGCGTTGCTTGGAGCGAAGCACCAGTAAGTCGCGCTCTAGGGCCCGCACCAAGGCCTCCCCCCGCTCAACCTGTCCCACCGCGGCAGCAATGGTGCGGATTTTCTCCTTTGCCCCCTCGATGCTGGGTTTATCGGGCACCCGTACCACTGTGACCCCAGCGGAGGCGAGCTGGTCGAAGATCTGTGGTGGCCTGGCGTCCTCACGCCCCAGCACCAGTGTGGGTCTCAAAGCTAAAATGCCCTCGGCGTTGAGCTGAAACTGATAACCTACGGTGGGTAGTTTATTCACCGCCGCTGGGTAATAGCTGCTGGTGTCGCGTCCCACTACGTTGTTGCCCATGCCTAAGGCGAAGAGGATCTCAGTGGTCACCCCATTGAGGCTTACAATCCGCTCGACAGAGCGAACCGTTACGGTCTGGCCTCGAGCGTCCTTGACGGTAAAAGGCTGGGCTAGGCCTAGTCCTATGGCCATCAGGGCTGTAAACGCAGATATCCTTCTCACTTGATCTCCTCCAGCAAAGCAGAGTCGCTGACTACCTGAAAAGTCTTGAGCTGGCTGTGCCCGCGAAAAGACTCTCGGGGCAAGCTGCCGCTTTTGGCGTGCCCTTCTTTGAACTCAGGGCTGTTCACCCAGTTGCGAAAGTGCGCTTCGCTCTCCCAGAAGGTCATGACGATGTAGGGCTCCACCGCTGGATTGGCTGGGCGCAGCACAAGGTTGCGGATGAACCCAGGCATGCGGTCTACGAGGCGGGCCCTCTGAAGGAAGGTCTGCTCAAATCGTTCGGCATGCTCAGGGTTGACTGGGATGTGATTCATGGTCACGTACATGGCTGGCTTCACCAAGCTGATGGTAAGACGATCCCACCCTAAAGTCAAGTATTCAAATCGGATTATACGTATTTAGAAGGAGTAACTGATCTCATAATCGCAATGGAGCGCTACCTAGCTCAGGGAAAGGTGGGCTGCTCCCCTCGAGGCCTCCGCTTCTGGCTTGGAGAGGCGTTACGGGCCTACGGGCCAATGGTTGAAGGAGAGCGCAAGGTATCCGAAGAAGCTCCTAGGGGGAACACGCCCGCACGAGTCTTCCCGCGCTGGTAAGATACGGGCGTTATGGCGGAAAATTCGCGGGCGAAGATCTTTTGGCCGAAATGGAGCGAAGGTATATGCGTATCTTTGTTTGCGGTAGGCCAGAGTGAATCAAAAGGCAGCACGCACAAGGCTTGACTAGGTAACGCTGTCCCCCTATACTCTTTGTTCGCGGGGCTGTGGCGCAGCTGGGAGCGCGTCTGAATGGCATTCAGAAGGTCAGGGGTTCGAGTCCCCTCAGCTCCACCAAAGAAAAGCAGCCAAAACCCGTGGAAGTGGCCCACGGGTTTTGGCTTTTCGGGTAGGCCTGCTTTTTTCTAATGCCCTAGCTTCCAACCCGGTGGGCCAACAAGCGTAGACCAACCAGCACCACAAAAACCGTACCCCCTTCATGGGCCACCACCCCCATGGGGAGGGGTACCTTGCCGCCCAGGGCAAAGACCCCCACCACAACAATTACGCCAAGGGCAAAGCTCAGGTTGAAATAGACGGTGCGGGCGGTGGCGCGGGCGAGTTGTTGGGCCCCCACTAAGCGATTTAGGTCGTTTTTCATCAGCACCAGGTCGGCGCTCTCGAGCGAGACGTCGGAGCCTGCGGCCATCGAGACCCCCACGTCGGCAGTGTTGAGCGCGGGGGCATCGTTGAGGCCGTCGCCCACCATCACCACCGTGCCTTCCTGGCGCAGTTGTTTAATGCGCTCGAGCTTGTCCTCGGGCAAGAGCTCGGCATAAACCTCCTGAATGCCTAGCTGCTTGGTGATGTGCTCAGCTACAGCTTTGCGGTCGCCGGTGAGCATGATGACCCGCGCGCCCTGTCGCTTTAGCCTGGCAATGGCCTGGGCAGCCTCTGGGCGGGGGGTATCGGCCACGCCCAGCAAGGCGATGGGGTGATGGTGTGTGCCCAGTACAGCGGTGGTCAGCCCCCTTTGCTCCATGGCCCGTAACTGGCGCTCGACCTGGGGCTTTAGGGCTACGCCCAGGCTTTCCAGCAGCCGCCGGTTGCCCACCCAGACCTGCCTACCATCGGCCAGGATCCCCACCACCCCATGGCCTCGCACGGCCCGTATCCCGCTGACCTCTGGGATGGGGCCATCCCAGCTTTGGGCGATGGTCTGGGCAATAGGGTGCTCACTGTAGCGCTCGATTCCGGCAGCCAGGGCCTTGGCTTCGGCCTCGGAGCCTTGCAGCACCTCTACCTGCACCAGCCTCATGCGCCCTTCGGTGAGGGTGCCGGTTTTATCAAAAACGAAAATGCGGGCCTTGGCCAGGGCTTCTAAAGCCGCCCCGCTTTTGAATAATGCCCCTGCTCGAGCCCCCGCAGCCATCGCCGATAACACCGCCGCCGGGGTAGCGATGACCACTGCACAGGGGCTGGCCACGACCAAAAAAGTCATGGCGCGGTACCAGGCCTGGGCGGCCTCGAGGTCAAACACAAAGTGTGCTACTACAAAAACCACCGGAGCCGACAGCAACACGGCGATGGTGTAGGGGCCTTCAAAGCGTTCAGCAAAGCGCTCAGTGCGGCTTTTGCTAGCCTGGGCGCTTTCAACCAGCTTAATCAGTTTGGCCAGGGTGCTTTCGCTGGCGGGGCGTTCTACCCGTACCCGCACCGCGCCGTGGCCGTTGAGGGTACCACTTCTAACGTGGTCACCAGGTTTTTTATCCACCGGAACGCTCTCGCCCGTAAGGGCACTCTCGTCTACGTCGGTGTAGCCTTCCAGCACAATGCCGTCGGCGGCAAAGCGCTCACCCGGGCGTACCATCAGGATGTCGCCCGGCAATAGGGCATCCAGCGGCTTCCAAAGCTCGCTACCATCTGGCAGCAGCACGTTGGCGCCCTCGGGGTGGAGGGTCATGAGGGCCTCGATGGCCCGTCGCGTGCGGTTCATGGCCCAGCTTTGCAGGGCGTTGGAAAGGCTAAACAAAAAAAGCAGGATGGCCCCATCACCCGCCTGACCTACCGAGGCGGCCCCCAGCGCGGCGACCACCATCAACAGGTCTACGTCCAGCTTGCGCTCTTGCAATAGGCTCCGCAAGGCCTTGATGGCCGATGGAACCCCGCCTGCTAAAAAGGCCAGCCCCCACAGGCTGTTTTGCAGCCAGGGCAGTTCGTAGGCCCCCGCAAAGAAGCCACCCACCACGCCCAGCAGGGTGAGGCCGGTGAGCAAGAACCCCTGCTTGACCTCGTGGCTCCGGGAAAGCCGCCAAGGGATTTGGGTAGGCATCGGAGATGTGGTGGCTGCGCTCATTAGGTCTTCCTCTCAGTGGCTTGCCAAATACTGCAAATGATAATCATTACTAATAAGAGTATTACACACCAGGTATACGAAGCACAACCCCAAATCCCTCTGACCTAGCGCGGGTCTGCCCCAAACGCAACAGCGGCTTTTACCAGGTCCTGACCCCTTTGAGCCATGTGAACCTGACCATCCCAGCCCTGCACATATACTAAGGAGGCGTGATGCGCATTGTGTTTTGTTGTTTGCTACTCCTGGGGGTCGCTCAAGCCCAGCAGGACTTGCCGCTGCGGGTTTTGCTGGCCGAAGCGCCGGTCGGTACTGTTCAGCTCGGCCCCCACCAACGGCAAGGAGCCTATGGCGTCCACGATTTTGCTGGGGCTACCTTTCGGATTTCAGCAGGCCCGAGCGAGGTACTGGTCGATGGCCAGGGTGCAGGTCCATGGGTGGAGTTCGTGCCGGCAGATGGTTTTACCCTAGCTGGGCGAAGCTACCGGGGCAGCCTGCTGGTGGTATGGCAGGCTGGTCGGCTACTTTTTATCAATCGGGTCTGGCTCGAGGACTACCTGCTGGGCGTTGTCCCTGGCGAGGTTCCGGCCTCGTTTCCAGATTCGGTACTGCAGGCCCAGGCCATTCTGGCTCGTACTTTTGCGCTGTACCGCTTGAATCCCAGGAGCCTTTACGACCTTTGTGCCACCGAACGCTGCCAGGTCTACCTGGGGCGTTCAGCCGAAACCCCCCGCCACACCAGTGCGGTGTATGCCACACGCTCCCTAATCGTGAGCTATAACCATAAGCCCATCACCGCTGTTTATCACGCCGATTCTGGCGGTTACACCGCAGCCTCCGCCGAAGTCTGGGGCCACAGCGTGCCCTATCTGGTAGCCCGCCCCGACCCCTTTGCACAAAGCCCAAACAGTACCTGGAGCCGCACCCTGACGCCCGAGGCTGTGGCCAGGGGCCTGGCTGGGCTGGGCTTCCAGATTGGCGCTGTGCAATCTATTGCCCCGCTGTTTTTGAGTGAGAGCGGGCGCCCGCTGAGGCTTCGTATTGTGGGCAGCAGCGGCAGCGCAGAGCTTGATGCGCCGCAGTCTACCCGCCTGCTGCGGGGTCTGGGGCTACCTTCTACACGGGTGCGATTCGATGGTTGGCAGGTGTTTGGGCAGGGCAGTGGCCACGGGGTAGGCATGAGCCAGTGGGGTGCTCGAGGGCTCGCCCTGCAGGGCTGGGACTTCCGCCAGATTCTGGGCTACTACTACCCAGGAACTTTTCTTAGCAGCTTTGAGGTGGTGTCAGGCATACAGGAAAAGCTACGCCTGGTGGGATACCCTTTCTGGCTAGCCCACAAAGACCCACTTTCTCAGGGCGCCGTTGTTGATGGCCTTTGAGGGGGCTTTTTGCAGCCGACCTCTGGTCGGTGCCAGCAAGATAGGCTGCTCCGCTTGCGCTGGTCAAGGCTGGCAGTTTGCACTGTATTAGGCTACGCTTGGGAGTAATGGTAAAAATACCGATGCTCCTTTACTTGCTGCTTGCCCTGGCTTGCCTGGTCTGGGCCCACGGGGGGCACTATCTGCCCGCCACAGGCCCGGGGGTCACCGACTTCAGACCGGCGAAAACCCTGCCGGTGGTTGAGCTGCGCTCCCATGAAAACAAGGTCTTCATCTTTCCCCCCAAAGGCCCGGCGGTGGTGCTTTTTGGCTACACCCGCTGTCCGGATGTCTGCCCCCTTACGCTAGGTCGCTTGTTGTCTGCCTATGAAGCCCTGGATGCACCGGTGAACCTTCAACTGCTGCTTTTGAGCGTAGATGAGCATGATACCCCGCAGGTCCTGCAGAGATACCTGCGGGGTTTTATGCCGGTGCTGGGCCTTACCGGCCAGCCTGAGGCCATCCGCCGGGTGGCCGAGGCTGCTCGGGTCGAGTATAACCGGGCACCCGGCGGGCGGCTGGTCTTTCATACCGATGCCCTGGCCTTGCTGGATGCACAGGGCCGCTTGGTGCGGATGCTGTATGGGGTAAGCCGCCTCTCCAGCGCTAGACTAAAAGAAGAAATGGCACAGTTGCTGAGGTGAAGATGCTGAGGATACTGCTGCTGTTGCTCAGTTTATTAGCCCTGGGTTCGATAGGTGCAGGCCCAGGCCAGCCGCCCACCTACTACGGCGAGGTGGCCGAGATCCTACAGGCCAACTGTGTGGACTGCCATACCGAAGGCGGCATCGCACCCTTTCCTCTGGATGATGCCCGTTGGGCGCGTAACATGGCTGCGGCCATCGCCGACTCGGTCAGGCAGGGCCGGATGCCCCCTTGGCCCCCCGGTGAGGGTACACCCCCCCTCAAAGACGAACGCAAACTCTCGGCCAGCGCCAAGGCTGCGCTGATTGCCTGGGCCGAGGCCGGTGCGCCCCTGGGGAACCCCAGGCCCATTGCTGCCAAAGCCACGCCGCCCGCACCACAACCCGACCTGGTGGCTACGCTGAACCCCCCCTATACGCCCAACGATGCCCTTCTGGACGATTACCGTTGCTTCTTGATGCCCGCTACCTTCGACCGCGATACCTACCTGACCGGCTACAAGATTATTCCGGGCGACAAGCGCAGCGTACACCACGTGATCTTGTTCCTGATTGGCCCCGATCTGGTGGAAGCCGCCCAGGCCAAGGACCGCGCCGAGCCAGGCCCCGGCTGGCAGTGCTTCGGTGGGCCGGGCTTGAGCAGCGATCCCCGCAACATTGGCGGTATTTTGGGTTTCTGGGTACCGGGTGGGGGGGCCACCATGCTGCCCGAGGGTACGGGGCGGCTGGTGCGGGCAGGTAGCCGGGTGGTGATGCAGGTACACTACAACACCGCCTCGGGCGCCAACCCCGACGCCACCCAGATGGCTTTGTACCTAGCACCCAGGGGCGTCCAGCTCAAGCGGCTGGTGGGCATGACCCTGGCCGCTCCGGTGGAGATCAGGTGCCCGCCGGGCATGACCGGGGAGCAGTGTACCCGTGCCTACGCTCGAGCCCGCACCGAGCTAGGCTTTATCGCCGACTGGATTCACCTGCTGTGCAACACCAGCATTGAGGGCTACCTGAACCGTGATATAGGCGATGGCAGCCGCCAGGCCACCTCCTGTGACTGGACGGTCCAAAACGCCCTCGAGGTGTAGGGGGTAACCGCGCACATGCACCTGCGGGGGGTGGAGTTCAAGGTGGAGGTGAATCCTGGCACGCCGGGCGCCCGGACGCTCTTCTACATCCCGCAGTGGAACTTCCAGTGGCAGGGCGAGTACTGGTACCAGACCCCCATCCGCCTGCAGCGGGGTGACCGGGTACGGGTCACCTGTGTCTATGACAACAAATCGGCCATTCCTGGCCCCAATGGCGAGCCTTTGCTGCCCCGCTACATGACCTGGGGAGAGGGTACGACCGACGAGATGTGCCTGGGCTCGCTGTTTGGGGTGCGGGAGTAGGGGAGTGAGCGTGCGGTGCTGGGTGGTCATGCTGGTATTGGCGGGAGCCGCCGGCCTGGCCCAGCCCAGCGACCCGGCTGTGCTCGAGCGCTGTTAGGCCATCTTCTAGACCCTGTGCCCCCAGTTTGCCTATGCCGAGCGGGCCGCGCCCCTAGTGCTTCTTGGTGCAGGTGGTGCTGGGGAGCGGGACTTTCCGGTGAGTTGAATAAAAGACCCGACCCCGGTTCCACTGGGGCTCGAGGAGGTTGCGGTGGTGCCCGGCTCGAGATGCCGAACAGTACACTTTCCGGCGGTGGAGCCAGCGATGATGCTTCACGGGGCGCCAAGAGGGCCGCTATAGTGAGGCTGTGCACCTGGTTGTGGGCCCCCCCGCATCCGGCAAAACCGCCCGTCTGCTCGAGGTCGCCCAGGCCTACTTGCGGCAGCGTAAGCGGGTCTGGTGGGTTTGCTTGCCCGCGCAAAAAGCCTACATCTACCGCCGAGCCACCCAGGAGAGCGCGGTGCTGGGCCTCGAGGTGCTCAGCTCGCAGCAGCTTTACTACCGGCTGCTGGCGGCCAGCTTTGGCCTGAAGCCCATCCTGACCGGGCCGGGCCGGGTGGCACTGGTGGGGGAGGCGCTTTTATCAGATGGAAGCCCATTGCCCAGCCCGGGCGAGGCCCGCCTATTCAGCCGGGCCATCGCCGAGGCCAAGCGCAACGGGGTCCGGCCCGAGGAGGTTCCCATCCTGGGGCCAGAGACCCGGCGTCTAAGGGGGGTGTATGCCCGCTATGAGGAACTCAAAGACCACTGGGGGCGCTGGGACTACGACGACTTTCGTTCGGGGGCCTTAAGGCTGCTGGAACAGGGCCAAGCCCAGCTCGAGCCCGACTTGGTGGTGGTGGATGGTTTCCGCGAGCTGGGCCTTCAGGAACTGCGGCTTTTGCAGGCCCTGTCCCGCTATGTGCCGCTCTGGGTTAGCCTGCCGGAAGCCCCACCCGGATTCGTCCCTGATGAGGTACTGGGCTCCCGCGCCATCACCACCCAGGTCTACCGCGCCCAGAACCCGGTCAGCGAGGCCCGCTGGGTGCTGCGCTCAATTAAGCGCGACCTGGCGCAGGGAATGAAGTCCCTGGAGGTGGCCGTGGTGGCGCCGGAGTCGCGGATACCTGCCATACTCACCCTGGCCGATGAGTACGGCCTGCCCCTGGTTGAACACCTGCCCCGTACTGCCGCCGACACCCCCGAGGGGCGGCTTTTGCTCGAGCTGCTCGAGCTACCCGACTACCCCACCCCCACCCGGCTGCTGGCCGTGCCGGATCTGGCCCCGCTGGGCCGGGCGGCCCTCGAGCGAGGCCTGGTGGGCCTCGAGGCCATCTCCCGCCTGGCCGCCGAGTTGGGGATGCAAGCGGTATGGGCTGCGTGGCTCTCGCGTTTGCGGCCCCCTGGCGAGGAGGGCTCGGTTTTTGAGAACCAACAGCCCACCCTCCACCCCTCGCTGGCCTGGGCCGAAGAGCTGCTGGACGCGCTGCCGGAGGTGCGCCACAGTCCGCGCCGGGCCAACCTGCTGGCGCGGGCCCTCGAGGCGCACCGCATCGGTAGCGGCCCCGATTTTCGCCGCTGGTGGGCGGCCCTGCTGGCCGAGACCTACGAGCCCCACCGCCCGCCCGGGGGAGTGGCGGTGCTTACCCCCAACCTGGCCTCGGGGCAGCGCTGGAAGAAGCTCTACCTGACCTATGCGGTGGAGGGGGCCTACAGCAGCGGTGAGCAGGAGGACTACTTCATTCCCGAGGAGTGGCGGGTGAGCCTCGAGGAGGCCTTGGGGCGGGTGGGGGGTAGTCTGCCCAAGCGCTTTATGGGGCGCGACCGGCTGCTCTTGCACGAGCTAAAAACCCGCGCCGACGAGGTTGTCGTTACCTACCCCGAGGCCAGCCAGGAGGGGCCGCTGGAGCCTGAGCCCATCCTGGTGGGGCCTCACCCACCCTGCCTGCCCGAGCTGCCCCCCGCCAGCCCGCTCGAGCTGGCCCGCAGCGGAGGCTACCGGGCCCCGCTGGGGCAGGTGAACCTGGGTTTGCCGCGGGTGGAAAGCCTGCGCCACTACCACGAGTGCGGATTCCAGTTCTGGGCCCAGCAACTCACGCCAGTAGAAGAGGAGCCCCTGTGGTGGCAGCAGTGGGTACGCGAGCTGCGCAAGGCCGAAAAGCTGGTGCCGGCCCGCCTCGAGGCCCTGGCCCGGCAGTTCCCCCAGACCGAGGGCTGGATGCGCCAGCATTACAGCCTTCTGGGCGAGCTCAACCTAGGCTTCAAGCTGGAGGGTCGGGGTCTGGAAGCACGCCTGGATGGGGTTTTGCGCAAGGGGGGGGAGGTGCACATCTACCGCTTTGTGGCCCCCGAAACCCACCCCGAAGACGCCCAGGAGCAGGTGCGAAACCGCTGGAGCGAGCGCTGGGCTGCAGCCCACCTGCTGGACGCTTACCCAGGCCGCATCCAGCGGGTGTACCTGTGGGCCTGGCCGGTGCTGGGCGAGCCGGTGCTGCTTTATGGCAAGCCCATTGAAAAACTCTGGGGTAAGCTACGGGAGCTGTTGGAAAAAGCCCAAGCCGTCTACGCGCAGTACAAAGCCGGGGTGGTCGAACCCAACCCCGGCTTTCGCTGCCGGAGCTGTAATGTCAAGGATGTGTGCCGCGAAGGCAGACTAGGGTAGCTTTACTGAACCACTGCAAGAAAACGTAGGGTGGGGTTTGCCTCGCTGACACAGACGCATTACTGTTTGCACTGGGCGATACGCTTCTGAATCTGGTGCGCAATGCTTAGCGGTTCAGGCCGGGCTGTCGGCTTCTCTCGTGTAACTCCGCGCGCTGGTTAAGGTAGGCCTCGAGGTGCGCCTGGAAGGCCGCCATCAGGGCCCGGGCGTAAGGCCCCACCTGGCCGTTGCCAACGGGTTTATCTTCGATCTGGGTGATGGGCATCACCTGCCGGGTGGCCCCGGTCAGGAGTACCTCGTCGGCGGATAGGAGTTCTGTAAGGGCAATGGGCCGCTCCTCGATGGGCAGCAGCGGGCGGGCCACCTGCAGCAGGTGCTTGCGGGTGATGCCAGGTAGCACCCCTTCTTTGGCGGTGTAGAGCACCCCATCTTTGATGATCAGAAGGCTGCTGCGGCCCCCTTCCGAGACCCAGGTGCCATCGTGGTAGATCACCTCGGTGGCCCCCTCGGCCCGCACCCGCCTGGACAGCCGCACCGCCACCAAATAGTCGGTGGTTTTGGCCTCGGGCAGCTCGCGCAGGTTCCGGTGCAGGATGACCTTGCCCCCCCGCTCATAGAGCTGGGCCGGGGGCGGTGTAACGGCAATAGGCGTGATGACCAGGTTGGGCGTGCTGGGGGTGAAGGCGTCCGGGGAGTAGCCCCCGGTGAGCAGCATCTGGATGCCGCCCTGCTCTAAGTCGTTGAGCTGGATCAGCTCGCGGATGAGGCTTTGCAGCTTTTCCCGGTTGAAAGGGGGCTCGAGCTCCAAAAGCCGGGCCGAGCGCTCGAAGCGCTCGAGGTGGTCTTCCAGAAACACGGGAACGCCGCGCAAGATGCGAAAAAACTCAAATACCGCATACCCCCGCCGCAGGCCCAGGTCGGAGATGTGCAGGCTGGCCTGGTCGTGTGCAACGATGGTTCCGTTGATGTTGGCGTATTTCACACAAGCCCTCTATCGCTCGATATTCTAGCAGTATCCTGATATACTTTTTTTTGACAGGAGCCTCATGTCAACTACCGAAGCCAAGCCCATTCTGCTGGATGTTGCTTCGTCGGTTGAGCTTCCCCAAGTCGAGGGCATCGAATTTGAGGAGGCCACCCCCGATGAGCAAGAACACATTATTGCGGAAGCTCTAGAGCGCAACGCCGAGGTATTACGTGGCCTTGCCCAGCGCTAGCTTTTTCTATCGCTACAAAGGCCACCGTTACCCTACAGGAAAGCTGGTTGAGACCCTGCACCACAACGCCCTGGTACGCTTTGGGGGATTGGGGGGGATTCGGGATACGGCGGCCTTGCAGTCTGCCCTGTATGCGCCGATTTCGAGTGCGGGTGGACAGGACGCTTATCCGACCTTCTTTACAAAAGTGGCTGCTCTTGGGTTTCGATTGGCTAAGAACCACGCTTTTCACGATGCCAACAAGCGAACGGCCTGGTTGGCTGTTGAAACCACACTCCACGCCAACGGCTATTACACCAGTCGCCCGGCCATCGAGATTGAAGATATCATGGTGTTGATGGCAGCGGGTTACTTGAGCCTAGAAGGATTTCGAGCTTTTTTGCTGATGGCCTGTAATCAGGACTATACCGACCCACGCTTGTGAAAGTCCGTGTCGCCTCCGCCGGAACCGGCAAGACTACCAGCCTGGTCTTGCGCTACCTCGAGCTCATCGCTTCGGGTACGCCCCTGCGCCGCATCGCGGGCGTAACCTTTACCCGCAAGGCCGCCGACGAGCTGCGCGTACGGGTGGGCTGGGCTATCGAGGAAGTCCTGACCCACGGGCGACACCTGGACTTTGTGGCTTCGTCGGGCGCAACCGAAGCCTTTAGGGAGGCCATGCGCGAACTCCCCGGGGCGACCCTCAGCACCATCCACGGCTTTATGGGCCAGTGCCTGCGCCTGGCGGCCCCGCTTTTGCACCTCGACCCCGACTTTTCCCTGCTGGGCGACTGGGAAGCTGTGGCCTTGTTCGAGGAGGAATGGAGCACCCTGCGGTATCTGGCAACTGACCCGGGCCACCCGCTTTGTGGGCTGGTCTCCAACGAGCTTACCGAGCCCCTGCTGCACCTTTTTTCCAAGCGCTCCTTAGCCGAGGTGTTTGAGCCTGCCGAGGGTGAAGCCAACCAGAAGCTGTTGCAGGTCTACCAGACCCTTTACGCCGCCTACGAAGCCCGGCTGGGGGCCAAGCTGCTTTCGCCCGCCGAGCTCGAGCGCAGGGCTTTGGAGCTGACGCGCCACCCAGGGGCGATTAAGCGCGTTTTAGAACGGGTGCAGATACTGCTGGTAGACGAGTATCAGGATGTAAACCCCCTACAAGGGGCCTTTTTTGCCGCTCTCGAGCGGGCCGGTCTGTCCATCGAGATCGTGGGCGACCCCAAGCAGTCCATCTATGCTTTTCGCAATGCCGATGTGGCCGTCTTTCGCAAGGCCCTGCAAGAAGGCCAGCGCCAACCCCCCCTGACCCGCACCTACCGGCACAGCCAGGTGTTGGTGCGTTTTTTGAACCGGCTGACCGCGCACCTGGCGGCCCACGGCATGGGCTTTAGCCCCGAGGAAGCCCCGCCGGTGGAAGGGCAGCGGCCCGAAAAAGGGCGGCTGGAGATTCACTGGGTGGCGGGCAGAGCACCTCTCGAAGAGCTACGCAGGCAGGAGGCCTGGGTGCTGGCCCAGCGGCTAAGGGCGCTTGGTGCTTCCATCGAGTACAGCAAGATGGCTGTGCTGGTGCGTTCTTACAGCAGTGTGCCTTTTTTGCAAGAGGCTTTTGCAGCAGCCCAGATCCCCTATGTGCTCCTGCAGGGGCGGGGCTACTACGAGCGGCAGGAGGTGCGCGACCTGTACCACGCCCTGCGGGCGGCCCTCGACCCCCGGGGCGTCTCGTTGGCGGTTTTTTTACGCAGTCCTTTTGGTCAGCACACCGAGGATGGGCCCCTCAAGCCCCTCGAGCTGGCCCAGATTGAAAGCGTGCTGCGCGCCGACGACCCCTTGCGCAGCCTGGCCCAGCACTGGCCCAGCATCTACCAGCGTCTGCGCCAGATTCAAACCCGCCTGCGGCTGGAAGCCCCGCTCGAGGCGCTCAAATTCCTCATTCGCGAGCCCCTGATGGCGGGCCGACCCTACCACGACTTTTTGGATCCGCGCGCCCGCGAGAACGTGGATGCGCTGCTCTTCTACTTTGCCCCCCGCCCGCCACAGAACCTCGAGGGCCTGCTGGAACGGCTCGAGCTGCTTTCGCGCCAGGCCGATGCGGGCGACGTGCCCCAGTCGGGGGAGGGGGTGCAGATTCTGACCATCCACCGCGCCAAAGGTCTGGAATGGCCGCTGGTGGCGGTGTTCGACCTGGGGAGAAGGAATACGCACCAGTCCCAGCCCCTCTACCTGGGCGCGGCCCAGGAGGCGGCCCGCACCGACCGGCTGACCCAGTGGGTGGCCCTGCCAGAAACCCCCCAGTTTGAGGCCTTCAAAGAGCAGGTGAAGCGGCTGGAGGAAGAGGAGAGCTATCGTCTGTTGTACGTGGCGGCCTCACGGGCCCGCGACATCCTGCTGCTCACGGCCAGCGCCAGCGAAGGCCAGCCCGAAGGCTGGGGCAGGGTGCTCGAGGCCTTAGAACTGGGCCCGGCCAGCAAGCCCTTCGCTGGGCCCCAGTTCCTCCTGCAAACCTGGCCCTACCAGCCGGTGCCGCCCGCGCCCGCCTTTAGCCCCCCCGCGCCCCTTCAGGCTTCGCCCTGGGTAGATGCCCGCTTCGAGCCCGAGCCCTTCCCTCCGCTTTTTTCGCCCTCGGCTTTGAAGCGCCTCGAGGCCGAGCCCCTGCCCCTGCCCGACCCCGAGGAAGGGGAGGCCCTGCCGGGCCGGGCGCGGGCCATCGGGACGCTGGTGCACTATGCTATCGGTCAAAACTGGAGTCCCGATAACCCCACCCACCTTGCCAACCTCGAGGCCCAGGAGGTGATGTTCCCCTACGACCCCCGCGAGCGCGAAGGCATTATGGCCGAGGTGAAAGCGCTGCTGCAAAACTACCACCAACTTCTGGGTTATCGGCTGCCCTGGCCCCGCGACGAAGACTACCCCGAGTTTGCGGTGGCCCTGCCCCTGGGCTCTACGGTCTGGCAGGGGGTGATTGACCGTTTGTACCGGGTGGGGGAACAGTGGTATCTGGAAGACTACAAAACCGACCTCGAGGTCAGGCCCGAGCGCTACCACTTCCAGCTAGGAATCTACCTGGCTGCCATTCGACAGGCCTGGAAAATCGAGCCGGAGGTGCGGCTGGTGTACCTGCGCTTTGGTGAGGTGCTGAGGCTCGAAAAGCCTGAGCTGGAGGCAGCCCTGAACGAGGTTTTGTCATCCGCCTAGGCTGGCCTGGCGGGGGTTGCCAGCTTCTGTGCTGGCGCCTTGTCCAGCAGGTCTCTCTTGCCAGAGCAGGGCACCTGCCGCGGTCTTGGCTTTTCCTGCTGGGCCTTGGGAAGCCGCTACGGGGCGCTTTGGGGCTGGGCTTCCTCCTGCCAGGGCTCCACCACCACCCGGGTCTCGATCTGGGCATTCAGGGTGGCCGAGACCGAGCAGTACTTGGTGTGGGAGAGCTCTACGGCGCGCTCGAGGGCTTCTTGGGTAACGTTGGGCCCTGCACCATAGTGCGTCACCACAATGTGGGTGTAGCGCTTGGGGTGCTCCTCGGCCCGCTCGCCCACCGCCTCCACGCGGTAACGGGCCAGGGGCTGGCGTTTTTTCTCCATGATGTCCACCACATCGTAAGCGGTGCAGCCGGCCAGCGCGGCCAGCAGGAGTTCCATAGGGCGCATACCGGTGGCGGGCTGGTCGCCGTCTACCATCACCTTGTCGCCCTGCTCGTTGATGCCTACAAACCGGTGTCCTACCAGGCGATGTAGTACCACTTTTTTGGTTGCCATAAACCTCCTAAAGCGCAGTTTTTGCCACTAACTGCCGGAACTGCGAGTTTGCCAGTGGGATGCATAAAGCGCCCCCGATTGAATCATATTCGAGGCCCAGGGGCAAAATGACCCGCTTCTTCACATTGTGCGCTGAACCCCAGCCGAAACATTCGGGGTGGTTTTGCTACTGTACGCAAGCGCATGAATCCTGGGTGCTGCTGGAGCACTCGAGCCAGGCGGTGGGGGTTTGGATGAATAGCCTGGGCTTTGCGAATGTAAGCGTGTGAACAGGCGATGGCTTGCTCGAGGGCGCATAATCAAAAGATGCAAACGCTGCAAGATAAGGTCTTTATCCTCACTGGGGGTGGGGGGGCCATCGCAGGGGCCATTGCCCAGGCCTTTGCCAGGGCCGGGGCCCGGCTGGCCCTGGCCGACGCCTACGAAACCACCATTGCCGAGCGAGCCCAGGAACTAGGCGGGCGGGCCTTTGTAGCCAACCTGACCCACTACCCCGACGCCGAGATGCTGGTACGCCAGGTCAAGGCCCAGTTTGGCCGGGTGGACGGCCTTATTCATACCGTAGGCGGGTTTGCCTACTCACCTGTCAAAGACGCAGAACCCAGCTTGTATGACCGCATGTTTGACCTCAACATGCGCACCCTGTTCTACACCACCCGGGCCATCTTACCGGAGCTGCTGGGGCAAAAGGATGGTTTCATCGCGGGGATTTCTGCTGCTGCAGCCTGGCATGGGGCAGGGCCGGGGGTGGCCTTGTACGCCGCTGCCAAGGCTGCGGTAGCGACTTACTTGCGTTCGCTGGATGCTGAGCTGACTGGTACCTCAGTGCGGGTGGCTGTGGTGTACCCGATGGGGGCAGTGGACACCCCGGCCAACCGCAAGGAGATGCCCGACGCTGACCCCATGGCCTGGGTGGACCCAGCCGAGATAGCTGAAGGCCTGGTTTATGCAGCCAGCCGCAGCCCTAGGGGACGGGTGCTCGAGCTGCAGATATTCCCGCCCCGCTAAGCGCCCGCACGAAAGGACAATGGTGGTTCTTGCTCGAGATGGTGCGAAGGTGCTTGCCGGTATAGGCCTTTTGCGCTAGGGTGGAGCACATGGACGTGACTGCCTATGTGCAGGCCGTAGGCTACCTGGGAATTTTCGTCAATGTATTGGTGGAAACGGGTTTTTTGCTGGGGTTTTTCCTGCCGGGCGATTCGCTGCTGATTGCCGTGGGCTTGCTGGCAGCTGCCAAGCAGCTAGAGCTTTCGTGGGCCTTGTTGGCCCTGTTTTTAGGCTCGCTACTGGGCAACAACCTGGGCTACTACCTGGGGCGTCGGCTGGGACTGGCCCTGCTGGACAGGGCGAAGGTGAGGCGCGCAGACCTCGAGCGTGCCCGGCGCTTCATGGCCCGCTTCGGTCCGCTCTCCATTCTGATTGGCCCTTACATACCCGTGTTCAGGGCGGTGGTGCCTTTCATGTGCGGCACCCTGAGGATGCCCTGGCTGCGTTTTTTTGCCCTAAGCTTGCTGGGAAGCCTGCTCTGGACGCAGGGCCTCACGTTGGCAGCCTACTATGTGGGCTCTAAAATTCCTCACCTCGAGCGCTACATCTACCTGGTCTTGCTGGCTGGGGTGGGGTTTGGAGTGGTGCTGGCAGCCTGGCGGGCCTACCGCAGGGGCAACCTGCGCTGGCCTGTACGCAAGGCCGAGTAGTTTAGAGCACTTCCACCAGTTCTACCAGCACCCCACCCGACCATTGGGGATGAATAAACGCCACTTGGTGGCCCCCAAAACCGGGGCGGGGCGCGCTGTCAATCAGGTGGGCACCACAGGAGGCCAGCCTCTTCAGCTCGGCTTGGATGTTGCTTGTGGCGAGGGCGAGGTGGTGCAGGCCCGGCCCGCGCTTCTCGATGAAGCGGATGATGGTCGAGTCGGAGCGGGTGGCCTTTAAGAGCTCGAGCCGGCTTCGCCCGCTTTTTAGCATCCAGATCTCAAGGCCCTGGCTTTCTATGCTGCCCTGGGCCTCGAGGGTGTAGCCCAGCTCGAGGTAGGGCCTGGCGGCTTCCTGCAAATCCTGTACCGCGATGCCGATGTGATGAATCTCCATGCCCTCAAACTACCCCATTCGCCCCTGCCAGCACAGGCTACTCTACGGGGATAAAAGCCAGCCCGCTGATGCGCTCCTGGAAGCTGCCCAGTGAAGAGCTACGAACCCCCACCCTGGTAAGGTTGTTGGCGATGTTCACGGTCAGGTCAATCACCACGAGGAAGGGGCTGTCCTGTTGGGCGGCGTAGAGAAACTGGTCAATCCCCACGGTAGCGCTGCTGTAGGGCAGAAAGCGCGAGAGTCCCGTCTCTGCTTCGCGCGGCAGCTGTAAGCCCCCCTCGAAGCGGGCCAGGCCGCTGCCCAGCACAAACACCGGGGGCGCGCCTCGGGCAAAAAAGCGGGCTGCGATGTTGCTGTCCCGTACCAGCCCCACCTCGCCGGTGGGGCTCAGGTTCCAGGTAGCCAGGGTGGTATCGGTGGTGGCGGGGTCGTTGTCGTCGAAGAGGCCCAGGGCCAGGCCGTTGGCAAAAATCAGGTCGGTGGGGCTGAAGGTGCTCAGGCTCGAGGGTAGGGATCGTTCGATGAAGGGGTTGACGGGGTCGTACTGGCCTAACAGGTCGGGTGTCAGGTAGAGCAGCTGGTCGTTTGGGCCCAGGGCGAGGCGGACGGGTGGCCTCAGGCGCGCCAGGATCGGATCCTGAAAATTGACGGGGGCGGGCAGGGCGTTGGCGGTGAAGGGAATCAGCCAGGCCCGGTACTCCTCGATGGGGCGCGCTGGGGTGGCAGGCGGGCAGACCAGCAGGATGCGGCTTTGCCCCTGGCGCAAGTAGCCCCTGCCGCAGTCCACATTCAGGGCCTGGTCGAAGCCGTCGAGCTGGGGGGTGCCCACATCGTCCACGCTCAGGTTGCGGGTGCGGTAGCGGCGCAGGTGGCTTGGGGTCAGCACCCAGAGCTGGTCGTTTATTCCCGGGTCCAGGCTGCGGCGGTAGAGCAGGGCTACGATGGGCTCGCTGAAGTCCCAGTCACCTACCCGGCGGGGCGGGTCGAAATTGTCGGGCTGAAGGGTGCTGCTCTGGAAAAAGCGAACTTGGTAGGTGTTGCTGCTGGGGTTGTTGATTGCGGCGGCCAGCAGGGCGCGGGTAGGTTCTTCGCTGCTGCCGGTGCAGGCCGCAAGGGTGCCGAGCAGGCTCAGGGCCAGGGTGTGGATAAACCGCTTCATCTAACGTCCTCCAGGGATGGGGAGTCTGACCCCGCCGGGTAGGGTGATGTTGTTCTGGCCGAACAAGAACTCGGCGGCGTTACCTCCTAGGGCAAAGGAAAACCGGAGTTCTTGCCTAAGGGTGTCCAGGCTGGCCCGGAAAGCCCAGCAGCAGCGGTCCACCACCAGATCGAGGCGTGGGCGCAGGACAGTCCCCTCGAGGTTGGGCAAAAAGAACTGCCTGGGGTTCACCCCCCCGCTTTCCGGGGCGTTCCAGACGATGCGGAAAAACAGGCGGGTCTTCTCCAGACCCATAAAGCTAAAAGTAGGGCCAAACTCGCGCAGGGTCACGCGGAAGCGCCCGCTGTTGTCCGGGAGGCGCTCGAGGCCCACAAACCCCTGCAGCGAGAGGCCGGGGGGGTCTTCCGCTCGCAGGGGCGCGGGGAACAGCTCCAGCTCGCCTAAAAAGCGCAAAAAGCGCAGGAAGGCCTGGGTGTCGTCCTCGGGGGTGAGGGGGTTCTCGCTTTCGGGGAAGTGGAATTCCGCCGAAATTTCGCTGATGAAAATCTCGGGCTCGCGCACCGCTGCCCGCAAGGCCAGGCGGGGGTTGCGCAAAAGCCCCTCGCGGTAGCTCCACAGCAGGTCGGCCTGTAGCAGGTCGGCGCTGTACTGGTAGCCCAGCCGGAAGCGGGACTCGCTGCCGGGGCTAAAGCCGATGCTATGGGTAAACACAAAGGTGTGCAGGCTCAGGGTGAGCTGGGCCAGGCCGTCTAAGAGCCCAGGGGTGGGGCTGGGGTTGGGGTTGGCAAAGGAGGGCAGGGGGGTGTAGAGGTGGGTGAGGCTTTGACGCAGGCGGAAGGAGTTGGGGGGTTCTTGCAAGAATAGGTTCAGCTCGGTGCGGATGGCCTGCCCGTTGTTCAGGTCGCGGCTGTGGGTGAGCGAGGTGGTGTTGCCGGGGGGATTGAAGCTGGCGGCGAGCTCCAAGGGGTCGTAGCGGGCAATCAGGGGAATCTGCTCGCGGGGGCGGGTTTCTTTTTCCTGCACCTCCCAGAAGCGGTAGCCGGTGCGCAGCGAGAAGTTGAAGGGCTGGGGGCTGTAGGCGGCGCTTAGGCTAAGCAGGCGGTCGAGGCCCAGCTCGAGCTGCCGCTCGTAGCTTAGGTTGAGGCTGAAAGGGGCCGGCAATAGGCTCAGGCTGCCTCGCAATAGGCCCCAGCGGCCCAGCTCTATGTCGCGGCTGGCGCTGGCGGTCAAGCTGAGCCAGGGAAAGGGGCGCGAGGTAAGGGCGAACTCGGCGGGTGGGTCGAAGATGCGGCGCTCGAGGTCGCGGCTGGCCCGTGCGGTAAAGGAAAAAATGGGGTCGGGGTTGAATCTGAAGGAGCCCTCGAGGCGGCTAGCGCGCTGGGGGCGCTCGAAGTCGAACTGGAAGGGGGTCTCGCCCTCCACCGCGTTGCGGCTCACGCTCAGGTTCACGCTAAAAGCCCCCAGGGTCTGGCCCAGGCTGGCGCGGGTATCCCAACGGATCAGGCGCTCGAACTCAGTGGGGTTGTTGTTCTGGTCGAAGTTCTGGGTGGTGTAGTAGCGCCCAATAAAAGTGTTCTCGACGCTAAAACTAAAGCCGGGCCAGGGGGGTGTGGCCGGGCGGTAGCTGCTGCGGTGCTCCAGCCAGAGCCGGCCTGCCCCAATGTAAGGCCCTAGCCGCCGGGCACTGCGGTTGAGGGGGTTGGAGGGGGCCTCGTAGTAGCCCAGCAGAATCCGCCCATTGAGCCGGAGCTCGCCCTCGATACCGCGCGGAAAAGTAATCTCGGCCTCGGGCAGGCGTTTGGGGGCGGTGCGCTCGTTGGGCAAAGCTAGGGGGTTGTGGTCAATGTAGCCGTCCAGGGTCAGGCGGTAAAGCGGCTCGGGGTTGGCGGGGGTCTGCCGGGTGGCCCCTTCAAGAAAAAAGGTGGTGTAGTCGGGCTGGCCCCCCGCCCCCTGCAGAAAACGCGGCTCAGCCTGTGGGCTATCGTCGCGCAGAACCTGCCCCTCCAGCCGCCACGCGGGCTCCTCGAGCCTGTAGCTCAAGCGGTATTTGAAGATGCCGTCCTTGCGCGGGTCGCTGTCGGGCAGTACCAGCCCGGCAGGTGGGGGCAGGTACAGAAACTGGTAGCGTTCCTGGGCCGCCCCTACCCCATAGTGGTCGAAGCCAAAGCCAAAGCCGCGCCGCTCGAAGTAACGCAGCAGGGTAAAGCCGATGCCAAAGTCGGAGACGTAGGGCAGGTCGGCGCTCACAAACACCCCGTCGCTCTCGCTCTGGCCGAACTCGAGCTTAGGCCGCCGCTCGTTCAGAAACAAAAGCAGTACCGGTAGGTACAAGGTGCGCTCGCCCCGCCGCAGGACCCACACCTCCCGGGCGATCATCCGGTCGCCGGGGTAGAGCAGCACCTCACGGGCCTCGAAGGCATAGTCGGCCACTTCCTGCTCGCAGCGCTGGCAGGGGGTCAGGTAGCCTTCCTGCAGGAGAATCTGCCCGGCGGCCCGCTGGCAGATGGGGCCACTCAGAAAAAACTCGCCCGACTCGATTTTTACCTCGATGGCCTCGAAGCTCTCGTCGTCGGTGAAGAGCTCGAGCTCCTCGGCCTCGATGAGCTGCCCTTGCCTATCCTGATAGCGCACTCCGCCCAAAAGCAGGAGACGTTTTTTGGTGCGGTTATAGATGACCCTAGAAGCCTCAATACTCTCGCCGTCCCGGTCCATTCTAACTGGACTGCCCACCAGAATGACCAGTTCCTCGCCCGCTTCATTGCGAAGCTCTAAGCGCTCAGCCTCGAGGATCTTCAGCCTTTTGCCTCCCGAGGCCGGGGCCGCTTCGGTTTCCTGGGCCAGGGCGGGTGCAGAAAAAACCAAGAATGAGAGCAGAAAAGGGAGAAACAGAGCGGGGGGGTGTGGGCGCAGCCCGGTCAGATACATTGTGCGAAGCCCTGCCGTCTGCATGTTTACCTTTTCCCTAGCCGCAGCAGCGCCAACCCGGCCAGCGCGTAGAGCAAATTGGGCCCCCAGGCTGCAAGGATAGGGTGCAGCACCCCCTGCTCACCCATGATGCGCCCCACACTCCAGGTGGCGTAGTAGATGAAGGTGAGCACCACCACCCCCAGCATGCCCAGGCTGCGGCTACCCCCCAGCAGGAAGAAGGCCAGCCCCACGGCAAAAACAGCGAAGGAATAGACCGCCGCGGGCTCGGCCCACTTGCGCTGCAGGGCGGTCAGTTCGGCATGGTAGGGCAGCCCCTGGGCGCGGTACTGGGTGATGCGCTGACGCAGCTCGGCCACAGTCAGGCTAAACAAGCCGCCGGGGGGCTCGAGGGAAAGCTCCACCAGCGGAACCACGGCCCGCTCAAAGCGGGCTACGGTACGCGGCCTGGCCCCCCCGTAGGTTATCCGCATTCCCTCCGAGAGCAACAGTGTACCCTGCTCGAAGCGGCCTTGTTCGGCCACCAGAATCTCCTCGGAAGTGATCACCCGCACCTCCCCGATTCCGCTCTCGCTCACCTGACCTACGTATACGATTCGCCCGTAGGCGTCCACCAGTCGGGTGCCGGGCTGCAAGAGGGCCCGGGGTTTTTGCAGCACTGCTTGCCGCAGCACGCTTTGTCCCAGCTGTAGACTGCGCGGAACCAGGCTGTCGGCTGCCAGCAAGCAGCCTACAAATAAAAAAGTGCCCAGCAGCAACAACGGAAACAACACCCGTAGCTTGGAGACTCCTGTGGCCAGCATGGCTTTGAGCTCAGACTCTTCCCCCATGCGCGAGAGCACCAGCAGGAGCGCAAACAAAAAGGCTAGCGGAGCTCCGCGCACCAGCGCCTCGGGTACCCGGAAGGCCAGGTACTGGCCCACCACCCATGGGTCGGCTCCCCGAGCCAGAAGAGGCGCCAGCACCTCGTACAGGGCACCGCCCAGCAAAGCCAGCACCACCACCACCAAGGTTCCCAGCACATAGGCACCCACCTCTTTGGTTAGGTAGCGCTCGAGGGTGTTCACCCCAACCTCCTGGGTTCCGTACGGCCCTTCCAAACAGCCTGGCCTGCTGCGTTCATCGAGAAAGCCTCCAAGTACCCAAGAGGGCCAGTCCGCTGTACACAATGTTGGGCAGCCAGGCACCATAGGCGCCCCACAGGTCGAAGCGGGCGAGCTGGGACGATAGGGTGAAGAGCGTCCAGTAGCCAAAAATAAGCCCTACCACAGCAATGAAGGCCCAGGCCGACTCGCGTAGCGAAAGACCGATCACAATGGCCAGCCAGGCCAGCACCACCGTCCCGGCTGCATTGGCGTACCGACGGGCCAGGGGAAACTGCGCGGCGGGGTCGGCCCTGGCCACAGCATGCAGATCGGACATGCGCATGGCTTCGTAGGAGATGGCCCTGGGCTGTACCCCGACCGGGAAGGGTAGGGGGTGCTCGTCTTCCTGGTAGATTTTGCCGCTAGGGTCTACCCGGTAGGCCTTCTGCAGGCGCCAGGCCCCATCTACCCAGACACCCTGCTCGGCACTCCAGATCGAACCACCGGGTTCCACCACCCGGATGCCTTCCAGGCGAGAACCGCTCTCGCCCTGGGCGGGCGGATAGATGCGCTGGGCGTAATAGACGCCCAGGCCCGGGGGGGTGTAGGTGCGGTCGTTGAGCACGCCGGAGGGCTCAGAGCCATAGTAAATCCTGTACTGTAAGGCCTCGAAGCGCTCCTGGGCGATGGGCTTGAGCCAGCCCTCGTTAAGTAGCACCACAGCCCCCACCACCACTCCCAGCACCAGCACCGGTGCGATAAAGGTTTGCGGGGGAACACCGGCAGCATAGGTGGCCTTGAGCTCAGACTGGCGAATCCAGCGGGCTAAGGCCACCAGCAGGGCAAACACCAGACCCAGCGGCAGCGCAATGCCCAAGGTGTGGGGTACCCGGTAAGCCACCATCTGGACGATTTCAACCACAGGGGTCTTGGCCCGCAAAAAGGCCCCTGACAAAGAGGAGAGCAGATCGAAGGTAATGAGCCCCACGAATAGCAGCACACCCAGCAGGTACAGCGACAGCGTCTCGCACAACAGATAGCGCTGCAACATCCCAGAGCGAAGTATACGCCGCGCTCGGGTGAGAAGCAGTCGAAAATTCGCTGTGTAGAACCAGGCGACGTGGGTGTGACAGGATTTCCGTCCAGAAGGAGATTGTTCGTAGCGGTTCGATGGGTTAGCCCTGCCAAATGTAAAGCTGTCGGGGGCTGGTGTTCGGTTGTTTCCGTGATAGCGCAAAAAAGCGCCCCCGGCTTCCTGACGGCACCCGCTCCTTGGCGCTTAGGGCTGCTGCCTTCCGGCCCTGACCCGGTTCACGCTGGTGCGCCGCGTCAGACCGAGGACGCACCCCAAAGCATAACACAAAAAGCGCTGACTTGACTGCAAGCAGCAAGCAGGTAAACACTGGCCTTATGTCGCCCTATGATGCCTTCCAGATTCTCGAGCTGCGCGTTGGGCGCATACTAAGGGCTGAACCTCACGAAAAGGCCCGCAAGCCCTCCTATAAGCTGTGGGTTGACCTGGGCCACTTGGGCGTAAAGCAAAGCAGTGCCCAGCTTACCGACCTTTACACCCCTGAGACCTTGGTGGGGCGGCTGGTGATCGGCTGGTGATCTGTGCGACCAACCTGGGCGAACGCAACATCGCAGGCTTTAAGTCCGAGGTGCTGGTGCTGGGCCTACCGGATGGTCAAGGGCGGGTGGTGCTGCTCACGGTGGAGCGTGAGGTTCCGTTAGGAGGACGGGTTTACTAAAGGGGGCTGTCGCAAGCTTGCGGCCCGGAAGACCTGGAGCCTGGCTGGGTGCAGGCGAAAGGCAAAGATAGGTGCTCACTTAGAGCTCGCTTTCCCTGCCGTCTAGAGCAGCAAGCGGCGATCCTCAAGAATTTCAGCGCTCCCCCCGATTGGCGCCGCTGGTTTTCGCCAGCGCGATGGGCTTCCTGACCAGCCGTGAGGGGCAGCGCATTGTGCGGGGGGTGCTGAGCGGCTTGTTGGGGGGTAGCAGTAAACGCAGAGATAGCAGTCGTCTTTAGAACACGCCAGCTCTGCACAGCCTGAGGGACCGTTGGCAGCCAGAGACATCTGCCCCCGGTTTTGTGTAGTAGCCTGAGCTCGAGGTGCTCACAATGCTGGTCAAAGATTTCATGACCCCCAGCCCAGAGGTCGTCACGCCGGAAATTACGGTACCCGAAGCTGCCCAGATCATGAAGAAAGGGGGCTTCCGTCGCTTGCCGGTGGTCAAGGAAGGGCGAGTGGTGGGCATCGTTACCGACCGCGACCTCAAAGAAGCCATGCCCTCGGATGCCAACTCGCTTTCCATCTGGGAACTCAACTACCTGATTTCCAAGCTTACCGTGGGCGAAATCATGACCCGTGATCCCATCACCGTTTCCGACACCCTGCCCCTCCAAGCGGCGGCCAAGCTGATGCTCGAGCACAAGGTGGGGGGGCTGCCGGTCGAGCGCGAGGGCAGGCTGGTGGGCATCATCACCGTCACCGATGTGCTGCGGGCCTTTTTGCAACGCGAGGCCGAGCTCTTGGTGGGGGCCGAGACCAACCCCTAGGGCTAAGCCATCTTCTTGAGCCCAAGCACCCGTTCGGCGGGCCAGGTGTTGATGATCCGGTCGGGATGCAGGCCGGCTTTATGGGCGAACAGCAAGCCGTACTGTATATCGGCGAGGCCCTCGAGGCTGTGTGCGTCAGGGCCTAGCGAGAAGGTGAGGCGGTCGCGCCAGGCCAGCATCAGCCGCCAGTCCAGGTCGAGGCGGTAGGGGCTGCAATTGAACTCCACCACCTTCTGGTTTTGCTGCGCCCGCTCGAGCACCGCCTCCCAGTCGGCCTCGGCCCCCTTGCGCCGCAGCAAGAGGCGGCCGCTGGGGTGGCCCAGGATGCTCAGGTAGGGGTTGTCCAGGGCACGCAAGAGGCGCTGGGTTTGCTCTGATTTGCCTAGGTTCAGCCCTGCGTGCAGGCTGCCCACCACCACCTCGAACTGGGCCAAAATTTCGTCGGGATAGTCCAGCGAACCATCAGGCAGAATGTCGGACTCGATGCCGCGCAGGATGCGAAAGGGGGCCAGCTCGGCGTTGAGGGCCTCAATTTCGGCCCACTGGCGCCGCACGTCCGCTGGGCGCAGGCCCCCCGCATAGGCTGCCGTTTGGGAGTGGTCGCAGATGACCATGTACTCGAAGCCCTGGCCCAGGGCGGCCTCGGCCATCTGGCGCAGGGTTGCGCTGCCATCGGAGTAGGTCGAGTGCACGTGAATCAGGCCCCGCAGAGGGGGTTGCAGTGTGGCCTGGGGCACGGGCAGACCGATGTGTTCTTTCTCCCGCCAGTAAGCGGGCACAAAGGGAAGTCTGAGCGCCTCGAACACCTGTTCTTCGCTGGGGAGTGAGGGGGGTACTGCCCCAAGGGCCTCGAGCCACTCCCGCGAACCGGTAGCCTGTACCAGCACGCTGCCAAACGAGGCCGCATCGGTGCAGAAAACCCGCAACGGCAGGCCCTCGATCCGCCCCAGCAGCACCTCGCCCTGCGCTTCCTCCACAAAGCGGCCCAGCGCCGCACGCACCTGCGCGGGGGTGCCCGCCACCACCAGATCCACATTGCCCACGGTTTCCAGGCCGCGCCGCACACTGCCGGCCAGTTCGGCCTTGAGGCCTGCATGTTCCAGATCGGCCAGCAGCAGCCGGGCCGCCTCTAGCCCCACCGGCAGCATCACCCGCCGCATGTTGCTCAGGGCGTAGCGGGCTGCCTCCAAGAGGCTGGCCTCACTTTTGACGCCGAAGCCGGGAAGGGTGCGAATTTTGCCCTGCTCGGCAAAAATTACCAGCTCCTCCAGGCTCCCCACCCCGTGGTCCCACAGTGCCCGGATGCGCTTGGGGCCCAGGCCCTGTACCCGGAAGAGCTCGAGCACCCCCGGCGGTACGCGGCCCTCGAGCTCGGCCAGGTAGGGAAACTCCTCGGTCTGGACGATTTCGGTCAACATCGGGGCCAGCGCCGGCCCTATCCCCGGCACGCCCTTAAAGCCCCGCGCGGCCAGCTCGGCCAGGTCGGTTTCCTGTTGCTCCAGATTGCGGGCTGCGTTGCGGTAGGCCTTGGCCCGAAACTCGCCCTCGCCCAGCACTTCCATCAGGTCGGCGGCGTACTCGAGCATCCCCGCCAGGTCTTTCCGGTTCATAACCTTAGCCTAAAGCATAGGCCACAGGCTTTCCGGCTTTGAACACCACCGCCTGGGTATAGCCCGCGGCACGCAAAATTTCGACCGCGTCGGCAAAACGGTGGGCCACGTCTTCGGGCCGGTGGGCGTCGGAGCCGAGCACCACGGGAATCCCCAGGGCCCGGGCCCGGGCCAATAGCTCTGGGCTGGGGTAAATCTCGGCGGCTTTTTTGCGCCAGCCGGCGGTATTGACGTCCAGGGCCAGCCCCTGGCCCGCGATAACCTCCAGGGCCTCCTCGGCCAGGTCGGCATAGCCCTGGGGGGGGCGGTAGCCCATCACCTTGGGCAGGTCCAGGTGGCCGATGGCGTGAAACAATCCGGTGCGGGCGGCCTGGGCCACCAGCTTGAAGTAGGCCCGGTAGACTTCGCGCAGGTCGCGCTCTTCGAACTCGGCCATATAGCGCGGGTTATCGAAGGGCCAGGCCCCGATGTAGTGCACCGAGCCGATGACGTAGTCGTAGTCGTACTGGGCCAAAAGCCTTTGCACGAAATACTCGGTGCCGGGGTGAAAGTCGGCCTCGAGGCCAATCCCCACATAAAAATCGCCCGCCTCGGCCCGCACCCGCTCCAGCGTGGCGTGGTAGAAGGGCAGCTCCTCCAGCTCCATACGCACCTCGGGGTCGAACCAGGCCGGCATGGGGCTATGGTCGGTTATGACGATGCCCAGGAGACCAGCCCGTCGGGCAGCCTGGACGTACTCAGCAGGCGTACCCACCGCGTGCTTGCAAAGGGGCGTGTGCAGGTGGCTGTCGTACATGGTTCGCTCCTGCGGCCCCTCACAGCACCCGTACTATTTTGCCCTGACTGACCCAGACGTGGGCCTGGCGCCCCAATACCTGGCTGGCCTGCACCGACAGCGCCTCATCTGGGGATAGCGCGTCTCCCACCGCCTGCACCAGGCTGGCCACCTCCGGTGGGGCCAGCACGGGTTCACGCGCAAGCACCGCATCCACCTGCCAGCGGCTGGCCCACAGCCGCTTGAGCGCCCAGAGGGTCTCCTGTTTGCCGGCCTCGAGGCCGAAAGGGGCTTCGCCCGCATAGCGCACCAACAGCGGACCTTCCGGCAGGGCAGCCCTGATCTCCTCGGCACGCTCGGGTAGCAGGTACGACTCGCGCAATAGCTTTTCCGCGAAGTTGCAGGCTCGTTCCAGTTTTTCTTCGTCCAGCCGGGCGCCAAACACCCCTTCAAAGGCCCGCCGGATCTGCTCTGCCAGGTTGGCCAGCTGGTAAAACTCGGTCTCCACCCCTACCAGCACCAGGGTGGGTGTTACGGCCAGGCCCGCTGCGAAAAGCTTTTGCAGGTCGGCCACCTCGCCCATCTCGGCGGCCAGCGGCGGGGCTTGCTCGAGCGAGAAAATCACGCCTTACAGTCTACTCCTAGCGGCCTGTAGACAAGGTGGGTTTTTGCTGCGTGAGCACCCTTGACCTAGGGTGCGTATAATCACTCCCATGGGCGGAACCGTGGCAACCAGTACCCCTGGGGCTGCCCTCGAGGCCCAGCAACTGGGTAAAAAGTACGGGCGTAAACCCGTGCTGGAGAACATTACCTTTGCCGTGCAGCCGGGCGAGGTCTACGCCCTGGCCGGGCCCAACGGCTCCGGCAAGACCACCCTGATCCGCCTGCTCACGGGCCTGGCCTTTCCCACTTCCGGGGTGGTGCGGATGCTGGGGCAGGACATCTACAACGGCGGGTACCTGGCCCGGCGGGCGCTGGGGGCGGTGGTGGAGGCTCCGGCGGCCTTCTATCCCCACTTGACTGGGCGGCAGAATCTCGAGATGGTGGCCTTCCTGACCGGCATGGTCAATGTAGAAACCCGCATCCGCGAAGTGCTGGCAAGGCTCGAGCTGCTGGCCTTAGCCGACCAGCCGGTGCGTACCTACTCGCTGGGCCAGCGCCAGCGCTTGGGGCTGGCCTCGGCCATTCTGCACGAGCCGCAAATCCTCATTCTGGATGAACCCACCAGTGGCCTCGACCCCCAGGGCATCAGCAAGGTGCACGAGATTCTGTCCGAACTGGCCTGGAAGGGGGTGGCGGTGCTCCTGTCCACCCACCACCTGCGCGAGGTCTCGGCCTACGCCGACCGGGTGGGCATTCTGGGCGGGGGGCGGCTGCTGGAGGAGGTCAGGCTGGACACCAAAGGCGAAGCCTACCGCCTGCGGGTAGATGACCCGCCCAGAGCGGCGGCCTTCCTCAAGACCGTGCCCGGCGTGAAGAACGTGAGCTTACGCGGCGTGAATGTAGTATTCGAGGGCTCGCCCAACGTGGCGTTGGCGGCGCTGGTGCACGAGGGCTACCAGGTACAGTTTCTGGAGCCCGACTACTTTGACCTGTACGACTATTACCAGGGAAGGGTAAAAAATGCCTAGCCGGAGATCGGGATCCCTAGTGGCCCGAGCTCTGAGAGAAGGCGCTTTTAGGGTTCTTAAGTTTTGCTGACGTCTCGCTGGAGGGAGCCTTACGTGCTGCGGGTACTGGTCTGGGAATTCGGTAAGTTGGTACGGCTGCGCTCGGTGCAGATTGGGCTGCTGGCGGCGCTGGTGCTACCAGTTTTGTGGGCCTTTGCGCCGGGGCTGCGGGCGCAGTATGGCCTCGAGCTGGTCTCGGGCTGGCAGGTGCCGGCGCTTTCGCTTCTGACCGGCATGGACTTCCTGTTCCCCTTCCTGACCGCCATGGCTGCCGCCGAGGTGCTGGGCTCGGAGGTCTCGATGGGCACCCTCAAGTCGGTTTTGCTGCGCCCCAGCCCCCGCAGCCGCCTGCTGGGGGCCAAAATCTTCGTGGTGCTGGCCTACCCCTTCATCTTGCTTACCACCAGCCTGGTCGGCTCGTTGCTGGCAGGCCTGCCCTTTGGTCTGGGGAGTTTTACCGGAGGCACCGGCCTGGGCCCGGGCAGCTTTGCCGGTGTGGGCCAGCTCACCCCCGCGGGGGCGCTGAGGGAGCTGTTGCAGGCCCATGCCCTGGCGGGCGTGGTGCTCTGGCCCCTTTCGGCTTTAGCCATGCTGTATGCGGTGGTTTTCCTGAGCACCACCTCGGCGGCCCTGGCAGCGGTCTCGACCCTCTTGTTGATGCGCCTGCTGGTGGCCTTTCCCGCCATCCAACCCTTCCTGCTGACCAGCTACCTCGACCTCTATATCCGCCCGGATACAGTGGGGTTGGGCTTGCCCCTGCTCATCATCTACACCGTGGGCTTTGCGGTGCTGGCCCTGCTGATTTTCGAGCGAAAAGACATCTGAATATGAACCCCGCCTGAATCGTTCCGTTAGGGATGGGTAGAGTACCATCATTTCTCAGGCTGTTGCTGCCCGCGCTTCAGGCGGGGGCCCCAGAAAAAGAACAAATCAAGGGTATTTCGCATAACCCCACCCCGACCAGAGTCTGGCGTCCAGCGGGCTTTGGCTTTAGGCTTTTGCTATGGGTAAACTCACGCATTTTGAAGACGGCAAGCCGCGCATGGTGGACGTAAGCGAAAAGACCGCCACCCTGCGCTCTGCTACCGCTGAGGCCACCGTGCGGCTCACCCCGGAAGCAGTGGGTGCGCTGCGGGAAGGCGGGGTAGGGAAGGGCGACCCCCTAGGCGTGGCCCAGCTTGCCGGCATCATGGCCGCCAAAAAAACCGGAGAGCTGATTCCCCTGTGCCATCCGCTGCCCATCACCAGCGCGAAGGTGGAACTTCGTTTTGTGCCCGAAGAAGCCAGGGTACACATCAGCGCGACCGTCAAAACCAAGGCCGAGACCGGGGTGGAGATGGAGGCCCTCACGGCCTGCGCCATCGCCGCTCTCACGGTCTACGACATGCTCAAAGCAGCCAGCAAGGGCCTGGAAATTACCGACCTGCGCCTCTTGCATAAGTCCGGGGGTAAGTCGGGGGAGTGGAAGCGGGAGGGCGGCACCTGAGTATGGCCCGCTCGAGGTCGTCCAGGCTTGGGGTGGTGTTTTCGGATCCCACCATGCAAAGGCTGGCCGAGCAACACGGCCCCGCACCTTTTGCGCCCCACCCCTTCCCGCTGCGCCCGCCGTATGTGGTGCTCTTGAGCTCGATTGTGGGGCAGCAGCTTTCGGGCAAGGCCGCCGATACCATCTGGCGTCGCCTGACGGGCCGCTTTGCGCTCGAGCCCGAGGTGCTCTACCGGGCCCCCACCGAAGACCTGCGCGCGGTGGGGCTGTCTTATGCCAAGGCCCGCTACGTGCAGGATCTGTCGCGCTTTGCCCTGGAAGGCGGCCTCCAGGGCATTGAAAGCCTGCCCGACGAGGCGCTGATAGGCCACCTGACCCAGGTCAAGGGCATTGGGGTCTGGACGGTGCAGATGTTTTTGATGTTTGGTTTGGGTCGCCCCGACGTATGGCCCGTGCTGGATCTGGGCATTCGCAAAGGGGCCCAGAAGCTATATGGCCTCAGCCAGCGACAGGAGCTAGAAGCCCTGGGAGAGCGCTTCCGGCCCTACCGCTCCCATGCGGCCTGGTATCTGTGGCGGGTGCTGGAGTAATAAGGCCAGCGCGTGGCTAAAGGGCCAGCGCTCCTGCCACAAAAACGGAGTGGATGGGCAGATGGCCCCAGCAGTAAAGGGCCTCGAGGGCATGGGCCGAGGCCACCACCACAAAGTCGGCTCGAGCCCCACCGCAATCTTTCCCAGACCCTTGCGCCCCGGGGCCAGCGCGGCGTTTTCGCTGTGAGGTTCTACAACAGCCCTATGAATCGAGGGGGCTACGAACGCCTTTCCCGCCCCGGTTCAGCACATGGGTATAAATCATGGTGGTTCTGACATCTTTATGGCCTAAAAGCTCCTGCACGGTGCGGATGTCGTAGCCGTCCTCCAGCAGGTGGGTAGCGAAACTATGGCGGAGGGTATGGACGCTGGCGTGCTTATGAATACCTGCTGCGCGTACGGCTTTTTTCATGGCGCGTTGAACAGCGTGCTCGAGCAGATGATGCCGCCCTACCCGTCCAGTGCGGGAATCTTTTGAACGATGAGCCGCAGGAAATACATACTGCCAGCCCCACTCCTTGGCCGCGTTGGGGTATTTACGAGCCAGAGCGTAGGGCATCTCGACCTCACCGAAGCCTTCTTCCAGGTCTAGCTGGTGCAGATGCCGGGCGTACTCGAGCTGCCGGTGGAGCGCCGGAACCAGTTTACGTGGGAGCATGGTTCGCCGATCTTGCTCACCCTTGCCATCCCGAACTGTAACCTCCAGCCGCTCAAAATCCAAATCCTTCACCCGCAGGCTCAGGCATTCGGATAGGCGCATCCCGGTTCCATACAGCAGGCTCAAAATCAGATGGTGGATGCCCGACGCACGAGACAAAACCTGCTCTACCTCGCCACGGGTGAACACCACCGGAACCCGCCGAGAGCGCCTGGCCCTTTCAAGGTTGTCGATGTCGGGTAGGTTGACTTTCAGCACCTGGCGGTATAAGAAGAGCAGCGCCGATAGGGCTACGTTCTGGGTAGAGGCCGCCACGTTGTTCTTGGTAGCCAAGTGGGATAGGTAAGCCCGGATTTCCTCGACCCCATCTCGTTTGGGTGGCGCTTGCCGTGAAAGCGAATGAAGTCTAATATGTAATACACATACGAGGTTTCCGTGTGTCGGATCATATGCTTGAGCCTCAGAACATTGCGAACCTCGTTGAGAAAGGGGGAAGTTTTGGGCGAATACCTTTTTGGTCATTAGGAACATCCGACATATCAGATAACATCCTAGTACAGGGTGTTATATGACAGTGTGACAGTTAATCACTGGTTGGGCCTAACAAGAGGAGTCTACATGCTACATCTGTTCGCATTGCAGGGGCCGGGAAATTGCGGCAAGTCCGATACCTTGATTCGCCTGTTTCATGCACTTCAAACCAAATATCCCTCAGCCACCATCCAAGCACTCCACAGCGGCACAAAGGATATTGCGGTCATTATGCGTGGCGTAAACGGCTTGGCGGTGGGCATTGAAAGTCAGGGCGACCCCAATTCACGGCTTAAGCGAAGTCTTCCTGCCTTTGCCGCGGCGAAGTGCGACATCATTTTCTGCGCTTGCCGCACGAGCGGAATGACCGTCGATTGGATAAATGCTTTATCTGCTGCGTACATCATTCACTTTGTCGCACAAACTGTAGTTGCAAATAATCACGGTGCCACAAATGACGCCACAGCCGCATTACTTATGCAGCGTGCGGGCATTTAGGCCCAACCCATCATTCCACCGGACGCTGCGCGATAAAGCCGCGCAGCGCCGGTGAATTCAAACGTTGGGCGCTTGTTCGGCCAGCAAACGTGAAGGAAACTGCTATGGGGTGGTCGGATTGGAAAGCTATTGAGGAGCCTGCGGGCTACGAAGGGAGCGCTGTCTACAAAGTTCGACTAATGCCGGATTCAAAAAGATAATCTTCAAACAAAAAGCGCTAAGAGGCTATCTTTTTGAATCCTAGAGCACACCCCTCGCTGTGCTCGGCGAAGAATGCTTATCCCTTCGGTCGGGTTAGTTCGTCACCGTTCGGCGACGAACTAACCGAATCTGGTATTACACCTTCGGCGACCGCCGGGCCGAGGTGGTGTTCGAGCCGGTTGCACCCGGCAAGACCAAGGTCACCGTGACGTTCGACCTCGAGGACACCAACCCCGAAGAGATGCAGCGCGCCAGTTGGTAGGCTATCCTCGATAACTACAAGCACGCCGAGTCGCTGGCGGGGTGAGCTCGAGCGCGACCGCGAGGTGAGCGGGGCCTCCAGGGCGGGAGCCTTAACTGCTGGCTTACCCACGCTTTAGGAAGCGCGATCAGTAGCCAAACAACAGCCCCCGCCGCTTGGCGGCCTGCACGGCCCGGCTAAAGACCACAATGCCCAGGGCCAGATAAGCCAGGCCGTTTATGAGGGCCAGGCCCAGCAGGTTCCAGTCCAGAGCGGCCTCTTTGACCATCATTTGCCGGGTGAGGTCGGCGCCGGGGACCAGCGGCATAAAGTAGCCGAGCTTAGCCAGCCAGCCGCTGCCTTCAAGTGGGTACTGCAGCAGAAATATGAGCAAAAACTGGCTAATACCCAGCTAATACCCAGCAACTGCTGCACCCTTTTGAAGAGCAGGGCCAGGCTGGCCATGGCAAAGCCCAGGCCGTATCCGCCAAGCAGCACCGTCGTGATGGGCAGCAGCAGTAGGGGGGTAAAGCTCAGGCGAGCCCCGGTTATGAGTAGCAGCACCAGGGCGATGCTACCCATGAGCAAGAGCTGGGTGCCCAGGCCAGCCAGGTTACGCACCAGCAGCAAGGGTACGGGGCCATAGGGCGTGAGAAAGACCTGCTCGAGGGTGCCGGTCTGGGCCTCCTCGGAAAGCCCGAAAGACAGCGAACTATAGGAGAAAAGGGTCAGGGTCCAAAGCAGGAAACCGGCCAGAAGGGCTTCGGTGCGCTCACCAAACTCGGCGCTGGGGCCAGCCAGAAACCGGGCGCCCAAAAACAGCAGCAAGAAGAGGATGCTGAGGGTCACTACGGCCCCCACGAACTCGCTGGGATAACGGCGCAGATAGAGCCAACTGCGTTTGAACTCCACCCAGAAGAGGTCAAGCACGGCCCACCACCTTCAAGAATACCTCCAGCAGATCGGTCTCGGCCCGGGCCACCTTCTTGAGGGGCCAGGGCTTGAGGGCCTCGAGCAGCCGCCACAGCCCCTCGCCATCTCCGTGGTAGACATAACTAGGCCCTTCCCCCTCGAGCCCCAGAGCCCGCAACGATGCCAGCCGCTCAGGTGGAAGTGGGGTCTCTAGCTCGACCACGTAGTGTTCCCCAGCAAAACGGCCCAGTACCTCGGTGGTGCGGCCCTCCAGCAGAATTTTCCCTCGCTGGATGATGGCCAGGCGGCTGGCCAGGCGCTGGGCCACCTCGAGCTGGTGGGTGGTGAGCAGGATGGCCTTGCCCTCCCGGGCCAGCCCCCGCACCATCTCCTCGACCCGCAAGGCGCTTTCCACATCCAGTCCCAGGGTGGGCTCATCCAGCAGCAACAGCTCAGGGTGGTGCATGAGGGCTACGCCCAGCGAAAGCTTCTGCTGCATGCCGCGGGAAAGGTGGCGCACCTCGGTGCGGCTTTTTTCAACCAGTCCTAGCTGCTCCAGAATGTTTTGCGCCCGCCGGGAGGCTTCTGCAAACCGGAGGCCCCGGGCCACACCAAAGTAGACCAGGTTCTCCTGTGCGGTCATGCGCCAGTAGACATTGCGGTTGCCCTCCAGTACAGCCCCCAGGTGGCGCAGGGCCCAAGGGTCCCGGTGGGGGTCTTTGCCCATCAGGCGAACCTGGCCCTGGTCGGGGAAGAGCAGACCGGCCAGCATCTTGATGGTGGTGGTTTTGCCCGCCCCGTTGGGCCCCAGAAAGGCCAGTACTTCACCTGGAGCCAGGTGCAGGCTCACCTCTTCCACCGCCACCAGCTTGCCAAAACGTTTGTGAAGTCCGGTGGCCTCGAGTACAGCGGTCATACCTCGCTCAGCTTATCATCCAACGCTTACCCAGGCCCGCCAGCACACTCAGAAGCCCCAGCGCCAGCAGCACTCGGCAGCCGTGCGGGGTTCACAGAAGGCCCCCAGCAGGCGCGCCAGATGGATGTCCAGCAAAAGGGCGGCAGGTGCGGGCGAAGTTTCGGGCATACCCCCCCCAGCATACGCGGCGGGCCTAACGTAAAATCCCCTGCAACACCTGCACCACCGGACGCTCCAGGATGCCCGGAATGCGGGCTGCTAGCCTTAAATCCACACTCACGCCGCCTAACCCCGGCAGGCCCGACAGACCCAGGCGCAGTTCGCCCCGGTTGCGCCCACTGGGGGCAAGTCCAAGGCTGAACCTGCTCTCGGCCACACTGCGCCCGCCCACCAGGAGGCGCAGGGGGCCTTCCAGGGTAAACCCGATGGGGTTGGGGTTCTCCACCTCCAGCACCAGCCGAATAGCCGGCCCATCCAGCCGAACCTCGGCCAGGCGAATGGTGGGGAGCTGGAAGGCAAACTGGAGGCGCACCTCGCGGTCCACCAAGGTTACAGGGCCGATGGGCACCACCGCCGGGCCAAGCTGGGCCCGCAGCTCCCCCAGCAGGCGGAAGCGGGTACTCTGCCCGCTCACTAGGCTGGCCAGGGCGCGGGTGCCCTCTACCACGGGCACCACCAGGCGGGTCTGGGCCTCGCGGCTGGCGCCAGAGGGGATTTCCAGGGCAGGCAGGCTCAGGCGAAAGGCCGCGCCGCCCAGCTCAGCCGTCAGGGTGCTGTCCAGCAAAGGCAGCGTAAAGGGGTTGGGGTTGGTCAGGCGCAGGCGCACGTCGAACTCGCCCCGTCCGCCAAAGGGGTCCAGGGAAACCAGGTTGAACTGCAGCAACTCAACCTGGGGGGCCTGGGGCCGCACGGCCTGCGGCACACAAGCGCCCAGCATCAAGGCCAAACCCAGCAGTATCAGCGAGACTCGGTGCATGGTGTCCTCCAAACCAAGCTTACTGAATCCCTAGCATCCTGGACGGTTCATTTAGCTCAACGAGCCTAACCCACCGTCCAGCCTTTTTCCCGGAACTCTTCCAGCAGGGGCTGGAAGCTGGGCCAGACCGGGCTTTCGCTGGGGTAGGGGGGACGGGGATACCCTCCGGGCAGCCCCAGATAGCGCAAGGCTTGCTTCAAGAGCACAAAGCCCCCCTGGGCCAGCACCCGGCCAAAGGGTTCTACTTCGGCTTGCAGGGCCTGGGCCTCGGCCACCTGGCCAGCCTGCCACAGCTCGAGCAGCATCCGGTAGGGTTTGGGGGCTAGGTTGCAAGCAGCCAGGATACCTCCGTGTGCACCAAGCCCCAGAGCACCTAAAAAAGTGGGGGCGTGCCCGGTGTAGAGTTTGAGCCCCAGTTTTTGGGAAGTGTAGAAGGCCATACGGGCCAGGTCGCCGCTGGAGTCCTTGAGGCCCCCGATGTTGGGGTGCTGGGCCAGCTCGGCCACCACTGCAAGGGGTAGCGGGGCTTTGGTGTTGGCCGGCACGTGGTAGAGCCAGACCTCGGCCCGGCCCATGTCGGCAATGCCGTTGAAGTAACGCAGCAGGCCTTCGTGGCCCAGGTTGGCCTCGTAGTAGCGGGGGGGCGTGACCAGGACCCTGGCCCCCAGGCTTTCGGCCTCATTCAAGGCGATGGCGGCCTGCGCCAGGGTTTCTTCCATCAGGCCTACCATGGCGGGCTTCCTGGGGGTTTGGACGGCCAGGCCTAGGGCCCGCTCCTCGCGGGTCAGGTGGACGCCCTCGCCGTTGGATCCGTAGAACAACAGGCCGTCCACCTGTGGCTCTAGGGCCTGGGCCAGTTCGCGAAAAGCTGCGGTATCGAGGTGGCCCTTGCTATCGAAAGGTGTGGGCAGGGGAGGGATAATCATAAGTTGAAGGATTCTACCGCAAGACCTCGCGGTCTATCCGCTATACTCAGGCCTGTGCAACGCTTGCTCGACCAGGCAGCAATTTTTATACGCGATGCCCGTGAGGCCCTGCCAGAGCGGGCGGCAGCCTTGTTGAAGGAGGCAGTGGTCTTGCTCGAGGCGGCTCGTCCTTGTAAGGAGCGCGACGGCCTGATGGCCCTGGCCTACCTACGGCTGGCCCAGCTACAACGCCAGCTTGGTAAGCGCCAGGAGGCTGAGCGGTTTTTTATGTTGGGTTACAGCTATGCCCGCAGCTCGAGGCAGGCGCGGGTACGGCGGCTGGCAGAGAAACTCGGCGGTGAATTTGTGGGCCAGCACCAGGGATAGACCGGTGGCTTGCCCATACACTGCTTGCACGAAGCTACAGCAAACCCTGTAGCGAGCAGGAGGGATAGGTTCAGATGGGAGAGTTGCTAGGAGACATCGCAGCAACCCTGATTGCGCTTTCGGGGCTGGCGGTGGTGGTGGGCGTGATTTTGATTAAGCGCAAAGACCGGGTCTGGCACCCGCGGGTAATGCTGGTGGCTACTGCCCTGGCAGCGCTTTTTCTGGTGTTTTACCTGCTCAAGTGGGGCCTGTACGGCACCACCCGCTACGCCGGGCCCGAGGAGTGGCGCACGGCATACTACGTCCTGCTGATCAGCCACACCATTCTAGCGGCCCTGAACGGCCCCTTGGTTTTGTGGCTGATCTACAACGCCTTTAAGGGACGCTTTGCCATTCACAAGGCTTGGGCCCGCTGGACGGTGCCGGTCTGGCTTTATGTGGCAGTTACGGGTTGGGTGATCGACCTGGTGCTCAAGCGCTACGGAGAGCCAGCGGGGGGCATTGGCTTTTAGCGTCTACCCCAGGCCTCGAGCACAATCTGACCTTCTGCTACCCGGGCCCGCTCAGGGCCACGGCTGCCGGTGTCGCCTGCTGGGGCCTGGGCAACGTGGTGGGCAATGCGGAGCTGCTTCGCTTCTAGGCGCATGGCCCAGATGGTAGCCTCCTCCTGGCCGGTGGCCCCGGCGTGGGCCAGTCCGCGTAGTTTTCCCACCACGATGATATCGCCAGCGGCCACCACTTCGGCCCCGGCGTTCACGTCACCCAGAATGACCACCGTACCCGGCGACTCGATGCGAACACCCGAGCGCACCGTCTGGTCAATCACCTCAGTGTAGGGGATGTATTTCTCGCCCCGCTGGGGCCTAAGCTGCAAGCCCCGCTCTCGTCCGAGCTCGAGCAGGGCTTCCAGTACCCCCTGGTTCACCACCCCCGCTACCTCGACCTCGAGCGGCAGCGGGGGCAGGTCGGCCAGGGCTTTTTTCAGCATCTCCGGGGTTTCGTTGCCGTCGAGCCGGACTGCCAGGGCGTTGAGGGTCGCGCGAATTCGCATGCAAGGCAGTTATACCAGAAAGCCTAGCGGTTGGCGATGTGGATGGCCTGACGGTGCAGGTGTTCGGCGGCCTCCATGATGCCTTCGGAAAGGGTGGGGTGGGCGTGCACGGTGAGGGCCACGTCGGTTACGGTAGCCCCCATCTCCAGGGCTAGGGCGATCTCGGCGATCATGTCGGAGGCGCTTGGGCCCACGATGTGTCCCCCCAGCAGCAGGTCGGTCTCGGCGTCGCCAATCAGCTTTATCAGGCCTTCGGTGGCGTCCAGGGTCATGGCCCGGCCCGAGGCCGCGAGGGGAAACTTGCCCACCTTGACCTTGTAGCCGGCCTTGGCGGCCTCTTCCTCGGTCATGCCCACCGCGGCCCACTCGGGGCTGGTGTAGACCACGTTGGGAATCTGGTAGTCCATCACGGCGTTGCCCCCGGCGGCGTTTTCCGCGGCAATCAGGCCCTCCTTCATGGCCTTGTGGGCCAGCAGGGGGGGGCGGGTGACGTCGCCGATGGCGTAGATGCCGGGCACGTTGGTTTCCATCTTTTCGTTGGTGGGCACATAGCCGCGCTCATCCACTTTCACTCCGATGGCTTCCAGACCCAGCCCCTTACCCCGGGGACGCCGCCCGGTGGCCACCAGAATCTTGTCCACCACCAAGGTGTCCTGCTGGCCGCTTTTGACGTCCTCGAGGGTGACGTGCAAGCCGTCTTTTTTCCGCTCGACCTTCACGCCTTTCGTGTTGGTGCGGATGGCGATGCCCTGCTTGGTCAGAATTTTGGCCAGCAGACCTGCGGTCTCGGGGTCGGCGGCGGGCAGAATCTGGCCCATGAACTCGATCACCGTGACCTCGGCCCCCAGGCGCTTATAGACCTGGGCGAACTCGAGCCCAATCGCACCCCCCCCGATGCAAAGCATGCGCTTGGGGAATTTGTCCTCGATACGCAGGGCCCCGGTGGAGTCCACGATGTCTTTCTGGTCTACCTCGAAACCCGGCAGGGTGTTGGGCTCCGAGCCGGTGGCCACGATGAAGGTCTGGCCCTGGATGCGCTCGCCCCCCACCTCGATGGTGTTTTTATCAACAAACCTGGCAAAGCCGGTTTTCAGCTCTACCTTGTTGCCCTTCAGAAGCTGCGAGACCCCGCCGGTGAGCTTCTTGACGATGCCGTCACGCCAGCCGCCCAGCTTTTTGAGGTCCATCCGGGCGTCTTTGACTTCCAGACCAAACGCGCTGCCATGTTTGATGCCTTCCAACTCCTCGGCAGCGTGCAGTAGCGCCTTGGTGGGAATACAGCCCACGTTCAGGCAGACCCCCCCCACATACTCGGCCTCCACCGCCAGCACCCGCTTGCCCAGTTGGGCCGCCCGAATGGCCGCATGGTAGCCGCCGGGGCCGGTTCCGATCACGATTACGTCGTAGTTGCTCACAGCTATAACATACCGCACCTGGCGATCTTTGACAGGGGGGGAGCTTTGCTACCCTGAAACTATGCGCGTCCCTCGCCTGACGGCTCTAATCGCCAGCTTACTGGCCCTCCTGGGATGCAACCCAGGAACCAACCGTGAAAACGCGCTAGCTCCCGATAGGTACTACCTCAAGGATCAGACGCCTGAAGAGGTTTACCGGGAGTTGACCAGACCAGACACTCTGCATTCGCTACTGGAGCAAGCCAAGCAAGAGCCCTACCGGAGCATCTTTCTGGATGCCAAGGGCCACCTCAGGGCCGACCGCATCCCCCGGCTGGAGCTGTTCAGGGCCAGAACCCTCGTGGACTATAGCGAGCAGGCCGCCCTGCGGCACCTTCGGGCGGCTGGGCTCGAGGCCTCCCGCATGGAGGTCCTCTCGCTTCAAAGTGGCTATGGCGACCAATACGTGGGCTTGTTGGAGGTGCCAGGGCTGGGCCTGTTGGGCGAGGTCTGGACACCCGCCACAGCTTTAGCTCACGCTACATGGCCGCATCGCTTGGACTCATACAGCCACTTTAGCTGGCTCATCCCCTACAAGGAACTCCGCCCCACGCTCGCCGGGGGCCTTACCCTCCAGGATCTAAGGGGCCAGGAGCTCTACTGGGCCAGGCTAGAGCTGGAGCGGTTCAACCTGCTCAGGGCCGAGCGGGACGCTAGCGGCAAGGTCTCCCGCCTGACGGATGTGGCCTCTGGACAGCGCTACGCCGTGGCCTACACCGACCCCACCGGCTCGGGGCGCCCCCATAAAAAGTGGTTCTCGACGGGGTCAGGCGAGTTCGACCTTGTGCTGGAAGGCCGGCCCATTTACCTGATTGAGGAGGGCGCCGCTCATGAGTAGAAGACTGTTCCTATTTTCCCTGCTGGTTTCTGCTGGGGTTGGCCTCACCCAGTTCCAGGGCTGTAGCGTGTCGCCGCCAGGCGGGGTTTGTTACGACCTTTGGCCCGTGGCTCCCCAATACCCGATTTTCGGCGAGTACCTTGGCGTGCGCCACCCCCTCGGGGGGCCTCTACACCAGCGAGATGAGACTGATTGTGCCCATAGCGGGCTTTTCGGTGGAAAGCGCTTTCTAGATGGCTTCCAGGAAAAGCCGCTCGGGTTTCTCTAAGAGCCGGATAACCTCTTTGCAGAAGCGGGCCGCCTCGGCCCCGTCCACCAGCCGGTGGTCGAAAGAGAGCGAGAGGTACATCATCTGCCGCACCACAATCTCATCCCGCTCGTCCACCACAGGGCGCTTCTGAATGGAGTGCACGCCCAGAATGGCCGCATCCGGCACGTTGATGATGGGGAAGCTAAAGAGGGCTCCAACCGAGCCGATGTTGGTGATGCTGAAGGTGGAGCCGCTCACCTCTTCCGGCGCTAGCTTGCCGCCACGGGCTCTTTCAGCCAAGTCGTTTATCTCGCGGGCTAGCTGGAGCAGGCTTTTGCGCTCCACATCCCGCACCACCGGCACAATCAAGCCGTTTTCGGTGGCCACCGCCATGCCGATATTCACGTAGCGCTTGAGCACCACCTCCTGCCGGGCCTCGTCCAGCGAGCTGTTGAGGGCAGGGAATTTTTTGAGCGCCACCGCCACCGCCTTGAAGATGAAGGGCAGGTAGCTAAGCTTGGCCCCCTGGGCTTCGGCCTCTGGCTTGAGCCGGTTGCGCAGGGCCACCAGCTCGGTCATGTCCACCTCGTCCACCGTAAGGGTACGCACGGTGTAAAGGTGCGAGGCCATCATCTGCTGGGCGATGGCCCGCCGCAGGCCGCGCAAGGGGACGCGGGTCTCCTGATCTTCGTAGCCCTTAGGGGTTTTGTACTGCACGGGTGCAAGGCCGAAGAGGGGCGGGGTACCGCGCTCGGGAGCTGCGGCGGAAGGCGGCCTGACCTCCTTGCTGGCCTGCTTCTCAGCGTAAGCCTTCACGTCCTCCACCCGCACCCGCCCGTTGGGCCCCGAGCCTGGTATCTGGGCGATGTCCAGCCCCAGCTCCCGGGCCAGCTTGCGGGCCGCCGGTACCGCAATCACCCGCCCGTGGGGCTGGGCTACGGCGGTGCTTTGTGGTGCGGTTTTGGTAAAGGGGTTTTTTACCTGCTCCTGCTTGTTGTCGGGCTTGAACAAGGAGAGGTTGGCCCCGTCATCCTCCGCTACCTGGCCGGGCTCTACAATGGAACGCTCCTCCTGGGCCTGTAGACTGGGGGCCGCTTCGGGTTTTTCGCCGATGGGGGTAGCGACCTCACCTGGCTCGGCGATGAGGGCGATGGGCGCATGGACTGGTATCACATCACCTTCCTTGGCCAGCTTTTGCAGCAAGACCCCCTCGTAGGGGCTCGGTAGCTCCACCGTCACCTTGTCGGTCATGACCTCCACAAAAGGCTGGTCTTTTCTCAAGGCCTCGCCCTCGTTCACCAGCCACCTAAGAATCTCACCTTCTACCACAGACTCTGCCAGCTCGGGCAACACCACTTCCTTGGGCATCTTTCCTCTCCTAGTAGTCCAGTAGATGCTTGGCTGCGTTCAGGATACGGGTTACGGTGGGCATGTACAGCTTGTCCTGGGCCAGCGGGTAGGGGGTGTCGAACCCGGTAACCCGCAGGGGCGGGGCCAGCAACTGGTCGAAAAGCTCTTCGGAAATGGTGGCGGTCACCTCCGAGGCCATGCTAGCGGTGTGGGGCGCTTCGGAGATCATCAGCAGGCGCCCGGTCTTGGCTACCGACTCCAGCACGGTTTGTTTGTCCCAGGGCATTACGGTGCGCAGGTCAATTACCTCGGGGTCGATGCCTGCGGCGGCCATCTCCTCGGCGGCTTTGAGGGTCTCGACCATTTGCCCGCCATAGGAAACCAGGGTGATGTCGCGGCCTATACGGCGGATAACAGCCTTGCCGATGGGCAGCAAGTAGTCGTCGCTGGGTACCTCTTCCTTTACCGCGCGGTAAAGGCGCTTGGGCTCCATAAACACCACCGGGTCGTCGTCGCGAATGGCGGCTTTGAGGAGCCCTTTGGCGTCGTAGGGGGTAGAGATCACAATCACCTTCAGACCAGGGGTATGGGCAAAGTGGGCTTCGGGGCTTTGCGAGTGGTGGTGGCCCCCCTTCACACCCCCACCGGTGGGCATGCGCACCACCATGGGGGCTGTGAACTGGCCACCTGAGCGGTAGCGTAGCTTGGCAGCCTGGGAAAAGAGCTGGTCAATGCCGGGAAAAACGTAGTCGGCAAACTGAATTTCGGCCACGGGACGCATCCCGTGGGCAGCCAGCCCCACCGCGGCCCCGATGATGGCGGCCTCCGAGAGGGGGGTATCCATCACGCGGTCAGGGCCATATTTTTGTTGTAGGCCCTCGGTGGCCAGGAAAACACCGCCCCGCTTGCCCACGTCCTCGCCCAGCAACATCACCCGCTCGTCGCGCTTCATCTCTTCGTCCAGGGCCATGTTGATGGCCTGGATAAGGGTCATGGTTGGCATAAAACCTCCTTTTTAGGATTGCAGTTCCTCTGCCACCAGGCGCCGTTGCTCTTCCAGATGCCAGGGGCGAGCGGCGTACACGTCATCGAACATCTCGAGTGGATCGGGCTCCCCGGCCTCGAGGGCTTCCTGCAGGGCAGCCTCGAGCTCTTTAGAGATTTCCAGCCTTAGCTCGTTGGCCCACTGGTCGTCCCACAGACCCTGCTTTTCCAGAAAACGCTGGTAGCGCAGGAGGGGGTCTTGCTGGCGCTCAGCGGCCAGCTCTTCGCGCGAGCGGTAGCGGCTATCGTCGTCAGCAGAGGAGTGGGCCCCAAAGCGGTGCACCACCAGCTCCACCAAGCTGGGCCCCTGACCGGCCCTAGCCCGCTCGATGGCCTCCTGCATCACGAAGTAGCTGGCCAGCACGTCCAGCCCGTCCACATAGTAGCCGGGAATGCCGTAGGCCTGGGCCTTGATGGCGATGTTCTCCGAGGCGGTCTGCTGGGTGATGTTGACACTGATGGCGTAGCGGTTGTTTTCGCATACAAACACCGCCGGAGCCCGCTGTACGGCGGCAAAGTTGACGCCGGCGTGCCAGTCGCCCTCGCTGGTAGCCCCGTCGCCAAAGGTGCAGACCGCCACCTGGCCGGTGCGGCGCAGCTTCATGCTGAGGGCCGCCCCGGTAGCAGGGGGAATGTGCGAGGCGATGGCCGAGCAGACCGTAAACACGTTGAGTGCCTTGCTGCCGGGGTGCGAGGGCATCTGGCGGCCCTTGGCGGGGTCGGCGGCATTGCCCAGGGTCTGGCCGAAAATTTCCACCAGCGGTACTCCTAGCGCCATCACCAGTCCCATATCGCGGTAGTAGGGGAAGAGCCAGTCGTGGCCTTTGCGCAGGGCATGGGCGATGCCCACCTGGGCGGCCTCGTGGCCGGCATGGGGGGCGATGAAGCTGGTCTTGCCGGTGCGAATGAGGATGACCAGTTTTTCGTCCAGTAGCCGGGCCGCCAGCATATCGCGGTAGAAGCGCCGCAGTTGCTCGGGCAGCAGGGCATGCTCGAAAGGAGCGATCCAGCATCCCTGCTCGTCCACCAACCGGATGGGTTCGTTGCTAAAGGGCTGAAAGCGTGTTCTTTCTCGAACCATGTCTCCTCCTGACCTGCCGGGGTGGCCGGCTGGCCTGTGCTGGAGAGCCCTGGGTAGGGGCCTCCAAACTCCTGTCATCCTGGGTAAGGACGCTCAGGCACTGCCCGGACAAGGCAAAAAGCCTTCCTTGTAGGTCTGCAGGATAGGGCAGTTTTTGCAATGCCGGGAAGATCACGTAGCGGGGTTTGTGGCGCTTTGCTAGGGGGCGTGGCCCTGGGGTTACGCAGCAGCTTTGGTATACCGGGGTGGAGGCTCTGAATACGCCCATCCCAGCCAGCGGTTCTAGGCGCGCTTTCATAAGAACCCCTTGGTACTAATATAGCTGGTTTTCCCTAGACCGATGTGGGCCTAGCGCTTCCAGCAGACGCAAGCGGCTTGCACAAGTAGACTTGGCTTGGCCCAGACCCCATGTTGAACTATGAGGATACGAATCTGTACGATTGGCAAACCCAAACTCCCTTATGCTCGGCTGGCTTTGGCGGAGTACGCCCAGCGTCTACAGCGCTACGTCAGGCTCGAGCTCATCTACCTCAAGGAGGGTAAACAGGCCCAGGAAGGGCAGCGCCTGCTGGAAGCCTCTGAGGGCTACCGGCGGGTGGTGCTGGACGAGCGGGGACAACTGCCCGATACCCTGGCGCTAAAAACCCGGCTCGAGGCCTGGGAAATGGGGGCCGAGAAAGGCGTGGCTTTTCTGATAGGGGGCGCCGAGGGCCACGCCCAGGCCGTGCGCGACCAGGCCGACTGGCTGCTGGCCCTATCCAGGCTCACCCTGCAGCACGAGCTGGCCCTGGTGGTTTTGCTGGAGCAGCTCTACCGGGTCGAGACCCTCAAGCGCGGCGAGCCCTACCACCGCTAGCGGGCGGGGTAGCCCAGCTGCTCCAGCCACTTCTCGCGGGTGAGGGTGGTGGGAAGGATGGGCTCGAGCACGATATCTATGTTGCTGGCGTCTGGCATCACGCTGGCAATTCTGCCGCCAACCCGATACCAGCCAAACAGATCACCCACATCCTGCTGGCCGTTGCCGTTCACATCTTTCCAAGCCGAGATGCGGTAGCCGACCAGACCCGTGGTGGAGAGGCCGGTGCGGGTGTAGGGCGCCTGGGTGCCGCTCTGGCTGATGACAAGTGGGTTGAAGTCAGGCCGCAAGCTCAGGGTGGGGCTTTCACGCAGCACCGCATCGAAGTAAATCCGAGTGCCCTGGATGTCTCGTGAGGGCAGGTTGGTTGGTGGCTGCCGTACGGTCAGGGCGATGCGGGTCTCGGCTTCTATGGTCTGCCCGCCCACATTTGCGCTTCCCCGCACCAGCAGGCTGTAGCTGCCCGGTGTGCTGCCAGCCGGAATGGTCAGGGTGGTGCTGCTGCCCGCTGCGGGGTTGGGCGAGAAGCTCGGGCTGGTGCCGCTGGGCTGGCCGCTCACGCTGAGGCTAACTGGCTCAGTAAAGTTCCTGCGGTAAAGGGTAATGGTTACGCTAGCCTGGGTGCCGGTGTTCAGACTCAGGGCGTTGGGGCTGGCCGAGAGCGCCAGGGAACGGGGGGGTAGGGCGTTGAGCCTGTCCAGGGCCGCCCTGGCATCCACCAGGCCCGCGCCGCACTCGCTGCCACTGGGCCGATAGCAGGCAGCGCCCAGGGGTCTGGCGGTCTCTTTCAGGATGTTGACCGCCTCGGCGGCAGTAAGGTTGGGGTTCTTGCTTTTCATGAGGGCCAGAACGCCAGCCACGTGTGGCGCAGCCATCGAGGTTCCGGCTTTGCCGCCATAGGCCCCGCTAGCCAGGGTGCTGAATACCGGCTGTCCAGCCTCGCCGCCGGGGGCCATCACATCAATGCGGGTTCCGTAGTTGGAGTACCAAGCCCGGCTGCCGCTGGCGTTGGTGGCCCCCACCGTAACCACCCCGCTGCATCCAGCCGGGCTAAAGGTGCTGGCATCCGCATTGGAGTTGCCCGCCGCCACCACGATGATGGCCCCTGCGGCGCTGGCCTCGTTGATGGCCTGCTGGAGGGCGGGGGCACTGGTGCAGGCCACCGGCCCGCCCAGCGACATGTTGATGACCTTAGCGGGATTGCTGTTGGGGGGCACTCCATTCACGCGCAGGCCAGCCGCCCAGCGCAGGGCGTCGGCCACATCGGCCAGGGTGCCGCTTCCGCCGCTGAGGGCGCGAATGGGCACCACCCGCGCACCCCAGGAGACCCCGGCACCCCCAGGTTGTTGTTGGTCGCAGCAGCCACCGTGCCGGTTACATGGCTTCCGTGGTAGTCGGTGCCGGGGGCGGTGTCCTCGGGGTTGGGGTCCCGCCCATCGCCATCGCCGGAGGTGGCAGCGTCGGAGTAGAAGTCATAGCCGGGCAAGAGTTTTCCGGCAAAGTCGGGGTGGCCGGTGGGCACACCCCCATCGATGACTGCCACGATAACCGGACTCGAGGTGCCGTTCTCGATGTCCCAGGCCTCGGGCAGCCGTATGGCCTCGTAGTGCCAGCGCTGGTTGCTGTATTGGGGGTCGTTGGGGATGGCCTGGGCGAAGAGCAGGTAGTTGGGATGGGCATATTCCACGTTGCGCTGCTCCTGCAACTGCTGCAGCAGCGCCAGGGTATCGCTGCGGTTCAGGTTGGCCCGGTAGAGGAAGGTGCGCTCCAGGCTAAGCGGTCTGACCTGCTGAAGCTCCACCCCCCCCACCGAGAGCCTGTTTAGGGACTGCAGGCCCACCTGCGGCTTGAACTGTACGATTATTTCGCCCTCTACAAAAGGCGCGGTGAGGTCACTGGCGGACAAGGTGTTTTGTAAGGCGATGCGAACCGTTCCGCTGATGACCCCGTTGCCGGGTGGGGTGGAGGGTTGGCTTGTACAGGCAATGATAATAAGCGCAAGTAGACCAAGCCATAAAACTCGGGACATACGCTCATCATAGCCCCCTGCTGTTCAGAGGCTGTGAAAACAGATTAAAGAGACCTTTTGTTTGTTTGCAGCAGCGGCAGATACCCCCCAATCGCCAGCGCGATGAGCGCCGACCAGATGAGCAAGGCCGTACTGTAATTGCTCAGCCCCAGCACCACCCCCATGCCCCACTGCAGCAAGAACACCCCCATAAAACCCATGAAGTTGATGGCCGTGACGGCCCGCCCGGTTAGCTCGGTGGGGAAGGTCAGGCGGGCCTGGGCCAGGCTGAGGATGTTAAATGCGCCGGTAAAGCCCATCAGTGCGTAGATTATGTAGATACCCAAAAGCGGCATCTGAGGCCACAGGGCCAGCAGCAAGGGCCCCAGGGTGAAGGCGATACTGGCCGAGAGCAACACCCGCGGCAGGCCCCAGCGGTCGGCCAGGGGGCCGCACAGCAAAAAGCCCAGCAGAGCGGCCAGCGAGAAGGTGAAGAGGATGCTGCCGACCTCGAGGCTCCCCATACCCCGCACCTTGAACAAAAAGTCGCCGCCCCACAGGGTCTGCCAGGCCAGAAACCCACCCCCCAACATGAAGTTGAGCCAGCCCATGCGCCAGAAGAGGCCGCTCTGCCAGATCAAAGCGGCGTTGCCGCCCTGGGCACTGCGGGGTAGCGCCATGCCCCTGGGGGCGTTGCGTACCCCCAGCGCCACCACCAGCGCCACCAACACAATCACCAGCGCGCCCCACTCGAACACCGTCCGCCAGCCTATTTGTTCTTTAAGCCAGGCCAGGGGGCTCGAGGCCGCGATGGCCCCCGAGGCGCCCAGGGCCACATACAGGCTGCTGACGCTGGCGTAGCGGTGGGCCGGAAACCACAGCGAAAAAGCCTTCAAAGCACCCATCAATGCTGCCGCAAAGCCGATGCCCAGGAGCGCACGCCCCAGCGAAAGGGTGAAGAAGTCCTGCGCCGAGGCGAAGATGAGGGCCCCTATAGCCCCCAACAGCATGAGGGCCGGGTGTACGAAGCGCGGGCCAAAGCGGTCTAAGAGGGCGCCCAGGGGCAGCTGGGCGATGGCAAAGGTCAGGTAAAAGAGGCTGGTCATCAGGCCCAGCTCGGCGGAGGTAAGGCCCAGGTCGCGCCTTAGATCGGGCGAGATAACCGCGTTGGTAGCACGGAAAAAGTAGGAGAGAAAGTAGGCCAGAAGCAGAATTATGAAAACCCGAGAGGCCGCCGACATGTCCAGTATCCTACCCTTATGAAAGCCAATGTGACTTCTGCGCTATGGCTCGAGCTCCTGGGCGGCCTTTTGGTGGTGCTGGGGTCCCTTTTGGCCTGGCTGGCTTTCACCCTGGCCAACCAGACCCTCGACCCCACCCTGGAGAAAAACCTCCTGCGTATCCGGCTCGACCTTCCGGGCTTTCTGGACGGAGTGGCCCGCCATCTTTCGGTCGCGGGGGCCTGGATGGCGGGGGTGGGGGCCTTGCTCTTTTTTGGGGCCAGCTATCTGGTGCAGGTCTTCCGGGTGGTGTTGGGCCTGGCGGCCCTGTTCGCCCTGGGGGTCTGGGCCTGGCTGGCACTGGGTTAGCGGGGTCAAAATGAACCCTCTGCCCTAAACAACCGGCCCCAAATGGGCTACCCTGAGTGCATGGCCATCGTAACACCTCATGTCATTCGCCAGGACTTTCCTCTGCTGAAGCGCCACCCCGAGCTGGTCTACCTCAACTCAGCGGCCACCAGCCAAAAGCCCGAGGTGGTCATCGAGGCGGTATCCCGCTACTACCGCGAACTCAATGCCAGCGTGCACCGGGGGGCCTACACCCTTTCGGCCCAGGCCAGCGAGGCTTTCGAGCAGGCCCGCGCTACCCTGGCCCGCTTCATCAGAGCCGATGAACGCGAGATTGTCTTTGTCCGCAACACTACCGAGGCCCTCAACCTGGTGGCCTATGCCTGGGGGTTGCGTAACCTGGGGCCCGGTGATGAGATTTTGCTCACCGAAATGGAACACCACGCCAACCTGGTGCCCTGGCACCTGGTTTGTGAGCGTACCGGAGCCAAGATTAAAGCCATCCCACTTGGCCCAGATGGGCGCTTGGAGCTGGAAAATCTTAGTGCCTTCCTAACAGAGCGGGTAAAGTTGGTGAGCATGGTGCATGTCTCCAATGTGCTGGGTACGGTCAACCCGGTGGCCCAGATCGCCCAGGCAGCCAAGGCTGTGGGTGCTTTGATGGTGGTAGACGGGGCCCAGTCGGCGCCCCACATGCCTATAGATGTGCGGGCTTTGGGGATCGATTTCTATGCCTTTTCCGGGCACAAGATGCTAGGGCCCACCGGCATTGGTGTGCTCTGGGGGCGCTACGAGGTGCTGGAAACCCTGGCCCCCTTTTTAGGGGGAGGCGGCATGATTCGGGAGGTCTTTGTTGACCGCTCCACCTATGCCCTACCCCCCCAGCGCTTTGAGGCTGGAACCCCGGCTGTAGCCGAGGCGGTGGGGCTGGCTAAGGCGGTGGAATACCTGCAGAACCTGGGCATGGACAAGGTATGGCAGCACGAACGCGAGCTGGTTGCCTATGCTTTGGGGCGCCTGGACGAGGAACTACCGGAAGTGCGCACTTTTGGTCCCCGTGGCCTTGACCGGGGCGGGGTGATTCCCTTTGTGCTAGGCAGCATCCATGCCCACGATGTGGCCACCGCCCTTGACCAGCACGGCATTGCAGTGCGTGCCGGACATCACTGCGCCCAACCGCTGCACCGCAAGCTTGGCGTTCCTGCTACGGTGCGGGCCAGCTTTTATGTCTATACCACCGCCGAAGA